>Ga0160449_1001038_pt1 | contig 14256 bp, 10 predicted proteins | sample HID1975I_E1MG_FD_108216 | JGI IMG/M metagenome (GOLD analysis project Ga0160449, IMG submission 108216) | Enriched soil microbial communities from UW Madison campus, WI, USA - HID1975I_E1 MG | ecosystem: Environmental > Terrestrial > Soil > Unclassified | place: USA: Madison, Wisconsin...
AAGCTGCATGAATACCAAGTCGTTAGCTGCATCGCTGTGCCTTGCAACGCTCATGCTGCAGGGCTGTGCCAGCAAGTACGTGGAGTCCGACCAGTATTCGGGCTTCCTCAAGGACTACAGCATGCTCAAGGAAGGCGAGTCGCCGTCCGGTGCGCCGGTGATGCGCTGGATCAAGCCAGGGATCGACGCCAAGCGCTTCAGCAGCGTCTACATCGAACCGAGCCAGCTGTACCCCAAACCACAGCCGACCGAGAAGGTGCCGCAGGCGACCCTGCAGGGCATCACCACCTACTACGACCAGACCCTCAAGAACCACTTCTCCCAGGTATTGCCGCTGGCCAAGAGCCCAGGCCCACGGGTTCTGGTCGTGCGCCCGGCGATCACCGCGGTCAGCGCCCAGACCAAGAGCCTGCGCCCGTATGAAGTCATCCCGATCGCACTGATTGCCGCCGGTATCAGCACCGCGACCGGTATCCGCGACCAGGACACCAGCATCGCCACCGAAGCCGCGTTCCTCGACGGCGAGACCAACCAGGTGGTGGCCGAAGTGGTGCGCAAAGGCGCCGGCACGGAGCTCGACAACTCCTCCCAGGTGATGCAGGCCAAGGACGCCAAGGCCGTGCTCGATGGCTGGGCCAAGGACATGGTCAGCTCGTTCCAGACCCTGCGCAAGTAAATCGCCCCACCCCACTGCAGGGCCGAGCCTGCAGTGGGGCGCATCGCTTCCACGCTCGGCCCATCGAGGCGCGATTCCATGGACAGCATTCGCGGCAGCGCTCTGCTGCAATTCGATCAGTTACTGGCCGAGCACGGCGCACTGCAGCGGGACTTCCTGGCCCCGCTGCAGATCGGCCTGGACGTGGTCGGCAACTACGGCAAGACCTTGCCCTACATCAGCCTCGTGCAGTTGTTCGAAGGTAGTGCTCATGCCCTCAGCCTGCCCCGCTTCGGCCTGGAGCTCGCGTTGCTGCAAGGCACGACGCTGGTCGGGCCGCTGCGCTATCTGGCCGCCTCGGCGCCCACCGTCGGCCATGCGCTGGTGGCGGTGATCCGCTACATGCGCCACTACAGCCCGGCCATTCAATTTCGTCTGGAACACCGTGCCGGCCAGGCCCTGCTGTACTTCGACAACGGCCTGCCCAATTCCGAGCAAACGCCACAGGTCGTCGAAAAGTCGGTCATGGGGGCCAGGCTGTTGATCGGCGAACTGCGCGGCACGCCATTGCGCCCCCGGGCGGTCACCTTCCGCCACAGGGCGTTGGGCGAAACAGCGGGCTACCTGCGCTACTTCGACTGCCCGGTGCTGTTCGAGCAGTCGCACAATTGCCTGGTGATGGCGGCCGATGTTCTGCAGGAGGCCTGCGTACGTCACGACGCGTCCTTGCATGCCATCGTTCGCCACTACCTGGAAGACCAGGCGGTGCCCTGTGACAGTCTGCGTGCCCGGGTGGAGCGCAAGGTCCAGATGCTGCTGCCCAGCCAACGCTGCACCCTGGAGCAAGTGGCCCTGGCGCTGGACCTCAACTCGCGCACGCTGCAGCGGCGCCTGGCCAGCGAAGGCATCGACTTCGAAGACTACCTGGATGGCTTGCGCCGACGCCAGGCGCAGCAGATGTTGCGCAGCACTGGCCTGACCGTTGGCCAGATCGCCAGCGAACTGGGGTATCGGCGCACCACTTCGTTCTGCCGCGCCCACCTGCGCTGGTTCGACATGACCCCACTGGAACATCGCCGGCAGTATGGCGACCCGATGATCGCCAACTCGTAAAGCTATTGGCCGTCCGGCTTGGCGGAGGTATCCCGAGCCGGCGCGGTGAACCATTTTTCCCGCGGCACCCACTTCTCCTGCGCAGGATCGCCCAGGTAATGCGGCGACATGATCTGCACGCCGTACTCGTTGAACACATCCTGAATGTTGGCATGCAACACGCTCAGCAGCTCCGCCCGCGGCCGGGGCTCGCTGGGCACGGCCTGGGCCACCAGGCGGTACTCGGGGTAGAAGTCCGACAGTCCGGTCTGGAACACCTGGGGCGGGGGCTTGGCGACGATGCCCTCGGTACGCTCGGCGGCTTCCACCAGCATCGCCTCGACCTGGCGCCAGGGTGTGTCGTAACCGATGGTGACCACGGTATCGACGATGTAGCCCTGGCCCTGGACCACACGCGAATAGTTGCGCGTCACGGAGCCTGTGATCATCGAGTTGGGCAAGGTCAGCACCTCGCCGAGGCCTGTGCGAATGGTGGTGTTGAACATGCCGACTTCGGTCACGGTCCCTTCGTTGTCGCCCACCCGCACGTACTCACCTGCCTTCAAGGTCCGCGAGTAGGTCAGGATCAGCCCGGCCGCCGCCTGCCCGACCACACTGGAGGCGCCCAGGGAAATCATCAGCCCGAGCAGCACCGACAGGCCCTTGAACGCATCGGTGCCAGAGCCTGGCAGGTACGGGTAGGCCATGACCAGGGCGAACAGCCAGATCGCCAGCGAGGTCAGGCGGGTGGTCGGCTGCAAGGTTTCTTCGGTCAGCCACTTGATCGTGCCGGGGCGGGCCATGCGCTCCAGCAATCGCCGGCTGAAGCCGCTGATGCCACGGGCGATGAAGAAGATCATGACCGCCACGGCGATGCCGGGGATGGCCTGCAGGATACCGTGCACCAGGTAGCGCAGCAGGTCGAGCAAGTGCACGTTGAGGCTTTCGCCCCAGGGCCGGGTATAGGGGAACTGCGAGAGCACGAAGCTCAGCCACTGGTAGCTCAGCAGGAAGACCACGACCCAGTACAACAAGCGCAGCAGGCGATCGGTCAGGTGATACACGTACTGCATGTCGAACAGCGGCAACTGGCCGACGCGAATCTGCTTGGCGCGCTCGCGCATCAACTGCGTCAGCACCCCCCGCAGCTTGCGTCGCCCCCAGTTGGCGGCCTTGATCAGCGCCAGGAAGATCACGGTGGCCAGAGCCGACCACCCCAGCGCCTTGAGTAGAAAGTGCAGGCTGCGCGCTTCGCCGGATTCTTCCACCACCTGGCGCAGCACCGCGGCGGCCTGTTCGGCGGGCAGGCGCGTGTCACCGCCGTTGATGCCCACATCCTGGGGCGCGACGATGAAGGCGCGGTGGCCACCGAGCAGCACCATATGGCTGTTGACGATCGGGTCGACCGTGACCCGCAACTCGTCGCTGCCGCGCAGGGCTTCCTCGATTACCGCCGCGGCCCGTTGCGCTCGGGCTTTTGGGGTTTCCCCGAGCAAGGTGGCATTGAAGGTGAAGATGCTGCGGTTGGCGATCACCAGTTCGGCTGGATCGGCGGGGATGCCGTCGGTGACGCTGGCGGCCGGATCACTGCCCTGCCCCACGGCGGGCAACAGCAGCAGCCACACCAGCAGCAGGCGAAAAAGGTGGTTCATTGCACACTCCCTGGGCACGAGGACGAACGGCGTCCCTCTAGTCATAGCACAGGGTTCACTGGCTGGAGCCCGACCCCAGGAACCAGCGGAAATAGGGGTTGTCGCCGTCGCTGCGAGCCAGCTCGCGGGCCTCCCGGGCCCAGGCCTGGCGATTGCCGTTGTAGGCATGCAGGCTGAGGCTGTAGAAGCGTTCGAGCACCCGCCAGCGGTCGTTCACCGCGCTGGCGAACGCAGGCTCTGCCCCCTGCAGGGGCGGTGCGCCCCTGAGCGCCAGCAAGCTCGGCAGTACTCGGGTGATTTCCCGTGGCCGTACCCAGCCGGCGTACTCGATGCGCGGCTGGTCGTCGGTCACGGGCCTGGCATCGGCGGCGAAACGTTCGAGCCCGGCGCGGTCGGTGATCCAGGTCGCCAGAAGCGCCTGCGGCGAGTCGATCCCGACTTCGGCCAGCGCTGCGGCTACCGGTGCCAGCGCCAGGCGTTGGCGAATCCGCGGCACGTCCAGCTCCAAGGGCTGCAGCGAGCCGATCAGGAGCATTTCGTGGAACTCGGTCGACCACAGCGACGCATGCGGGAATACCTCGATGAAACTGCGCACCAGCGCGCGGCTGTCCTCTTCGTTCTGGGTTGGCAAAGGCAGCCACTGCGCCACCAGCCCGCCAGGTTCAAGGCGCGAGGCGGCAAGCTGGTAGAAGTCGCGGGAATACAGGTTGACCACGCCGGCGGCCGAGGGTGGCGGCGGCTCCAGGGTGACCAGGTCGTAACGTTCCTCGCTGCGCAGCAGTTCGCGGCGGCCGTCACGCAGGCGGATATCCAGGCGCGGGTCGACCACGGCGGCGAAGTTGCCATTGAAGCGCGGCGCCGCTTGCAGCACCTCGGGCAACAGTTCCGCCACCACCGGGCGCTCCAGCCCTGGATAGCGCAGCATCGCCCCGGCGGTGATGCCGGTGCCGAAGCCGATCACCAGCGCCGAACGTGGCTCACCACGGTGAATCAGCAAGGGCAACAAGGCCTGCAGGCGCATGTAGCGCAACGAGGGCATGGCATCGCCGGTGTTGGACACACCCTGGATGTACAAGCGATTGAAGGTCTGGCCCTGACGCCCCTGGCTGACCACCGCCACGGTGCCGCCCTTGCCCTCGTGGTAGTAGGTGAGCTGACCGTTGCGCGCGCCCGGCAGCAGTTCGGCCAGGCGCTGGGGTGGTGTGAACACCGCCACCAGCAGGCTCGCACCCGCCACCGCGATCACTGCCATGGCCGTCGGGCGCCGCACGCCCGGGCCACGCCAGACGGCCACCAGGCCGACCAGCGCCGCCAGGCCGGCCAGCACGCCCAGGGCACGCACCAGGCCCAGCTGCGGCACCAGGACAAAACCGGTAAGCAGCACCCCGACGATGCCGCCCAAGGTATTGAGCGCTACCACCGCGCCCACGTCCCGGCCGACATGGCCGCTGTCCACCACCAGGCGCAAGGCCAGCGGGAATGCAGCGCCCAGCAAGGTGGTCGGGAGGAGCACCATGCACAGCGCTGCGGTGGCGAAACGGGCGCTCATGCCGGCCAGTTCGCTGCCGAACAGCTGCAAGGCGAACAGTTCGGCCTGGGTCTGCGCCAGCACCAGCCAGCGCCCGAGCCCGGCGAGTTGCAACAAGGCCAGCAACCCCGCGAGGGCGATCAACAGGCCGAACAGGCCCCACGGGTCACGGATACGGTCGGCGCGTCGCGCATACAGGGCACTGCCGGCGAGCAGACCGCCCAGGTAAGTGGCCAGCACCACGGCGAAGGCGAACGCACGGGTGCTCATGAAGGGCACGATCGACTGGCTCCACACCACCTCATAGCCCAGCGCCACGCCTCCGGCGACGCAGTACAGGCCGATGGCCAGGCGTGCCTGTGCGCTACGCGGCGCCGACGACAGCTTGCCAGGCACCGGCAGCGTGGCATCGCGTCGACGTGCCAGCCACGCGCCCAGGGCCGCCAGCAGGTTGAGCATCGCCGCGGCGCAGGCGCTGCCGGTGACGCCCAATTGTGGCAGCAGCACGAACGCGGCCAGCAAGGTGCCGGCAATGGCGCCCGCCGTGTTCGCCGCGTACAGCCGGCCCCCCGCCTCGGCCAGTTGGCCACTGGCGGGCGCCAGCGAGCGGACCAACACCGGCAAGGTGCCGCCCATGAGCAAGGCCGGCAGCCCGACCAGGGTGAAAGGCAGGGCCCAGGCCAACAGGCCGGTGCTGCCCTCCAGGCGGGCGAACGGTCCGGCGGCATGGGCCAGGCCCAAGGTGGCGCCGATGCCAAGCACGGCGACGGCCAGTTCCAGGCAGACGTACAGCAGCACCGGGCGCCGCAAACGGTCGGCCCAGCGCCCGAAGGCCAGGCCGCCCAGGGCGAGGCCTGCGAAGAAGGCACTGATGCCCGTGGCCACGGCGTGCACTTCGACGCCGACCACAAGCGACAGTTGTTTGATCCAGAGGACTTGATAGACCAGGCCGGCGGCGCCGGAGAGGAAGAGCAGCGTTGCAGGCAACGCTACCGACAGGCGCGCCTTGGCTTGCGGCGTGTCGGTGACCACGGAGGATGCTGCTGGTGATGCCATGCCGGAGCCCTTGTCAGGTGAAGGTGTGGGAGCGGGCTTGTCCCGCGAAAGGGCCGGCCCAGGCAATGAAGGGGCATGGCCAGGGCTTTGCCCTGGTTCGCGGGGCAAGCCCGCTCCCACAGGTACATCACAGGCTTTCAAAACTGTGCTTTCCCTGTGGGAGGCGGCAAGCGTCGCGTCACTGCTTGTTCATCTTCTCCTCGATCTTCTTGTCCACATCGGCACGGATCTGGTCGATGCTGAAGCTCGCTGGCCGCTGGCTAGGCGGATAGTCGACGAAGGTCTGCAGGAAAGCGGCGGCCTTCTTGATGCCGTTGAAGACAAGGTAGTCGTTCTTGGTCAGCCAGTCGTTGTACTGGTCTGAAACCACATCGGCGCGCTCGTACGGGTCCATGCGCAGGTTGAACATCTTCGGTACGCGCAGGCATGTGAACGGCTCGCTCCAGACCGCGAAGCCACCCGGGGCACGTTGCTCGCAGAACACGATTTTCCAGTCGCCATAACGCATCGACACGAGCTCGCCATCATCGTTGAAGTAGTAGAACTCGCTGCGCGCGCTCTTGTCGGTCTTGCCCGTGAGCATGTCGAGCTGGTTGAAACCGTCCAGATGGACCTTGAAGTTCTTGCCACCCACGTCAGCGCCCTTGAGCAGGCGGTCCTTGATGTCGCTATCGCCTGTTGCCGCCAACAAGGTCGGGAACCAGTCAAGGCCGGACATCATCTGGGTGTTCACCGAGTCAGGCTTGATCTTGCCTGGCCAGCGCACCATGGCCGGCACCCTGAAGGCACCTTCCCAGTTGGAGTTCTTTTCGTTGCGGAACGGGGTAGTCGCCGCATCCGGCCAGGACCACTGGTTCGGGCCATTGTCGGTGGTGTAGACGACGATCGTGTTGTCGGTGATCTTCAGATCATCCAAGGTCTTGAGCAGCTTGCCGACATCGCCGTCATGCTCAAGCATGCCATCGGCATACTCGTTGCCGAGCATGCCGCTCTGCCCCTGCATCGACTCGCGCACATGGGTGAAGGCGTGCATCCGGGTGGTGTTCATCCACACGAAGAACGGTTTGTTGGCCTTGACCTGCTTGTCGATGAAGTTGATCGCGGCCTGGGTGGTTTCGTCGTCGATGGTCTCCATGCGCTTCTTGGTCAGGGCGCCGGTGTCCTCGATCTTGCCATCGGCACTGGCCTTGATCACCCCGCGTGGCGAGGCGGCCTTGACGAACTCCTGGTCATCCTTGGGCCAGTACGGGCGCTCAGGTTCCTCTTCGGCGTTCAAGTGGTAGAGGTTGCCGAAGAACTCGTCGAAACCATGGTTGGTGGGCAGGTATTCATCTCGGTCGCCCAGGTGGTTCTTGCCGAATTGCCCCGTGGCGTAGCCTTCGGCCTTGAGCGCCTGGGCGATGGTCACGTCACGCGCCTGCAGGCCGACCGGCACGCCCGGCATGCCAACCTTGGACAAGCCGGTGCGCAAGGCAGACTGGCCGGTGATGAACGTCGACCGCCCGGCCGTGCAACTGTTTTCGGCATAGTAGTCGGTGAACATCATGCCTTCCTTGGCGATGCGGTCGATGTTCGGCGTCTGGTAACCGACCACGCCCTTGCCATAGGCACTGATATTGGTCTGGCCGATATCGTCGCCGAATATGACCAGAATGTTCGGCTTGTCCGCCGCACTGGCCAGCCCCGCTGCGAACGTTGCCGTGGCCGCGAGGGCGGCCGCCGACAACCATGCTCTACTGGACTTCATAGGTACGCTCTCCGTTTCACGTCACTGCTGCAGTCCACGACTTCGTGCACTAGGGTCGCCGGTAGTTGGCCGGCCCCCGTACTCCTGCGGTTGGTTTTTGAATCTTCAGGGGGCCTCGAAGGGGTATACACGGCGCCACTCATTGGCCATGTCCACCACCGTCCAGCCCTTGGCTTGCGCCTGGTCGAGGGCCTTGTCCAGGCGCCCGACATTGCTCTTGCGGTCATAGGCCCATTCGCGATGGGCGTCGGTGTGGTGCACCAGCCCGGCAAAGCGCTTCCCCTCACCCGCCTGGGTCCACTGCAGCATCTGCAGGTCCCCGTCGGAGTTGCCGAAGGCCAGCAGCGGCCGGCGACCAATGATCGAGTCGATGCTCACCGGCTTGCCCGGGCCATCGTCGTTATGCACGACCTTGGGCAGGCGTTGAACGCTCAGTTTGCCCTGCTGATCCTGGAAGGTGGCGCCCAGGGTGGTGCCGATCACCTGCTCGGGGGGGATGCCGTACACCTCTTCGGCAAAGGCGCGCATGAAGGCCACCTCGCCACCGGAAACGATGTAGGTCTTGAAACCGTGGTCACGCAGGTAGGCCAGCAGTTCCAGCATCGGCTGAAACACCATTTCGGTGTAGGGCTTGCCCGTGCGCGGGTGGCGGGCACTGGCCAGCCAGCTGCGGCTGCGGGCGATGAAGTCTGTGGTGCTCATGCCCGAATGGGTCGCGGCGACGATCTTGAGGATGCCGTCCATGCCCTGGGCGGCCAGTGCCTGGTGGTCGTTCTCCAGCACCGCCTTGAACGGCTGCTGGGTGCGCCACTGGGGATGTTCGGGGGCCAGGCGCTTGACCTCGTCCATGGCAAACAGCACCTCGAAGTACATAGGCTGCTCGCTCCACAAGGTGCCGTCGTTGTCGAACACCGCAATACGCTGTCCGGGCACGACATAATCCGGGCCCCCTTCCTGGGTCACCGCTTCGACGAAGGCCACGATGGCGCTGCGCGAAGCGCCCTCGCGCCAGGCGGGTAGAGGGTCGGCCGCCTGGGCCAGCACGGGCAGCAGCATTAACAACAGATACAGCAGCCCGCGCAGGGAAGCCCCGGTTGCTGATTCGCGCATGGTGAACCGTCCTTGCATCATGGCATTTACCTGAAAATGAGCCGTCACGGGTTAAGGTCACGCAGCCCGTTACTGTCGCGGGAACCGGCCTTGCCCGTTGCAACCCTCTGGCGCAACCGCTGCATCAGTTTTTTGCGGTCACTGGCACTGTGCCCGCGCGTACCCTCGCCGCCATACGAACTTTGGAAAAAGGCTAGCAAATCGTCCTCGGATTGCCCGGACATGGGATGTTCACTTGACGACAGCGTGCGCCGGCCGGTGCTACGCCGTACCCACAAGTACAAGCCATCCAGGCGCGCCGGCTGGCGGCCGCTCTGCTGCCGCGCCTGGCGCCAGGCGTAGCCGGGCGAGTCGAGCCAGGCCTGCCGACGCCGCGCCTGCCAGCGTCGCAGCCACTGCCACCCTGCCCGCCCCCATGCGCGTCCCATCCATGCCAATGTCCCCAGCAACAGCACCAGCCCCAGCAACACCCACCCATGGCCGGCAAGCCTGACCTGCGCGCCCTGGCCAAGCGCACGCAGGTCGTCGCTCAGGGAGAACGGCGCCTGATAGGCGCCTGCCTCGGCCACCACCTCAACGGCAGGCACCGAGGCCGTGCGCGGCTCGCCCGTAGTGGCATCCCACCACTTCACCTCGATGGCTGGCAGGCGGTAGTGCCCGGCGGCAGTTGCCACATAGCTGACACTGTCCTCGCGCTGCCCACCGAGGATACCGCCCCGGCCATCGCTGAGCGCCGTGACGCTGGGCGTCTGCACATAGCGCTTGAGACCCTCGACCTCGGCGAAACCCGGTGGAGGGATCAGCATGGCCTGGGCGCCGGGGGCCACGGTATGCAGGCGCCGGGTGATGCTGTCGCCCGCGCGTAAAGGGTTGTGCGAACGCTCGATGACCTGGGTCAGCTCGACCTGCTGCGCGACCAGGCGCTGCTCGCCGGTCGTGCTGGCGACGCCTTTGGCCTCGAACGAAAGGGGTTGGCTATGCACCGTCAGCACCGTACTGTCCGGGCCGGGCTTAACGCGAAACGCCAGCGCGGGAATGCTGAACCGCTGCGCTGCGGTGGGGGTGATCTGGTAGCGGTAGCGCAGGCCGAAGAAGGCCTTGCCGTCGAGTCGCTGATTCAGGTGCTGCGCTTCGCCACTGGGCGGGCTGACCACCGCGCCCGCCAGTTGCAATGCCGGCAGCACCGGGGCATCGGTGAACCAGGTGTCGACCAGCAGGTCCACCTCCAGGCTGACCGTGGCCCCGGTCATGATCGGCGTGTCCGGCACCAGCCGCGCCTGCACCCGTACCTCAGGCTCGGCAGCACTCGCCAGCCCAACTAGGCAAATCAGGAGCAGCAAGGCCCAACGGGTCATGGTGCCTCCTTCGCGGCATCCTGGAGCGCGAACTTGCGCTTGAGAAACTGCGCTGGCGAGGTGGTCAGGTTGTTCAGCCACAGCTGGTCGGAGGCTGCCTGGGGCGTCTGTTGCTGCTGTTGCTTGCCACCGGCTGCCGGGGTCTGGTCCTCGACCACCTTGTCGGGTTGCTCATCGGGCGGCTTGGCCTGCTGCTGATCCTCGTAGTCCTTGCGCAGCGCCTCGGCCAGTGCCAGGTTGGCCTTGGCTTCAGGGAATTCAGGCTGCAGACGCAACGCCTGCTGGTAGGCGGCAATGGCCTGGGTGAACTTGAACAGGCGCACATAGCTGTTGCCCTGGTAGAACCAGGCAGGTGCCGTGTCGACTTTGCCCAGGTTTGCCAGCGCCGCCTGAAAATCGGCCGCCTGGTAGGCCGCGACACCCTTCCAGTAAGGGTCGTGGAACCGCGCCGCGGCCTGCGGATAGTGGCCATGCTCGAACGCCCAACGCCCCTGTTGGTCGGCAGTGAAGAAGGCATCGGTCAGTCCTCCGGCCCGTGCGGGTTCGCCCGCGCCGCCCAGCAGCAATGCCAGCAGCAGGCCGGGCAACCAGTTCACCCGCCAGCCTCGGCGCACGCTGAACAGCACCAGCAATAGCAAGGGCCAGCACAGCCAATAGCCGGCATCCTTCCAGTGCAACTCGGCATCAAGGCCGCTGGCAGTCTTGAAATGGCGCTGGGCGTGCAGCTCGATCCAGTCCAGGTCATCGTCGTTCAGCGACAGGCTGCCCAGCGGTGCGCCCGCCGCCTTGGCCAGGCCCTTGAGCCCTTGCGCGTCGAAATCGCCCTGCAGCGGCCGGCCTTCGGCGTCAAGCCTGGGCAGGCCCCGGGCATCACGCAACGGGCCGGTCGACTGGCTGCCGACCGCCAGCACCAGCACTTGCAGCGAACTGCCGGCCAGGCGCTTGTCGATCGCCTCGAACTGGCTGGCGTCAGCGCCGTCGGTCAGCAGCACCAGGCTGCCTGGGGCCTTTTCGGCGTCCAGCAGTTTGAGCGCCAGGTCGATTGCCCCCAGTGCGTCCTTGCCGGGCTTGCCCATCAAGTCGGTAGCCAGCGCCTGAATGAAGGTGTCGAGCAGGGCCGGGTCATCGGTGGCCGGCAGCACCAGGTGCGCGCTGCCGGCGTAGGCGACCAGCGCGGTGCGCGCGCCACCCCGGCGCATGACCAGGTCGTGCAGGGTGTGCCGGGCCGCCGCCAGCCGGCTGGGCGGCACGTCGTCGGCGTCCATCGAGGGCGACAGGTCCACGGCGATGATCAGTGGCGCGCGGTCGTCGAGAAAGTCCGGCAGGTCCTGCTCCCAGGTCGGCCCGGCTGCAGCCAGGGCACCGAGTATCAAGGTGGCGCCGAGCAAGTGCACAGGACGCAGACGGCGTTGTTCCTGCGGGGTAATCAGCAGGTGCGCCACCAGGTGCGGGGCGATGATGCCATCGAGCTGGCGGCGCAGGTCATGCCGGCGCAGCCACAGCATCGGCAGCAGCACGCCGGGCAAGATGAGCAACAGCCACAGCGGCCGCAGGAAGTGAAACGCTCCGAGATCGAAGGTCATGCTTGCGGCCCCATCGGCACCGGCTGACGACCGGCCAGCCTTGCCCGTAACAGCGCCAGCAAATGGCCGACCAGCAGCAACGCCAGGGCCGCCCCCAGTGGCCAGACGAACAGGTCGCGCTTGGGTTGATGACTGAAGGTCTTGACCTGGTGCGGGGTCAAGCGGTCGAGGGTGGCATACACCTGCTGCAAGGCCTGGCGATCATCGGCGCGGAAGAACTGCCCGCCGGTGGTGCGGGCGATCGCCTGCAGGGTGGCCAGGTCGACCTTGGCGTCGCCGGTGGCCTGCGGGTCGCCGATGCCAATGGTATGTACCACGATATGATTGTCCCGAGCCAGGCGCGCCGCGTGGTCGGGCGTGATGGCGCTGCCGGTGTCGTTGCCATCGGTCAGCAGGATCAGCACCTTCTCCGGCGTCCTGGCCGTGGCCAGGGCCTTGATGGTCAGGCCTATGGCATCGCCCAGTGCGGTGTTGGGCCCGGCCATGCCGATGCCGACCTCATCCAGCAGCATCAGCAGGCTGGCGTGGTCGAGGGTCAACGGCGCCTGGGGATAGGCGCCGGTGCCGAACACGATCAGGCCGATGCGGTCGTCCTTGCGCCGGGCGATGAAGTCGCGCACCACCGCCTTCACCGCGCTCAGGCGGTCGGTGCGCTCGCCGTTGGCGTTGGTGTAGTCGGTGGCCTCCATGGATTGGGAAATATCGATGGCCAGCATCATGTCGCGCATGGGTTGATCACGCTGGATCGGCCGCTCCACCAGCACCGGCCTGGCACAGGCAGCCACCACCAGCACCCAGACCAGCAAGTTGAGCAGCAACTGTCCACGCCCGCCGCTGGTGCTTGCAGCGCCCGGCTGCTTGCCCACGGCACGGCTCATCGCCGTGAAGAATGGCACCCGCAGTGCGCTGCGGCTTTCCTGGTACAAGCCCAGCACGCGGTAGGCCAGCCAGGCCAATGGCAGCAACAGAAATACCCAGGGGTAATCAAACTGCCACATGGTGCCCCTCGATCCAGCTTCGGCTGGCGCTGAACAAGGCACTCACCTGCTGCGCCTGCAGGGCGAGCAGATCGTCATCCGGGGCATAGGCAAGTGTCTGCAGGGTGTCGGCAAATCCTTCGGGCAAGGGTTGCCGCGAACGCTCGGCGAGAAACGCCTGCCATTGCGCGCCGGCCAGGCTGGCCACGGGCGGCGCATCCGGCATCGACAAGGCCACCCGTTTGAGCAGCTCGGGCAATTCGCGCAGGCCAGTCAGGCGCAGCTCGCCTTCGGCACGCGCCAGTTCATCAAGCCGCTGCAGGGCCTCGCGGCGGTAACGGTCGCGCTGCCAACGCCGCCAGCGCAGCGCCGTCCACAACAGCACGGCCGCCAACAGCAGCACGGCCAGTACCAGCCAGGCCCAGGTCTGTGGCAGGTAGCTGAACGGCGGCGCGCCGGGCGCCAGCTCGCGGAGCTGGTCGATGGCCGGCACAGGCGCACTCATCGTGGCGCCTGGGCCAGGCGGCCCAGCTCCCGGCGCAACTGCTCCAGGCTGTCATCGCCGGTGCTCACCAGCAGCAACGGCACCTGGCTGCGGCGCAGCAGGTCGGCGACATCGCGCAGGCGCCCGGCGAGAAACTCGCCCAGGGGCCGGTTGACCCGCCGCTGGCCAACCTCCAGTTCCACCTGCTGGGCGCCCTGGGTCACATTGAGTCGCCCTTTTTCCGGCAGTTGCAGGGCAATCGGGTCATAGACCTGGATGGCGATCACATCGTTGTGCTGGCGCAACTGGCGCAGCAACGGCAGGGTGTCCGGGCCGATGCCGGCGAAATCGCTGATGATGCAGATCAGGTGGTCATGGCCCGCCGAGGCCACACAGCTGCGCAGCACCTTGTCCAGCTGCGCGTCGTTTTCGCTGTCGGCAGCAAAGGCAGACAAGCGCTGGTTGGCCTTGACCACCGCGCTGCACAACGCCTCGACCCGGGCGCGGCTGCGCAACGGGCGCACATAGTCCACCTGCTGGTTGCCGAAGACCATGCCACCGACCCGGTCCCCGGCATGGAAGGCCATCCACGCGCAGATAGCCGCCAGCTGCGCGGCGCTGACCGACTTGAAGTAGCGCTGCGAGCCGAAGTACATGCTCATGCGCTGGTCGACCAGCAGCAACGTGGGCCGATCGCGCTCCTCGGTGAAGGTACGCACGAACGGCTTGCCGTAGCGCAGCGAGGCCCGCCAGTCCAGATGGCGCAGGTCATCACCGGGGATGTAGTGCCGCAGTTCATCGAAGCTCAGCCCACGCCCGCGCAGGCGCGAGGCATGGTTGCCGGAAAGGATGCTCGACAGCGGCTGGCGGGCGACGAAGCTCAAGCCCCGGGCGCGCGCCTCCAGCGCCATCATTTCGGCGAGCGAGGCGTAGACGAAACCGTCAGGGGCAATGCTGTTCGCTGGCATCGGCAGCTCCGTCAGGCGGGAATGGCCACCTTGTCCAACAGCCGGTCGA
>Ga0160449_1001039_pt1 | contig 14245 bp, 12 predicted proteins | sample HID1975I_E1MG_FD_108216 | JGI IMG/M metagenome (GOLD analysis project Ga0160449, IMG submission 108216) | Enriched soil microbial communities from UW Madison campus, WI, USA - HID1975I_E1 MG | ecosystem: Environmental > Terrestrial > Soil > Unclassified | place: USA: Madison, Wisconsin...
ACCGAGAAAACCCTGCGCCTGAAAACCTTTTTGAATTCGTTATTGTTGACACATTCGCACTACGATGCGAAATCTAAAAGCAAATGTCGCTAAATGCAACATGATTGTTGACACATTGATGATTGTGACCGGACGCAGAACCGCCCATTGGGATGCGGAGGACACCCGCGGATCCGCGGCGCTGCATGCGAGATGGGGCAGGGGTTTGAGGGAATCGAGTCGCCACCTGCGTGCGCGAGATTGTTGGACCCATTGGCATAAAGCACTATTCTTGTCCCGCCACGCCGCGCTCAGTGCCGGGTGGTGCTTACTTTATCCTCAGGAGATTCACCGACATGAACGTCTCGTTCCGCCCTAAGTGGCTGCTCGCCCTCGCCCTGCCTCTCGCCCTCGCTGCCTGCGGCGACAATGAACCCAAGCAACGCGCTGCCTTCAGCGAATTCCTGCAGACCCGAATCGTCGACAAGCCAGGCGTACACGTGCCCAAGCTGACCACGGACGAGACGCAGGCATTCGGCCCCTACAGTGATCACTATGCGGTCATCACCAACTTCAACGGCGCGATGGATGCTGCTGTCAAACCGTTGGGCAACCTGATGCAAAAAGGCGCGGTGCGCTCGCTGAACGATGTGACCGCCCGCCGTGACGACATCAAGGCGGTGCAGACCGGCCTGAACGACATGGGCAACCAGCTGCAGGAACAGAAGGCCAAGGCCGACACGGCTCACGCCCAGCTCAAGCAGCCAGAAGACCTCAAGGTGGTCTACGACAAGGCCTTTGAACGCACCGTCAGCGTACCGGCCGATACCTTCCTGGAGGTGCTGCCGCAGATCAATGGCACCCTCGACAGCAGCCTGAAAATCGCCGACTACGTGGACGCGAACAAGGCCAAGATCGAAATCAACGGGCCGATCGTGAAGGTGTCGGATCCCAAGGTTCAGGCTGAACTCAATGCTATGCTGGCGGACCTGAACACCCAGGCCCAGACCGTGCAACAGGCTCAGACGCGACTGAAGACAGTCATGCTCGGGCGCTAACGCCGCACCAGCCGGAGCGGGCGGTCCGATACCACGGACAGCCCGTTTCCCCGCAAGCGCTGGTTTTCAACCCTCAATCGTATTTCGAACAATGAATCGTCCGCTGTTTATTTCGCTGGATGGGCCCAAGGGCACCGGCAAGACCACGCTTTTGGAGGCCGTCACGGCAGTACTGAGGGCGGACAACAAGAAGGTGATCCGGCTTTGCGAGAAAAAAAGCGATCCCTTCAGGGGTGAAACCATGGCCCTGGTCAATCAACTCGTCAGACATCCCAGCCGGGATCTGGAGTTGGGGGTTTGTGAGCGCTTTGCTGATAGCCGTACCTGGATTTCCCAGCATGTGCTGCCTAGACAGCCAGTCGACAGCATCATCTTGATCGATCGCTGGTACCCCTCTGATGCCGCATTTCGCCGGGTGCTCCCGTTTGCAGAGATCCTGCAGCTGAACATGGATCGAAACGTGCGCGTGCCAGACTTGCATGTCGGGGTTGTAACCGACCCTGAAGTTTCATGGGCAAGGGCAACGGCACGATCGCGTGGGTTGAGCAGTACGGTGATGTACAAGCTGGAAGAACAAGTCGCGAGTACCCAGGCGTTCGAGCGTGCGGCTGCAGATTACGGCTGGGTGTTATGCCGGAATGAAGGAACGATCGAGGACGCAACGATGCAGGTTGTCTCGGAGATCTACAGCGTACTGCGCTGAAATGCCACATTCAGTGCTGGCGAACAACACAGCCTCGACGCACCGAATGGCGGAACTCAGGGCGTATATCCCGATTTATCTGCTTCGGTAATTGCTCGGATTACCCTGCATGGCACACCGGCTGCGATGACGTGCGGTGGAATATCCGAAGTCACGACACTGCCGGACCCGATGATCGATCCCTCACCAATGGTCACGCCTGGGTTGATGTGCACGCCTGCGCCCACCCAGACGCGATTGCCAATCCTCACGGGCCTGGCATAGCAACCTCCCGCTGCGCGTTCGGCGGGGTCGATTGCATGGTTGGAGGTGTAGATGCCGACGCGCGGGCCCAGTAGCACGTCATCACCAATGGTGATTCCGCCTCCATCGAGCATGACGCAGTCGAAGTTTGCGTAGAAGTTGTTGCCGATGTGAATGTGCCGGCCAAATTCACATCGAAAGGTCGGTTCAAAATGTACCGAAGTACCCACACTACCCAGTAACTGCCGCAGGATATCCTCACGCTCGCTAGCGGGCCTGGAGAATGCGCTGTTGTACTGATTCGTCAGCAGCACCGTCTGCTCCCTGGCTGTTACCATTTCGGGCGTCAGGTCGTTGTACATCTGACCGGAGCGGATTCGGGTCAGTTGTGATTCAAGGTCTGGCATCTGTTCCTCAATCAAGCTTGGGGGTTGCCTACTCTACGCACGGAACCTCCAACGCATCAACTGCGCGAGTCGAGCACCGATTTCTGCCGCGAGCGCTGAAAGCGGGAAACCGCTATTTGCACAACAGCAGCCACCAGACAGAGCAATCCGACTTTCCAGTTCCCCTCCAGGCCGAAATGCTCGGATACCTTCCCAGCGATGATCACGCTAACGAAGATGGCGACAGGCAGGATCAATTTATTCATCAGGTCTTCCAACGGTACACGGCAAAAGGTGAGTAGCTTAGCGAAGTTCGCGCATTGAGGCCCCGAACAGGGCAACTCGCTACAGGGCCTTCAGCATCCGTTCAAGGCATTGATGCTCCCAGGTAGATAACAGAGCAATCGGATCTGTGCGATCACCTGGATCGAAATCCCAGCGCTTCCCATCCGGACTTTCACAGTGCTCGCAGTAGTCGAGTTCATCGCAATCGTTATAGAGCGTGACGCGCCACCCTTCGATGTCCACGTCAAAGTGGCAGGCATACACCTCGCCCCAGGGCTGGTGGCCTACCTTGGCCATCGTCCGGCGGCCGAACACGACTTCCCGCAGGACTTGGCACACGTCCCGAGCCGTCAGCGCGACTGGGAGTACGTGATCGCAATCATCGAGGGTCATAGGGGTACTTGTTCCCAGGGCGTCAAATCCAGGATGTTACCTGCTCGCACCTTCAGGGTCATGGTCAGACCATGGCGTGAGCTTGATGGCTGGACTGACAGTAGCGCCGGCGCAATCGCTCACGCTACTGCCGTTACCTGCGATACCTCAATCCTGGCTTTGCAACCAGGCGCGCCACCCCCCCCAGGCACTGATGTCCAGTGCCCCTTCAAGTCCATCGGTTTCGCAGATGAACCCGGTTTCCCAGCTTCCATCCGCCAACTGCACCTTACCCAGCCCCAACGGTGCGGGGATACCCTCGAGGAATGAGCCGAGTTCGGCGCTGGGTATCTCCCAGACTTCCACCGCGACTGCCACCCCGTGCTGCGCCACCCGCACCATGCCAGGACGTTTCACCGGCCCGCCGGCAAGGGCGTACAGCCGATAGCATGGCGCGCTGTGGGTCGCTTGCAGCAGATGCCCCCCACGCTGAGTCAACTGCCAGTTCAGGGCCAGTCCGGCCAGGTGTGCACCGCACACGACCACCCGCGTGCGGTCATGCCGAGCTGGTCGGCCAAGGGCTTCGCCACCCTGGTAGGCATGGGCCAGGCTCAGCAGGTACTGGTCGGTGAAGGCCCGACCGAACAAGGTGACACCCCACGGCAGACCGTTGGCCAGGTTGGCACTCGGCACGGCCACGGCGGCATAGTCCAGCAGGTTCATGAAGTTGGTGTAGTAGCCCAGCTCGGCATTGCGCAATACCGGCTCCTGGGCAAGCTCGTGCAGGGTGACCGGGCGACCGATGGTCGGGGTAAGCACGCAGTCCAGGCCAGCCATCTGCCGGTCGCACTCGGCCTTGAGTTGCTGGAGCCGATACTGGGCGCGGAAGGTATCTACCCCGGACACCTCCGGCGCTTTGGCCAGCACCGCGTGGATCACCGGCAGCACGGCTTCGGGGTGCTGCTGGGCCAGGGCGCCTACTACGCTGAAGCGCTCGGCCACCCAGGGGCCCTCGTAGAGCAGGCGTGCGGCTTCGAGGAAGGGGGCGAAGTCCAGGGGCACTGCCTCACCGCCCAACGCTTCAAGGCGTTCGACGGCCGCCTGGAACAAGGCTGGGCTTTCCTTGCAGCCGAAAAACTCCAGGTGCTGTGTGGCCGGCACACCGAAACGGAACGGGCGGACATCGCCGAAGCTGGTGCCGGCGTTCCAGGACGGGTTGGTGCGGCTGTACTCATCGGTCGGGTCGAGCTGTGCGAGCAGCGTCAGCAACGCGCTGGCCTCGGCTGCGTCGTGGGTAAAGGTGGTCACGCAATCCAGCGTGCGACAGGCCGGGACGACGCCGGCGGTGCTCAGCAGGCCCTTGCTCGCCTTGAGCCCGATCAGGCCATTGAGGGCGGCCGGCACGCGGCCGGAGCCGGCCGTGTCGGTGCCCAGCGCGAAGCTTGTCAGGCCCAGCGCCACGGCCAGCGGGGAGCCCGCGCTGGAGCCGCCGGACGGGTAGTCGGGGTGCACGCTGTTGCGGCAGGCGCCGTAGGGCGAACGGGTGCCGTTAAGGCCCGTAGCGAACTGGTCCAGATTGGTCTTGCCCAGCGGCACGGCGCCCAGCTCGATCAATTGCCGCACGACTGTAGCCGAACGTTCGGGCACATAGGCGAAGGCCGGGCAGGCGGCGGTAGTGGGGATGGCGGCCAGGTCGATGTTGTCCTTGATCGCGAAGGGTACGCCGTACAGCGGCAGGTCCTCAGGGCTGCGCGCTTCGAGGGCTGACAGGTACGGTTCCAACTCCTCGGCACTGAGCAGGTGGATGAACATTCGGTACTCTGGGTTCAGTCGCTCGGCTTGCGCGCGCAGGCCCAGGATCAACTCGCGGGGTGTTGTCTGGCCGCTGGCGTAGCGGGCTTTCAGCACGTTCAGGCGCAGGTCTTGTTTCATGCAGGTTCTCCTTCGCTCTCTTTGGCTTGCACCACCACGATCACTTGACCGGCGCGCACCGGCGTGCCGGGTTCCACCCGGATCTCACGTACGGTGCCGGCGCAGCTGGCCTGCAGCGGAATTTCCATTTTCATCGACTCCAGCACTACCAGGGTGTCGCCGGGTGCCACCTGCTCGCCAAGGGTCACTTGTACTTGCCAGAGGTTGCCGGCGATGGGACTTTCCACGCCACTGTGCCCGGGAGCCAGCGGCGGTTCGTCGGAAACCGCGACACAGGCCTCAGCGCTTTCGAAGTGGGCCTGCCCGGATTCCAGCCAGCGCTGGCGCTCAGCGGCGAAGGCAGCCTGTTGTTGCACGCGGAAGGCGTCGAGGCCTTCAGCCTGATCAGCGAGGAAGGCCTGGTAGTCGGCCAGACGCAGCCGACTGTGCTCGATGCGCAGCGGGAAGCGGCCCAGCGGGAAGTCGCGGCGGATGCCCAGCAGCTCTTCAGCGCCTACCGGGTAGAAACGGATCTGGTCGAAGAAGCGCAGCAGCCACGGTTTGCCGTCGAACGCTTGTACTTGCCGGTAGCGGTTCCACATCTGCAAGGTACGGCCAACGAACTGGTAGCCGCCGGGGCCTTCCATGCCGTACACGCACATGTAGGCGCCACCGATACCCACCGAGTTCTCGGCGGTCCAGGTGCGCGCCGGGTTGTACTTGGTGGTCACCAGGCGGTGGCGCGGGTCCAGGGGCGTGGCCACTGGCGCACCCAGGTACACGTCGCCCAGGCCCATGACCAGATAGCTGGCCTCGAACACTGTGCGTTGGACCGCGTCCAGGTCAGGCAGGTCATTGATGCGGCGGATGAACTCCAGGTTGCTCGGGCACCAGGGTGCGTCTTTGCGCACGGTGGTCATGTATTTTTCGATGGCCAGCTGGCAGGCCGGGTCGTCCCAGGACAGCGGCAGGTACACGATGCGCGACGGCACCTCCAGGTCCTGGGCGGTGCATACCCCGGCCCATAGCTCGGTCACCTCGGCCAGCAGTTGCGCCAGCGCCAGGGTTTCGGGCTGGTAATGCACCTGCAGCGAGCGGATGCCCGGCGTCAGGTCGATGACCCCGGCCAGGGCCTTGGCTTCCAGCGCCTGCATCAGCGCGTGGCCACGGAAACGCAGCACCAGGTCCAGCTCGGCGGCGCCGATTTCCAGCAGCAGGTGAGTGTCCCCTGACAGCCGCGCGACCAGGCGCGTATCGCCTTGGCCGATATCCAGCACGATGGGCGAGTGCAGCGGGCCGGCAGCGGGTGAGGCGGGCACGTATTCGGTGACCGGCAGCGCCGCCAGGCGGCGGGCTTCGGTCAGGTCGACGGGCATGAAGCGCACTTTGTCGCCAGCCTTGAGCTGGCCCAGTTGCCACAGGTCGGCCTCGATCACCGTGACCGGGCAGACGAACCCGCCCAGGCTCGGGCCGTCGGGGCCGAGGATCACCGGCATGTCGCCAGTGAAGTCCACCGCGCCAATGGCGTAGGGGTTGTCGTGGATATTGGAGGGATGCAGGCCTGCTTCGCCGCCGTCCTCGCGGACCCATTCAGGCTTGGGGCCGATCAGTCGCACGCCGGTGCGGCTGGAGTTGAAGTGCACTTCCCAGTCAGTGGCGAAGAAGGTCTGGATATAGCCTTCGGTGAAGTATTCCGGCGCGCCGTGAGGGCCGTAGATGACGCGGATCTGGCGGGTGGCTGTCAGGGCCGGCTGGGCGGGCAGGGTAGTGCCGCAGCTGCTGTCGGCCAGGGGGGCCAGGTGCAGGATGTCCCCGGCGCGCAGGGCGCGGCCGCCATGGCCGCCGAACTGGCCGAGGGTGAAGGTGCTCTTGCTGCCCAGGTAGTCCGGCAACTGGATGCCGCCGCGCACACACAGATAGCTGCGCGCGCCGGGGCCGGCGATGGCGCCCATCGCCAGCACGCTACCGGGGGAGATCGCCAGGGCGGTGTTCAAGGGCACTGGCTGACCGTCGAGTGTCAGGGGCAGGTTGGCGCCGGTTACCGCGACCACAGCATGGGTATTGAAGCGAAGCGTAGGGCCAGCCATGGTGATTTCGAGCCCGGCGGTACCTTCGCCGTTGCCCAGTAGCAAGTTGCCCAGGCGCAGCGCGCGGCTGTCCATCGGGCCTGAAGGTGGAACTCCCACGGCCCAGTAGCCCAGGCGGCCGGGGTAGTCCTGCACGCTGGTCTGGGTGCCGCCGCTGAGTACTTCGAAAGTCTCCGCGCGGTAGACCAGATCTTCCAGGCAACGGGTCCACGGCAGGCCGCTGGCGAACGGGGCGTCGGCGAGGATCTGGCGCAGGTAGTCGCGGTTGGTCTGCACCCCGTACAGCGCGCTGTTCGCCAGGGCGTCATCGAGCTGTCGGCAGGCCTGTTCGCGGTCATCGGCCCAGGCGATCAGCTTGGCGATCATCGGGTCGAAGTATGGCGGAATTTCGCAGCCGGCCTCGACCCAGGTGTCGATGCGAAGCGCCTGGCCGTCGGCAGGCGGGAACTCGACGCAGGTCAGCAGGCCTGGGCTTGGCTGGAAGTCCTTGCCCGGATCTTCGGCGTACAGGCGCGCCTGCACCGCATGGCCGCGCGGGCACAAGTCTGCGCGCAGGCTGTCGAGCGGTGGCAGATCGCCCGCGGCCAGCTGGATCATCCAGGCTACCAGGTCGACGCCCCAGACCTGCTCGGTTACGCCGTGCTCCACCTGCAAGCGGGTGTTCACTTCAAGGAAGTAGAAGCGTTGGGCCTCGCTGTCGAAGACAAACTCGACGGTACCGGCGCTCCGGTAGTTCACTGCCCTGGCCAGCTTGATCGCGGCCTCGCACAGCGCCGCGGCCATACCGGCGGGCAGGTTGGGCGCCGGGGTTTCTTCCAGCACTTTCTGGTTGCGCCGCTGAACCGAGCAGTCGCGCACGCCCAAGGCCAGCACGTCACCTTCACCATCGCCGAACACCTGCACTTCGAGGTGGCGGGCGCGCTGGATGTATTTTTCGATGAACACTCCGGCATCGCTGAAGTTGTTCTGGCCCAGGCGCTTGACTGTCTCGAACGCCTCGCGCAGCTCATCGGCATCTCGGCACACGCGCATGCCAATACCGCCGCCACCGGCAGTGCTCTTGAGCATGATCGGGTAGCCCACCTGCTCGGCGGCGCCCAGGGCGTCGTCGAGGCTGGCGAGCAGGTCGGTGCCTTCCAGCAGTGGAACGCCGTGCTGGCGGGCCAGGGCGCGGGCGGTGTGCTTGAGGCCGAACACCCGCAGTTGCTCGGGGGTGGGACCGACGAAAGTGATTCCGGCGGCCTCGCAAGCTTCGGCAAAAGCGGCATTCTCGGACAGGAAGCCGTAGCCCGGGTGGATGGCCTGGGCACCGCTGGCCTTGGCCGCGGCGAGAATCTTCTCGACCACCAGATAGGTGTTGGCGGCCGAGCCGTCACCCAGGCTCAGGGCCTGGTCGGCTTCGAGCACGTGCCGGCTGGCCAGGTCGGCTTCGGAATAGACGGCAACGCCCTTGACGTCAAGGGCGCGCAAGGTGCGCAGCACCCGGCAGGCGATGGCGCCGCGGTTGGCGATCAGCAAGGATTCGAACATGACAACGTCCCCCAGAGGCGATGGCTGCCTCAGTCGGGTTGCGGGTCGTCCCGCAGTTTTCATGGCTGTCCCAGGGTCGTCCCCAGGCAGAGACCAGATTTACTGACGGGGACGCTCTGACGATGTGGGCGGCAAATCGGCGCGGAACAGGCCAGCACGGAAAGTGAAGGCATCGAACAGGGCTCGGCGCAGTCGCGTAAGCAAGTCAGTCAGTCCCATATCAGCAACTCCGCCGGGGTGGGGTTGTAGCCGTTGCACGGGTTGTTCAACTGTGGGCAGTTGGAGATCAGCACCATCACGTCCATCTCGGCGCGCAGTTGCACGTACTTGCCGGGCGCCGAGATGCCGTCCTCGAAGGTCAGGCCGCCGTCGGGGGTGACCGGTACGTTCATGAAGAAGTTGATGTTGGGGCTGATGTCGCGCTTGCCCAGGCGCCCGTCGTGGCAGCAGGCGCGCAGATAGTTGTCGCGGCAACTGTGCATGTGGCGCTTGTCCATCGCGTAGCGCACGGTATTGCTCTCTTGTGCGCAGGCGCCGCCGAGGGTGTCGTGGCGGCCGCAGTTGTCCTCGGTGATGGTCAGCATCGGCCGGCCGAGGTTGGAGTACAGCACGCTGCCGGCGCCCAGGTAGACATTGCCCTGGTTGCGCAGGGTGCGCTGCACATCGTAGCGCTCGCGGGGGTTGTCGGTGCTGTAGAACAGCGTATCGATCGCCTGGTTGCCTTCCAGGTCGAGGATGCGCAGCGTCTGTCCAGCCTTGACTTCGGCAAGCCAAGGCTCGCCAGCGGGGATAGTCGACCGCGAGATAGCGCGTACGGGTTGCAAAGAGACTGTCATGGTCCAGGTCCTCAGGCGAACAGGCGACGGGTGTTGATGAAGCCGCGCTCGTTCTCCGGGCGCGAGGTGCGGCAGTGCTCGACGATGCTTTCGTCGGCATGGCAGAAGGTCAGTTGCACGGGTTTGGGCGCGTAAGCCGGCTCGGGGTCCATCGGGTGTTGCAGGGCGGTCACCACGAACAGGGTGTCCATAGGCGCATACAGTTCGATGGAGTCACCGGCCTTGGCATTGCCTTGGGCAAAGTGCAGCGTGCCGTCATCGGCTACGTCGACCCGGCTGAACAGGTTCAGGGGCATGGTCAGGTCCGACAGCTGCAAGTCCCACTTGCCCATTTCCACCAGCAGGTTGTCGGTGCCGTTGCGGAAGAACCCGTTGCGCAATTCCTGGTAGCGGCCTTCGCCGTACTTGGCCTGCACCTCGCGGGCGTTGAGCACGCCGCAAATGCTGTCGCTCCAGCCGCAGGTGTCGTGGGCGATGGCTGCCAGCACCCGGCCCATGTCCGAGTACAGGCAGTGGCCGGCGGTGAGCTTGGCGGTGTGCTGACACTTGAGGCTGTCGGGCAGGTTGAGCCGTTCGCTTTTCTCGTTGGCGTTGAACAGCATCAGGCTGAGGTTGGCGCCGCCTTGCAGGTCGGTGAAACGCACCAGTTGCCCGCGTTTGAGAATGAACGAGAGGTGGCCGCCGCCGGGCAGGTGTTCTTCGGCGAAAGGTTGCGGATCGGTCATGGTCAGTTTCCTGGTTGCGGTTGGAGGATACGTCCGGCCGGAGCCGGCTGGCGGGCGCTGTTGAGCGGCAGGTCGTAGGTGACCCGCGAGCCGTAGGCGTAGGGGGCGTGTGGGTCGACACGGACCTTGTCGAACACCAGCAAGCGGGTACCGAGACTGAAGCCCTCAGTGAGGTCGTGGGTGACCATGAACACGGTCAGCCGGGTCTCCTGCCACAGCTCCAGCAGCAGCGCGTGCATGTCCTTGCGAATACCGGGGTCGAGGGCGCCGAACGGCTCGTCGAGCAGCAGCACTTTGGGTTTCATCACCAGCGCCTGGGCGATAGCCAAGCGCTGCTGCATGCCGCCGGACAGCTGCGCCGGGTACTTGTTCAGGGCGTGGCCCAGGCCCACCCGGCTCAACAGGGCGGCCGCGTGCTCGCGAGCAGCACGCTTGCGCTGGCCAAGCAGGCGCCCAAGCAACGGCGCGTGGGGCAGTTCCAGGCCCAGGGCAACGTTGTCCAGCACGTTCAGGTGCGGGAACACCGAATAGCGCTGAAACACCACGCCACGGCTCGGGTCGGGTTCGGCCACCAACGGTTGGCCGCCTAACAGGATCTCTCCGCGGGACGGCCGCTCCTGGCCCAGCAGCAAGCGCAGGAAGGTGGACTTTCCGCAGCCCGAGGCGCCGACCATGGTGCAGAACTCGCCTTCGGCGATTTTCAGGTTCAGGCCCTCGAGAACCAGGTGTTCGCCATACTGCTGCCAGACGTTGCGCACTTCGATGTAGCTCATGGGCGGCCCCCTTCGTACCAGGGGAAGGCCCGCTGGGTCAGTTGCTTGAGCGTCCAGTCGGTGAGCCAGGCCAGCAGCGTGATCCAGGCCACGTAGGGCAGGATCATGTCCATGGCCAGGTACCGGCGCACCAGGAAGATCCGGTAACCGAGGCCGTCCTCCGAGGCGATGGCTTCGGCGGCGATCAGGAACAGCCAGGCCGAGCCCAGCACCAGGCGCAGCGAGATCAACAGGCGCGGCGCCAGCTGTGGCAGCACCACTCGCAGGATGTAGGTCCAGGTCGAGGCTCCCAGGGTCAGCGCCTTGATCCGTAGCTCGGCCGGGATCTCGCGAGCGCGCTGCTCAAGGTCGCGAGCCAGGATTGGGGTGATACCGATGACGATCAGCATCACCTTGGACAGCTCACCCAGTCCGAATACGATGAACAGGATCGGCAGCAGTGCCAGCGGCGGCACCATCGACAGCACCACCATCAGCGGCGACAGCGAAGCCCCGGCCAGCGGCAGCGCCCCGGCCAGAATGCCCAGGAACAGGCCGGCCACGGCGCTGATGGCCAGGCCGCTGGCCAGGCGGGTCACGCTGGAGGCGGTGTCCTGCCATAGCACGTAGGCGCCGCTGCGCTTGTCCTCGGTGAAGGCGACCTGCTTGATCGCCTCGCCCATCTGTCCGGCGCTGGGCAGCAGCTTGTCCCGCGGGTTCTCAGCCAGGCGCTGGGCCGAGCCGAACAGGTAGGCGCACAGCAGCAGGGCGAACGGCAGAACGACCAGCATCAGCCGCGTGGAGCGATCCGGGTGACGGTTCAAAAGACGCATGATGTGTGCCTCCGCTTAAAGCTTGCCGTCGGCTGCCATCTGCACGTATTGGGTGTCGAATCGCAGCTTCAGGTTGGCCGGATCACCCACGATCAAGCCGTTGGCGAAGCTCATGCCGACCGCGTTGCTGTCCTGCGCGCCAGCGCCAAGCAGGCCGTGGTCGAAGGAAAACTGGGCGACCTTTTCCATGGTTTTGGGCAGTGCACGGCCATTGACGAAGTCCAGGGTGTCCGGTGCGGTGGCGAACAGGTGGGTGGTCGATAGTTGCGCCTGGTAGCCCTCGAGATCGGTGCCCGAGGCCTTGGCCATGTGTTCCAGGGCGGCTTTGCCTGCCGCTCCGGGCTCGGCCATCAGCGCCATCACTTCGTACCAGGCGCCGGTCAGTGCCTTGCCCAGTGCCGGGTTGTCGCGCAGGGTCTGGGTGTTGACCACCATCAGGTCGAGGATTTCTCCGGGGATGTCACTTGAGTCGAAGACCTGGGTCACGTCCTGGCGGTTGTTGATCTGCCCGAGCATCGGGTTCCAGGTGGTCACTGCCTGCACCTGCGTGGTGTCGAAAGCCGCGGCGATGTCGGCGTCGGAAGTGTTGACCACCTTCAGGTCGCGCTCCTTGAGCCCGGCGGTATCCAATGCGCGAGCCAGCAGGTAGTGGGAGACCGACAGCTCCACCAGGTTGACGTCCATGCCTTTGAGGTCGGCGACGGTCTTGCTCTTGCCCTTGAGCACCACGCCATCATTGCCGTTGGAGAAATCGCCGACGATCAGCGCAGTGCTATCGACGCCGCCTGCAGCCGGAATGGTCAGCGCGTCCATGTTGGTCATGGAGCAGCCGTCGAACTGGCCGGCGGTGTACTGGTTGATCGACTCGACGTAGTCGTTGATCTGAGTGAGTTTGATGTGGATGCCGTACTTGTCGGCCCACTTGTCGACGATGCCCTGGGCGGCGGCATATTCCCATGGCATCCAGCCGGCGTAGATGGTCCAGCACAGATTGAAGTCGGTCTTGGGCGCGGCCTTGGTGGCAAAGCTGGTCAGCAGGACACAGCCTGTGAGGAAGGCGGTCAGGAGGGGCTTTCGCATGGAGTGACTCCAGTTGGCAGTGGACGGGAAAGGAGCAGCGTGACCCCCCATTGCGGTGGGTGGTCTCTGTCTCCCGGGCTTTTATCCCGCCGTGTAACCTCAACTGGAGGTCGTCAGCTCTCGGTCCAGGCATCTGCCGTGGCAGATCGGAACCCTAGCCAACCATTGCTGAATTTTGGTGCTTATAGCTCGCGCTACTCCCGCACATTGGTGGTAATGCGAGAGCCATGCCAGAAATACCAAGAGAAGTGCGATAGCGCTCTGTAACCCAGCAAAGAAGGGGTGTGAGCACAACTTGACGCGTCGAGGTTGGGAGCGTGCGAGGCGCGCCTGCAGCTCGGCACTGCGCTGCTGTGGTGCGTAATGCACCAGCGCAGCGCGCAACCCACGGCGGGTGTGAAAAAGGGCGAGGGTCGTTTGATTCGCACTGGAAGCTCGAATCGCTCGCCTTGAGAAGAACCCTGGACGCCGCCGATAGCCCGTTTGTGAACTCAGCCTACAAAACCAGGGGCGATTCAGAGGGTTGTCATGGGAGAGCACGCAAGTGTGGACGCATGGTCTTCACGATATCAGGTTCAGGAGGCAGTAACCCATGGCTGATTGGTGGTTTTCTCAATGGTGGCGATATGCAAGATTCTGCTGATAATCGTCCTAGCCTTTATAGAAGTCGGGTTTCAGTCGCGCCAGAATCAAGCTACGTCTCGACGAGTCGATCGCCATGAAAATAGAACAATATCGGGCTGACGATGAATTTAACGCGTGCAGTCCATGCGCGCCGGCCAGTATTCCCGTGTCTTTACAATCCTGTCTAAACAGCCTTTCACAAAGCGCAGCGGACGCTTGCGATTTGTCATGCGCTTAAGCATCGGTACGGTGTAAGCGCCAGCACTATTCGTCTTGCTGAACAAGGTTCAAGGCTGTCAAAAATTAGTGCGCCTACCCGTATATATGTTTCAAACACAACACTATCAAAAGAACAACAGTGGGTGATTGCAAATGAATACAGGAAAAACGATTTGCCCTCCTTTCGGCGTGAAGGGATTCAACATCAAACGGGTATTCACTGCGGCGCCTTTGATGTTTGGGCTGGCGTATTTTGCGCCTGTTGCACAAGCGGCGGATTGTGGTGCGGTTACAATTGCCAGCATGAACTGGGCATCGGCAGAGTTATTGGCAGAAGTCGACAAATTCGTACTGCAAAATGGCTACGGCTGTGATGCGAGTATCGTGTTGGGTGATACGGTTCCGACACTGACGTCAATGGCAGAAAAGGGAAAGCCCGACGTGGCGCCTGAATCCTGGACGAGTTTGCGGCCGCCCATCACGGTGCAGAATATTCAGGAAGGCAAACTGATGATTGCCAGCAAAGCTTTCGCCGACGGTGGTGTTCAGGGTATCTATGTACCGAAGTTCATCGTCGAGCAAAATCCTGAAATCAAGACCATTGCCGACGCCATCAAGCATC
>Ga0160449_1001041_pt1 | contig 14237 bp, 9 predicted proteins | sample HID1975I_E1MG_FD_108216 | JGI IMG/M metagenome (GOLD analysis project Ga0160449, IMG submission 108216) | Enriched soil microbial communities from UW Madison campus, WI, USA - HID1975I_E1 MG | ecosystem: Environmental > Terrestrial > Soil > Unclassified | place: USA: Madison, Wisconsin...
CCATCAGGTTTTGCCAGAAGCTTGCGGCGCAAGAGCCAGGGAAACGGTACGAACAGCCAACGATTGCAACCTTTCTACGCTTAGTCAAAACCCATTCCTTTAAAACTCATCGGCACCGTCGCATCGTGCGGACGGCTGGCGTGCCTGGCCTTGCCATGAAACTGGCTGGTCGTTGTGTGTTGAACGTTTGGTATCTGAAGCTGCTTTTGCACGCCGGTGCGGCTGGACTTGTGGTCGATCCTGGCGTGGGGTGGGTTCAGATCTAGTAACGGGATGATACGCGGGTTGGGGGGGTGGGAAAACCCTGCGCTCGGTCATGGTGCGACTTTGTACGGCTGGGTGCTTTTTGCGCGAGTCCCAGTTCGCCAGCACAGAACCAAGGGCGCCGCTGTCAGGCTAGCGACACGGAATCAGCCAAGCTTTTGTCCTATAGAGCCGTATGACCCTGAACGGTGACTGGGCTAAGATTTCCCGCACAACAAGATCAATCGCCAACCAAGGAAGGCTCATGAAACGGATTGAGTTTGCCAACTCAATTGCGGGGCATTGCTGCACTGAGCGTAGTCATCGCTCACTACATGCTGATGTTCAACTATATAAAGGGCGAGTATGGCGGCTTGCCCGCCCTGCCTGAAAAGCCCTTCCCCGATTGGCTGATCAGCCTGTTCAACCCTTTTGCCAATTTGAACATGGGCGCTTTTGGTGTGGCCCTGTTCTTCTTGATTAGCGGGCTGGCCATTCCCATTTCGATTGCCAACTTGCAGGGTAAGCCGCGCGCACGCCTGCAGTTCGTCATCGGTCGCCTATTGCGCATATGGCCAACCTACGCCGTCGGGCTTGGCATCACCCTAATTGCCTTGGAAGTGGCGGCCGGCTACATGGGCTACGCCACTTCATACACGACACCGCAAGTGCTGATGCAGATGTCACTGTTCCGTGACTGGTTTGGCAGCAGTGTGCCCCTGGATGGCGTTGTCTGGACATTGGAGGTAGAGATCAAGTTCTACCTGGCCGCACTGCTGTGCTGGTCGATGATCGCCCGGGGCAGCCTGTTCCCCATGGCCGCCCTAGGTGCCGCGATGATCGTCATTGCCAACGTCAGCACACTGCACAACCTGACGCCAGGCGCTCCAGGTGTTTATGCCAATGCTGTGAAATATGTCTTCTACATGATGATCGGCGTCGCATTCAATTATCACTATCGCAACTTGTTGAGCACGGAAACATTGTTCGCCAATACCCTTTCAATGCGCTGTGTATTCGCTTATTGCTGCCTGATGGAAGGCTGGCAGGTAGAAGTGATTGTTTCCTACTTCGCGGCCTTCGCCCTGTTTACCGCTCTGTACCTGCTGTCCCGGGAATGGAGTGGCGGCCCTGTATTCAGGTTCCTCGCCAAGATCAGTTATCCGCTATATGCATGCCACGGTGCCCTTGGCATTGTAGGCATGCGGATCATGATCGAACACGGTGTTGGCCCCCTCGCCGCCCTGACACTGCAGACCGCCGCCACGATCCTGCTGTCCTGGTTGATCCACAAGCTTGTCGAAAACCCTACCCACAACCTGGGCAAGAAAATGGCACGCGTGTATGCCGCCCCACTGCCTGTGCCGGTTACGCCGTAGAGGCCGATGCGCCGTGACGAACAACACGGCGCATCGCTTGACCTAGGCGAATGGCAACGGCTCGACCACGTAGCAGTCTTCGCAATCGCTGGTGATGACGGTATCGACGATGACCGGTGAACCGACTTTCGGTCGCAAGTGGCCGGTGCGTATAGAGGAGGTGTACACGCCCACATTTACCGTGTTCAAGCGTGCACGCGGGCTCACCGAGACGGTATCCAGACTGTAGTTGATGCCCTGGCCGATTCCGCACTTCTCACCGCCAGAGTTGATGATCCGGGTGGAGTCCTGCCCTTCCACGACCACTGCCCAGGCGTTTTGCGTAGCCCCCAGGCCAGGCTCCGTGCCGGTGCAATAGCAGTTCAAGACCGTGTTGCATTCACCGCCGTTGTCCAGCAGCAGCATGCTGCGCCCACGCCAGTTGCTCGAGGTAATGCTCTCGAGCACACAGTGCTGGGCGTAATGCATATGCAGCCCGGCTGCAGCATTGCCGGTGAACTCGAGCCCCCTGATATACACGTTTCTTATCGGCGTGCACTTGGCCACGATCGCGCCCAGCGGGTGTTCCCGCTTGATGACCCTATTGATAATCAACGAACCGGAAAACACATAGATGACTTGCCGGACCTCCATGGGACCGTCCAAAGGCAGTGGCATGACGGGGAAGTTGGTGGAGGCATCGGAGATGACGATCCAATCTCCGTTGGTGTAGGCCGTGGGATTGGCCACGAAAATTTCCGTGGTGTTGACATGGGCGGGGGCCGTCAGGTAACTGCCAGGGCGCACATTCCCTTCGTAATCGATGGCGGCATAACTGGGGTCGCTAGGCGCGACCGGGTTTCGACCTACCCCGGAACAATCGATCGTCACTTTTGCAATGCCAGGCGCTGGCTCTATGATTTGACCGCTGTAGGGCCACATATCACTACGATTGAGCAATACCGTGGTACCAATCGGGCATTGCGTACCATTGATCTGCAGCCATCGATACCCTGCCGTGAGCAGGGACTGAATCATGGGGCCATTGTCGGACGTTGGGTTCGGAGTGAATACGTAAGGTGTTGCAGAATAGATCGCCAATTTCTCTACCCCATCTTTTGACTGTTGTTACTCAGTAAAGGGGGACCTTTCCGTGGAGATCAGTTGGCGCTGTTTCCGTTGCGCCAACAGCAACACCCGGTCTGGCCGGACTGGGTGCTCTGGCGGTAAGAATAGTATATGGCGCTGTACGTGCCGTGAGGCGGAAGCGGCATCGTTCAATCGAAGCAAGCAACAGGCCTTTGCCAGTGCCAGGGCCTGTTGCCGGCGATAAGGGCTAGAACTCCAGGCGGCGCTGCTGGTAGATCCAGTCGACGATCTCACCGTCTGGCGTGTAGCCGATCACGGTTTCGCGCAGCAATTGCCGAACGTGTACGAAGTCATCCTCTTCTACGGCTTTCAACAACTGCTTCAGCGCGTCCTTGAGCGTGTCCCAGGGCAGGAAGTCCTCGGCTGCGCTCATGATCATCGGATGCCCCGTCGGGATCACGTTGTCGCCGATCAGGAGCTCTTCGTACAGTTTTTCTCCAGGGCGCAAACCTGTGAACTCGATGGCGATGTCACCCTGCGGGTTGCGTTCGGAACGCACGCTGAAACCGGACAGGTGAATCATCTTCTCTGCCAGTTCCACGATGCGCACCGGTTCGCCCATGTCCAGCACGAACACGTCACCGCCCTGCCCCATGGAACCGGCCTGGATAACCAGCTGCGCCGCCTCAGGAATGGTCATGAAGTAGCGGGTGATCTTCGGGTGGGTAACGGTGACCGGGCCGCCCTCCTTGATCTGCCGGTGGAACAAAGGAATCACCGAGCCCGACGAGCCGAGCACGTTGCCGAAACGCACCATGGTGAAGCGGGTCTTGTTGACTTGGGCAACATTGCCCTTATCGCCGAACAGCACCGGCGCCAGCTCCTTGCTCAGGGCCTGCAACACCATCTCTGACAGGCGCTTGGTGCTGCCCATGACATTGGTCGGGCGCACGGCCTTGTCGGTGGAGATAAGCACGAAGTTGGGCACGCCCGCCTGCACCGCCGCCTGGGCCGTGTTGAGCGTGCCCATGACGTTGTTGTGAATACCTTCGGCAATGTTGTGCTCCACCATTGGTACATGCTTGTAGGCGGCCGCGTGATACACCGTTTCGACATGCCAGGTACGCATGACATCGAGCAACTGGTGCGGATTGCGCACCGAGCCGAGGATCGGCAGTACCCGGGTCGATAACGACTCGCGCGCCACCCGCTGGTCCATCTCGGACAGAATGCTGTAGAGGTTGAACTCGCTGTGTTCGAGCAATAGCAATACCCTCGGCTTGAGGCTGAGGATTTGCCGGCACAGCTCCGAACCAATCGAACCACCGGCCCCGGTGACCAGTACCACCTGATTGTGCACGCAGCGCGCCATCAGGTCTTTCTGTGCCGGCACCGCATCGCGACCGAGCAGGTCGGCAATGTCCACTTCCTGGATATCGTCGACCTTCACCCGGCCACTGGCCAGGTCCATGAACCCGGGCACACTGCGCACGTGCAGCGGGAAGCCTTCCAGGTGGCCGAGGATCTCGCGCCGGCGGGCGCGGCTGATCGACGGCAAGGCCAGCAGCAACTCTTCGGCACCGGTTACCGAGATCATCTGCTGGATCTGGGCGCGGCTGTATACATGCAGGCCGGAAATCACCCGATCGGTGATGCTGGCGTCGTCGTCGATGAAGGCCACCGGGCGCATGACCTTGCCCATACGCAGGGCGGCGACTAGCTGGTTACCCGCGGCCCCCGCGCCATAGATCGCCACCTTCGGCAGGCCATTCTCACGGCTGCCGAACGGCACACTCGGCGGCAAGCCGAACCAGTCCCCAAGGAAGTACTGACGCATGGCCAGGCGCAGGCCGCCGACCATGATCAGGCTGAGCCACCAGTAGTTGAAGACGATTGAGCGCGGCACCAGCGGACGGTGGTTGCTGTACCAGAAGATCACCAGGCCGAGGATCAGCGACGACAGCGTCACCGCCTTGACGATGGCGATCAGCGCATCGTTGCCCAGGTAACGCATCACGGCCCGGTACATGCCGAAGCGGATGAACAAGGGGATCGCGGTCAATGGCGCGCTGAAAAACAACCACGGGTGCTCCGTGATCGGGTTGTCCATTTCACTCACCCCGAGGCGCACGGCGAATGCCAGCCATAGGGCTATCCACACCAGCACCACGTCCGCAGCCACCTGGATCAGGCGTTTCTGGCCGCGCGTCAGGTTCAGCAACCGTGAGCGAATCTTGTCCATATATCCCTCAATACCATTCCGCATCCAGGCATCACGCGGCTCAGCGAGCCGTTGCGCGAGCCATCACCGAAGCCAGGGCCGCACAGGTCTGCTCGACCTGGCTGTCGGTCAAGGTCGGGTGAACCAGGAACATCAGGCTGGTCTCGCCCAACTCCCGGGCCACCGGGAGCGGTTGCTCGGGGCGCCAGCCGGTGCCGTCGAAGGCCTTCTCCAGGTACACCTCGGAGCACGAGCCGGAGAAGCAAGGCACGCCGGCGTCGTTGATTTCCCGGGCGATGCGGTCACGGTCCCAGCCTTCGGCCAGCGCCTGCGGCTCGAGGAACACATAGCACTTGTAGGCGGCATGGCGGATGTCGCCGGGCACCTTCGGCACGCGCAGGCCAGGCAGTTGCGCGGCGGTGTTCCAGATGCGCTCGGCGTAGGCCAGGCGCTGCTGCTGCCACTGCGGCATGCGCTGCAATTGCAGCCGGCCGATCACCGCCTGCACTTCGAGCATGCGCCAGTTGGTGCCGAAGCTCTCGTGCAGCCAGCGGAACCCTGGCGGGTGCTCGCGCTCGTAGACCGCTTCCCAGCTCTTGCCGTGGTCCTTGAACGACCACATGGCCGACCACAGCACCTTGTCGTTGGTGGTGACCATGCCGCCTTCGCCACCGGTGGTCATGATCTTGTCCTGGCAGAACGACCAGGCGCCGATGTGGCCGATGGAGCCGACCGAACGGCCCTTGTACAAGGCGCCGTGGGCCTGGGCGCAGTCCTCGATGACCTTCAGGTCATGCGCGGTAGCCAGTTCCATGATCGGGTCCATATCGCATGGCCAGCCGGCCAAATGCACGCAGATCACCGCGCGGGTGCGTTCGGTGAGCACGGCGGCGATGGTTTCGGAGGTGATGTTCTGCGAATCCCCATCGACATCAGCGAACACCGGCACGGCGCCGGCGTTGACGATCGACGAGACCGAAGCCAGGAAGGTGCGCGAGGTGACGATCACTTCGTCACCGGCGCCGATGCCCAGTGCCTTGAGCGCCAGGTCGAGGGCGACCGTGCCGTTGGCCACGGCGACGGCGTGCTCGCACTGGGCCCACTTGGCGAACTCCCGCTCGAAGTCGCGGCATTGCTGGCCGGTCCAGTAGTTGACCTTGTTGGAGAGGATCACGTCACGAACAGCATTGGCCTCTTCTTCGGAGAACGACGGCCAAGGAGCAAAAGCAGTATTGAGCATAGCAATATGTCCATTATTCGGTCAGCGGAGGCAGCACAAGATCACTGGCTGCCCAAGGAACGAGCGGGTACGCCAGCGGCGGTAATGCCATTGGCAACAGGTTTGACGACAACGGCACCAGCGCCAATCACCACACGGGATCCGACCTGGATCATCTGGCGAATACAGGCGCCTATGCCTACCCAACTGAGATCGCCAACGGTCACGCCACCTGCCAAGCGCGCTCCCGGGCTCAAGTGAACGAAATCGCCAAGAATATTATCATGGTCAACGCTACAGCCCGTATTCAGAATGGCCCCCAGCCCAATACGCGAATCGATGTTGACGACCACTCCCGCCATGACCACGCTGCCGATACCGATCACGCTGTGACGGCTGATGACGGCCTGCGGGTGGATGAGCGAAACAAGGGGTGCCCCGGCTGCTGCAAGTTGATGCTGCTTGTCGTGGCGCACCTGGTTGTTGCCGATACCGACAATCACACCGTCCACGTGCTTCAATTGCCCGAGCAGTGCAGCACTGTCGCCGACGATGGGCCAAGGGCCGTTCATCTGCCGCGCGGGCCAGGCATCGTCGAAGAACACCACTTCCTTCCAGCCACAGAGTTCAGCTATATCGGCAAGCACTTTGCCGTGACCACTGGCACCAAGAATTGCGAGGCGATTCATGGGCGGTTACCGGTGAATTTGCTCATGGTGACCTCGCCGTCGGCGCTGATACCGTCTTTCTTCACCACTTTCTTCACCGTAAGGAAGAGGATCTTCACGTCCAGCCAGAGGCTCCGGTTGTCCACATACCACACGTCCAGGCGGAACTTGTCTTCCCAGCTCAGCGCGTTCCTACCGTTGATCTGCGCCCAGCCAGTGACACCGGGCCGTACATCGTGACGGCGGTACTGCTCGGCAGAGTACAGCGGCAGGTATTCCATCAGCAGCGGGCGCGGCCCGACCAGGCTCATGTCACCCTTGAGCACGTTCCACAACTCCGGCAGTTCATCAAGGCTGGAAGCACGCAGGAAACTGCCGAACGGGGTCATGCGTTCAGCGTCCGGCAGCACGTTGCCCTGGGCATCGACGGCATCGCGCATGGTGCGGAACTTGACCATCTCGAATGGCTTGCCGTCGCGCCCGGGGCGCTGCTGGCGGAACAGCACTGGCGCCCCCAAATTCTCGCGTACCTTCCAGGCCACCAGGGCAATGACCGGTGAAAGCAACAGCAGCGCAGCCGCTGAGGCCACCACGTCGAACAGGCGCTTGATCATCGCTTGACACCCTCCAGCCACTGCACGAATTGACCCGAAAGCAGCTTGCGATCGAATTCACGCGCAGCCAATTGGCGCCCGCGCTCACCCTTGGCCTTCAATGCGGCCCGATCGGAAGCTGCCTGCTCGAGGGCGTCGGCGAACGCCTCGGGATTTTCCGGAGCGACGGCAAACCCGCAGTCTTCGCGCACGATCATCTCGGCGAGCCAGCCGGGATAATTGTTGAGCACGGGCAAGCCCGACGCAATGTAGTCGAAGAACTTGTTGGGCGAGGTCCCGAAATAGAAAGCCCGCACGTTGGCCAGTAGCTGCAGCCCCAAGTCCGCCGAGGCCATCAGCCCAGCCAGGCGTTCCTTGTTCACCGGGTCATGGAAGATCACGTTGTCCAGCCTTTCGGCCTTGGCTCGGCTGACCAGGGCCGGCTTGAGCTTGCCCTGGCCGATCAGCACCAGGCGAATATCGTCACGCCCACGCGCCTTCAGGCACGCGGCGGCATCGAGCACCGCATCAAGCTTGTTGGCCATGCCATGGGTGCCGGCAAAGACCGCCATCAGGTGGCTGGCGTTCACCCCGTCAGGGCGCCATGGCTGGGCGGGGGCGTCGAAGATGTCGAGGTCGCAGCCGTTGGGAATCATCGCCACTTTCGAGGGATCGACCCCACGGGAAACGATGCCTTCGACGATGCCTGGCGACAGGCCGATCAGCCGGTGGGCCGAACGGTAGCTGGCCCACTCCAGCAGCGACATGCCCCACAGCACCACCGGGTTGCGGATGACGCCCATCGCCTTGGGCAGCTCTGGCCACAGATCGCGAACCTCGAACACGAAAGGCTTGTTGCGCAGCCATCGGGCAAAGATGCCCGGGATACCGGCGGTCAGTGGCGTAGTGGTGGCAAAGACCAGGTCATACCTGGCCGTCAGCGCCACCCCGATGCTGCGCAGGGCGAACTTGAGGAAGCTCACCGCTCGCTTGAGGAAGCCATCGCTGTTGGCGTAGGCCAGGTCGAACTCGATGACATCGATGCCTTCCACCTTGCCTTCACGCTTGCCGGACAGAAAAGGCCCGGTCAACCCGGTATTGCCGCCACCATAACTGCCGCAGACCATGGTCACTTGATGGCCCTGGGCAACCAGACGCCGGGCCATTTCGTACGAACGAATACCCGTAGCGCCCTTGGGGGTGGAGAAGTGTTGATGAAAATAAAGAATTCTCATGGTTACCAGCGATACTCCGTAATCAAGACTCCAGCTGCCGCTACTTCCACTTCAAGCACGGGTACGCGGGTTTTCTCAAGGTAATAACGGGACTCCCAGCCCTCCACCAGCTCGCAGCGTACGATCGGCATGTTGCCCGTGATCGACAGCTGTTGCGTGCCGTTGCTGACGCCATGGCCCTCGAGCACCCAGTCACCCGGCTCCAGGCGCCAGCGTAAGACAGCCTTGCCGGCAAAGCCGCTGATCTGGTCACGTACCTGCAGGCCATTGTCACCGAGGCTGACATGGCGGGCATGCGCCGCCCCCTTCCCATCCCGATAGCCTGCGGCACAGGTGATCAAGCCATCGCCCCGGGCCAACGGGTCGAGGCTGGTGGTGGGCAACCAGTCACCGAACAGGAAGCGGCTGAGCCGTGGCATCTGGTCACGGCTGTCGAACTGCACGGTGTTATGACTGGCAGTGCCGGGGAAGTACGTGAGCCACTGAGCCTCTACGTTGTAGCTGTAGCTTCCGGCATCGCGCAGCAGATTGCGTCCGTCGCACCACAAGTCAAGGTGCAAGGCGTCAGCCTGCCCTGGACGGAAACGGAAGCGAGGATAACGCAACACCGCGGTACTGCCGCCTTGGCGCAGCACGGCATAGCCGCCCTGGTCGAACTGCTGGCTGCCGGGAGGGCTGGCGAGTGCCTCTGGCGCAGGCAGGTCCAGCCATTGCAACGGCAAGTCCCAGACGCCAGCCTCGGGGTAGGCACGCTGACCCAGGAACAGCGCCATGGCCAGTTGCACCGAGGGGCGGTAGTCGCGGTAGTCGGTATCGGTCAACGGCAGCAAGCGCGCACCATCGTTTGCGCCGATGTTCGGTGCATCGCCGGTCGCCCAGTCGACAAAGCAGTACAGCCAGTTTGCCGCAGCCCGGGCCTTGGCCTGGAAACCTGCGGAAAACGCCGGCAAATCGAGCTTCTGCCGCCAGACCTCGACCATGGAGAAGGTATCGAGCATCACCCGGTGATAGTTGACCGAGTACTGGCTAAAACTGCCGTCGCGCTCGATCAGCCGTGCAGCCCGGTTCTCCAACCACTTGCGTCCGGCCCGATAATAACGTTCGCCCTCGGGGTGATTGTTCTTCAGCAACCAGCTGCCGCCAATGAACAGTGCCGCGGCCTCGGACGTGCCGTGGTTGTTGTCCTGGGCCATCGCGTAGCGGATGGTCGGCTCGATGCGCTTGAGGTGCAGTTCGATCAGTGCAACCAGCCCTGGCAAGGGCTGACGCTGCTGATCGAGCAGCACGGCGCTCATGGCCAGGTGCATCAGGCGAATCGACGCCTCCTGTCCGCACTTCCAGTTCGGACCATGGTAGGGCGAGTTGTGCTGACACCAGTGCGCCAGCCACAGGTTCAGCTGGGCGATGGCAGCATCGTCGCCCAGGCAGGCGCGCTGGGCAAAGGCCAGGGTCCAGTCGAACCGAGAGGCCTCCCAGATGCTCTTGATGTCGCCCACCGCCGGGTCGAAATCGGCGATGCGCCACCATTCGCGCTCTGGCTCAGGCACGCGCACACCGCTCAACGGGTTCATGTGCCAGTCCGGCGGCGCCTCACCTACTGCTACCGGCCATAGACCGTAGTAACGGACCTCGCCAGCCCATTGCCCAGTGGCCTGCAGGCCTTGCACCTGACGCGAAGGCTGGGCGAAAAAGGGCCCGCTGGGCACTGGCGCGGTGAGCCGGCGCACGGGGTTGAGCCCGGTCTTCACACCCAAGCGGTAGCCCAATGCCCGGCACAAGTTGGCTGGGCCGAGCGCCAGCGCAGTTCTGGCCTTGACGATGAACAGGCTCATTGCGTACGCAGCATCCGCGCCACTTCGATGCTGACCCGTGCAACCTCGAAGATCTCATCGCTCGGAATCGGCGTCGCCTTGCCCTGACCTACCGCCTCGAGGAACGCCGCGGCACACTCGGACTGGCCCTTGTTCTGCTTCCACAGGTTGAGTTTCTTGAAGCCTGGCCAGCCAAAGCCCTTGAGCTTGCGGAAGTTGTCCAGCTGCAGCACGCGACCGGCAGCGAACACCTCTACGCGCTCTTTAGGGAAGCTCGCCGCACCGTTTGCCAGGTAGTGGATGGTTCCGAACGATCCGTCCTCGAAGCCGAGGATGATCGAGGCCTTGTCTTCGGTTACCGCTACCGCTGGTGAATCACCCATTCTGCGGGCCTGGATGGAGACGATCGGGCTGCCGACCAGAAAACGCATCAGGTCGATAAAGTGGCAAGCCTCGCCAATGATCCGCCCGCCGCCTACGGCCTCGTCCTGGGTCCAGTGATCGGCAGGAATGGCCCCCGCGTTCATGGTCATGATCAGGGATTTTGGCTCTTTGACTGCGCTCATCAACGCCTTCATCTTCTGCACCTGGGGCGAGAAGCGGCGGTTGAAGCCGACCATCAAGTGTGGCTTGAGGCCTTTGCCAACGGCCTGGTCATACGCGAACCGGACCTGGGCCAGGTCCTGTTCCTCGATAGCCAGCGGCTTCTCGACGAACACATGCTTGCCCGCTTCCAGTGCCTGGGAGACGAAACGGGCATGGCTGTCATGGCGGGTGACGATCGCTACCGTGTTGATGGTCGGGTTGGCCAGCATCGCGCCGATGTCGGTGGACGCCTGCGAGAACCCTGCCTTGCTGCCATGGATGACACCATTGAGGCCACCGGCCGTGACGATGGTGTGGAATTGCGCGCCGGCTGCCTTGAATGCCGGAATCAACATCCGCGAGGCATAGTTGCCCGCGCCGATGAAACCGACCACGGGCTTGACCGGGTCGAAGGCGGTGCTGCTCTGAGGTACCAGCGCGACGTCCTTGACGTGGCGCTCCTGCGTTGCCGAATGGTACTCCAGCACGATCCCCAACGCCGAATGCTCGGTGGTCAGCGTCTGGTACGCGTCAGCCGCGTCTTCGAAGGCGAAACGGTGGGAAATCAGGCGTTCCACATCCAACTGCCCGCTGGCCAGCATGTCCAGCACGGCCTCGAAGTTGCGCTGCTCAGTCCAACGTACGAAGCCGATAGGAAAGTCGTTGCCCTGCTCTTCATAAGCAGGGTCGTAGCGACCTGGGCCGTAGGAGCACGAAACCTGGAAAGTCAGCTCTTTCTCGTAAAAGTCTGCCCGGTTCAGTTCCAGACCGGTCACCCCGACCAACACGATACGACCGCGCTTGCGGGACATGTTCGCGGCCTGGGTCACAGGGTCGGACGATTTGGTAGAGGCTGTGATGATCACGCCGTCGACACCACGCCCTCGGCTGAAGGCCATGCCGGCAGCCACGGGGTCCTCACCCCGGCCTGGGTTGCAGGTTTCGGCGCCATAGCTGCGCGCCAGGGCCAGCTTCTGTTCGTCGAAATCGATCGCCAGTACGCGGCAGCCTTGCGCACGCAGCAGTTGCACGGTAACCAGGCCGATCAGGCCAACGCCCGTGACGACGAAGGCTTCACCCAGCGTCGGCTGAGCAAGGCGAATACCCTGCAGGCCGATACTGGCCAGCACGGTGAACGAGGCCGCTTCGTCGCTGACCGAGTCTGGAATCAGCGCGCACAGGTTCTTCGGTACCACCACGACGTCGGCATGGGGGCCGTTTGAGACGACCCGATCACCGACCTTGAAGCCACTCACGCCCGCACCTGCGGCAGCGACGACACCCACGTTGCAATAACCCAGCGGCAGCGGTTGCGCCAGTTTCGAGCGCACGGCCTCGACGGTGGTCGCCAGGCCATCGGTCTGCACCTTCTGCAGCACCATGCGCACTTTATCCGGCTGCTGGCGGGCCTTTTCAATCCAGTTGGCCTTGCCAAAACCGACCAGCATCCGCTCGGTACCGGCGGAGATCAGCGTCCTGCTGGTGTTGATCTGCAGTGCACCACTGCGCACGGCGGGCACAGGTGCCTGGACCAGGGAAGTCTCACCGCTCGCCATGTTCTGAACAACTTGCTTCATGTATTGCCACCAATAAAGTTGAAAATCGAGCGCTTGCTGCGGGACGTCGACGGGGGACGATAGTACCCCCATCCCGGCAATCAACGGCGCAGCTGCTTAACCATCCAGCGCGAAACTGCCATCCAGATACTGTTTGCACCAAAGCTCCATGCAAACGATGCCGAAAAGCGTATAGGCCGCATCGATACGGCCGGCGCGATCAGCGCTGATCAAGCGGGCGACTGCCTCGGGGTCGAAGATACCTCGCTTGCGCAGCGACACAGGCGACAGCACTTCATCGACCAGCGGCTTCAGGCGCCCTTGCAGCCAGTTGCGCAGAGGCACACCAAAACCGGTCTTGGGCCGGTAGATGATGTCATGTGGCAGGTAGGGCTCCATCGCCTTCTTGAAAATCCACTTGCCTTCACGCCCTTTCTGCTTGATATCGGAAGGCAATGCACCGGCAAGGCGCACCAGGTCCAGATCGAGCAGCGGCACACGCACCTCGACGCCGGTCGCCATGCCCATCTTGTCGGTGTAGTTGAGGTTGTGATCGGTGAGGAAATGCTTGCACTCCAGGGTCAGCATCTTGTCCAGCGGCGTGGCACCTGCGGGCACACGCGAGAGCGTCTCGCGCAAGGGCGCGAACAACTCATCCGCTGCCAGCTGCCGGCGCAGTTCCGGGGCCAGGAGCCCATGGGCCTGCTGCGGTTCAAGCCAGAAGAAGTAGCTGATCAGGCGGTCGTCGGCAGGCAGGTCGGCGTAGCGAAACGCCTTGCCCAACCTGCGCGACAGCGGCGAAGACGCCGGCAGCAGGTTCGAGCTGCTGGCCAGGACACTGCGCAGTGGCGTAGGCAGGCCGCCCCACCAACGCTCCTGGGCCAAGGCGAAGTGGCGGCGATAGCCGGTGAAGATATCGTCACCACCGGCCCCGGAAAGCAGTACCTTGATGCCGTTCTGGCTCGCCAGTTCGGAAATGAACAGCGCGTTGAGCGCTGCCGGGTCCGGCGTTGGCTCATCGAGCAGATAGACCATCTCTGGCAGGCGGTCCATCATCTCATCGCCGACACCGACCACATGCAGGTCGACGCCCAGGTGCTTCGCCACCCGCTCGGCATAGGGCAAATCGTCGGCAAAGCCTTCGTTGGCGGTTGAACCGTTGTCAACGCGGATGCTGAAGCACTGCAAACGCCCCTTGTCGCGCATCTCCTCGGCGGCGAAGGCGACGATCGCACTAGAATCCAGGCCACCGGAAAGGAACGAACCCAGGGGAACATCAGACACCAGCTGGCGCTTCACTGCGGTTCGAACGGCATCGGCAACGGCACCTGCGGTTTGCTCGACCGTGCCGGTCAGCGGCTGTTCGCCGATGGGCAGCTGGTAGTAGAACCACTTCTTCTCGACCTGACCGTTTCGCACGCAAAGCACCTGGCCTGGCAACACTTTCTTGATGTCGCGCACGATGGTGCGATCACCCGGTGACCACAGGTACCCCAGGTGGGCGAGCACGGCGTGCGGATCGATCTCGGTCTTGCCGAAGCCGCCCCTGATCAGGCCCTTCATTTCGCTGGAGAAGGCGAAGCAGCCGTCCTGGTTGTAGATATAGAGAGGCTTGACCCCCAGCTGGTCCCGCGCCACCCAGAGGGTCTGGGTATCGCG
>Ga0160449_1001045_pt1 | contig 14222 bp, 13 predicted proteins | sample HID1975I_E1MG_FD_108216 | JGI IMG/M metagenome (GOLD analysis project Ga0160449, IMG submission 108216) | Enriched soil microbial communities from UW Madison campus, WI, USA - HID1975I_E1 MG | ecosystem: Environmental > Terrestrial > Soil > Unclassified | place: USA: Madison, Wisconsin...
CGGCGCGGGCCATCGCGGCGCCGCGCACGGCGACGAGCGACACGGCGTCGTCGGCGGTGAGCACCCCGGCGAGGGCCGCGGCCGGGAACTCGCCGACGGAGTGTCCCGCGAGCACGTCGGGGGCCGGGCCCGTGGCGTCGAGCGCGTGGGCCGCGGTCGCGAGGGCGGAGGCGGTCAGCAGCGGCTGGGCGACGGCGGTGTCCCGGATCGTCTCGGCGTCCGACGTCGTGCCGTGGGCGACGAGGTCGATTCCCGTGCTCTCTCCCCACGCGCCGAGGAGCTCGGCGGTGCCGGGAAGCTCGAGCCAGGGGGAGAGCATCCCCGGGGACTGGGCGCCCTGACCCGGGCAGACGACGGCTAGCACGGATACCACTGTGCCTGATGGGACCCGTGACGGGCCGCAGGGCGCGGATAGTGATTGCGGAACACGTTTGTCAGGTTCGCACAATCACGACTCGGGCGCGCCCTCGAGCGCCCCGAGCGCCACCGCGGTCTGGAGCACGTACGCCTCGCGAGCCACGAGCGGGTCCCAGCCGGTCAGGTCCACGACCTTGCGCAGGCGGTAGCGCACGGTGTTGGGGTGGACGTAGAGCCCACGGGCCGCGGCCTCGAGCGAGCGGCCGGACGACAGGTACGCGGAGAGTGTCTCGAGCAGCGAGCCGGAGGCGGCGGCGATGGGCCCGAAGGCGGCCCGCAGGAGGGTCGCACGGGCCGTCGGGTCACCGACGAGGACGCGTTCGGGGAGCAGCTCGTCCGCGTCGACGGGGCGCGGTGCTGCGGGCCAGGCGGGGGCCGCAGCGAGCCCGGCGAGAGCCGCCTGGACCGAGAGCGCGGCCCCTTCGAGACCCTGACCTGGGGGTCCGACGACGACGGCACCCGGCCCGAACCGCGGCACGAGCCCGGCCGCGGCCGCGGGGAGGTCCCCCTCGCCACCGAGGATCACGACGATGCGATCGCCCTGGATGCCGACGAGGCAGTCCTTGGCCGCGCGCCGTGCCGCCCGGCGCAGGTCGACCGTCCGCAGGTCGTCCATGCCGCTCTCGGCCGTGCCCGTGACGGCGAGGCAGGAACCGCGCCCCGTCCAGCCGAGCGCGGCGGCCCGGGAACGCAACGAGTCGTCGACCTCGCCACGCACGAGCGCGTCGACGACGAGCGCCTCGAGCCGCGCGTCCCACGCACCCCGGATCTCCGCGGCGCGGGCGTAGACCTCGGCGGCGGAGAAGGCGACCTCGCGCGAGTAGCGCAGCACGGCCTCGCGCAGGTCCTGCTCGTCGCCCGGGGCGGCCAGCCGGTCGGTGTGGGCGTCGACGACGTCGACGACGATGCGCACGAGCTGGACCGTCTGCTGCAGCGAGATCGAGCGGGTGAGCTCCGGTGGCGCTGCCGCGAAGATCTCCGAGACCGAGTGGGTGGGCGACTTCGGGTCGGCGTACCAGTCGATGAAGGCGTTGATGCCGGCCTGGGCGACGAGGCCGACCCAGGACCTGTCCTCCGCCGGGAGCCTGCGGTACCAGTCCAGGTCGGAGTCGAGCCGCTTGAGCGCGGCGCCGGCGAGCATGCCGCCGCTGTCGCGAACTCGTCGGGAGGTCGGAGCGCTCGTCCGGGTGCGTGTCGCCACGTCCCGAGCATAGGGCCCTGGTTGTGGGGAGTCGACAAACGGTAAAGTGAGCGGGTAGCTCGAAGTACGAGCAGATAGAGTCACAACATGTCCCTGGTGTCCCGCTTGCGAACCTTGATGAAGCGACCGCCCTCCCCGTCACGGGTGGGGGTGAGGCGGCCGACCTCCGCTCCGAGGCGCGGTGACGACCTGCACGAGGACGCGCTGCGCGCGATCCTCGCGGACGACCCGAACAACCGGCGGGCCTTCGAGGCCCTCGCCCAGATCGTGCGGCGTCAGGCCGAGGCGAGCGTCGACGACGGCGATCCCCTGACCGCTGACCTCGACGAGGTGCCCCGGCGCCGGGCGGCCGAGCTGGCGGTCTGGGCGCTCAGCGAGGAGCTCGCCGGCAACCCGCGGGCCTGGCTCCCGCTCCTCGAGCTCGCCCGGCTCTCCTTCGACGACGACCACGAGGCTGCCCTGCGACGGGTCGCGACCGCGGCGGAGCGCGACCCGTCCGGTCTGGCGCTCGCCGAGGGCCTCGCCATGCTTCGCGAGGCGGGGCTGCACACCGAGGCGCTCGGCCTCGGCACGGGGCACTGGCGCCCGGCCGAGCACACCCCCGAGATCGCCCGGCACCTCGTGCGGGCCGCGCTCGACGCGGACCGGCCGCTCGAGGCACGCCGACACCTCGCGGCCCTCGACGCGCACCCCGACCAGGGCGCCGTCGCCGCGCTGCGCGCCGAGCTCGACGCCGAGGTCGCTCGCGCGGGTCAGCACACCGCGGGCACCTAGCAGCCGACGACGAGAGGGGCCAGGGTCGAGGTGACCCCGGCCCCTCTCTCGCGCGCCGCTAGGAGTCGCCGCCGGTGTTGCCGGAGGTGCCTGCGGTGACGTCCATCAGCCGGTACTTCTCGATCGCCTGCGCCACCGACTCGACCGGCACGTCGCCCGTCGCGGCGAGCTGCTGCAGCACGCGCACCACGACCGACGGGCCGTCGATCTTGAAGTGGCGCCGCGCAGCGGCCCGCGTGTCGGAGAAGCCGAACCCGTCGGCCCCGAGCGTCGCGTACGTACCTGGCACCCAAGCACGGATCTGGTCCGGCACGAGGTGGTCGTAGTCCGACGTCGCGATGAACGGGCCCTCGGCGCCCTCGAGCTTCTCGGTGACGTAGGCACGGCGCGGTGCGGCCGTCGGGTCGAGGAAGTTGTGCTGTTCGGCGGCGAGGCCGTCACGACGCAGCTCGTTCCACGACGTCACCGACCACACGGCCGCCCGGACGCCCCAGTCCTCGGCGAGGAGATCCTTGGCCTCGAGCGCCCACGGCACGCCCACGCCGGAGGCGAGGATCTGCGCCTTGGGGCCCTCGCCCTCGGCCGGGGAGAGGAGGTAGATGCCGCGCAGGATGCCGTCGACGTCGACGTCCTCCGGCTCGGCGGGCTGGACCATCGGCTCGTTGTAGACGGTGAGGTAGTACATGACGTCCGGGTCGCGACCGTCGTCGCCGTACATCCGCTCGATGCCGTCCTTGACGATGTGGCGGATCTCGTAGCCGTAGGCGGGGTCGTAGTGCACCACGTGCGACATCGTCCCGGCGAGGAGCGGGGAGTGGCCGTCGGCGTGCTGCAGGCCTTCGCCCGTGAGAGTCGTGCGGCCGGCCGTGGCGCCGATGAGGAAGCCACGGGCCATCTGGTCGCCCGCCGCCCAGAACTGGTCACCCGTGCGCTGGAAGCCGAACATCGAGTAGTAGAAGTAGAACGGGATGAGCGGCTCGCCGTGCGTCGCGTACGACGTCGCGACGGCCTGGAACGCCGCCGCCGAACCGGCCTCGTTGATGCCCGTGTGCATGATCTGCCCGGCCTCGGACTCCTTGTAGGAGAGCATGAGGTCGCGGTCCACGGCGAGGTAGTTCTGCCCGTGCGTGTTGAAGATCTTCGCCGTCGGGAAGATCGAGTCGAGGCCGAACGTACGGGCCTCGTCCGGGATGATCGGCACGAGACGGTGGCCGATCTCCTTGTCCTTGAGCAGATCCTTGAACAGACGCACGAGCGCCATCGTCGAGGCGATCTCCTGGTGACCGGAGCCCTTCGCGAGCAGCTCGTAGGTCTTCGCCTCGGGGAGCTTGAGCTTCGTGTACGCCGTGCGGCGCTCGGGGACGAAGCCGCCGAGCGCGCTGCGGCGCTCGAGCATGTACCGGATCGCCTCGTCGTCCGCCCCGGGGTGGAAGTACGGGGGCAGGTACGGGTCGGCGTCGATCTGCTCGTCCGTCAGAGGGATGTGCAGCGAGTCCCGGAGCGTCTTGAGGTCGGCGTTCTTGAGCTTCTTCATCTGGTGCGTCGAGTTTCGCCCGGCGAAGCTCGAGCCGAGGCCGTAGCCCTTGATGGTGTGGGCGAGGATGACGGTCGGCTGGCCGGTGTGCTGCGTCGCCGCGGTGTAGGCGGCGTAGAGCTTGCGGTAGTCGTGCCCGCCGCGCTTGAGCGCCCAGATCTCGTCGTCGGTCATGTTCTCGACGAGGGCCTTGGTGCGGGGGTCGCGGCCGAAGAAGTGCTCACGCACGAACGCGCCGTCGTTGGCCTTGTACGTCTGGTAGTCGCCGTCGAGCGTCTGGTTCATGAGGTTGACCAGGGCCCGGTCCTTGTCCGCGTTGAGCAGCGCGTCCCACTCGCGGCCCCAGATGACCTTGATGACGTTCCAGCCCGCGCCACGGAAGAACGCCTCGAGCTCCTGGATGATCTTGCCGTTGCCACGCACCGGCCCGTCGAGCCGCTGCAGGTTGCAGTTCACGACGAACGTCAGGTTGTCGAGCCCCTGCCATGCGGCGTGCTGCAGCATGCCGCGCGACTCCGGCTCGTCCATCTCGCCGTCGCCGAGGAACGCCCACACGTGCTGCTGCGAGGTGTCCTTGATGCCGCGGGTGTGCAGGTAACGGTTCGTCCACGCCTGGTAGATCGCCGACGCCGGCCCGAGCCCCATGGAGACCGTCGGGAACTCCCACAGGTCCGGAGCGAGGCGCGGGTGCGGGTAGGAGGGCAGACCGCCGCCCGGGTGCGAGAGCTCCTGGCGGAAGCCGTCGAGCTGTTCGGCGCTGAGCCGACCCTCGAGGTAGGCGCGCGCGTAGACACCGGGGGAGGCGTGACCCTGGAAGTAGACCTGGTCGCCGCCGCCCGGGTGGTCCTTGCCGCGGAAGAAGTGGTTGAGACCCACCTCGTACAGCGTCGCGACCGAGGCGTAGGAGGAGATGTGCCCGCCCACCGAGATCTCGGGGCGCTGCGCGCGCGTCACCATGACGGCCGAGTTCCAGCGGATCCAGCTGCGGTAGCGACGCTCGATCGCCTCGTCACCGGGGAAGTACGGCTCCTCGTGGACGCCGATCGTGTTGACGTAGGGCGTCGTCACCGAGGTGGGGATCGCGACGTTGCGCTCGCGGGCGCGGCGCAGCAGGTTGAGCAGGACGTACCGGGCGCGGGGCCCACCCTTCTCGTCGATGAGGCCGTCGAGCGACTCGACCCATTCGCCGGTCTCCGCCGGGTCGATGTCCGGAACCTGCGAGAGGAGACCGTTGATCAAGGGACCCGTGCTCTGGTCGTGGGTGGCCACACACACTCCTTTGTCGTTGATACGCCCCCATTGTTCTCCGTCCGGGGGTGGAAAGTCACACCGAAGCGATGTGACGGTCGTCGCGCTGCGCCCCGATGCCGTCTCGATGGGTAGCACTTGCCGCCACAGGGGGACCCGCGGTGGACTAGCGTTGCAGCACAAGGTCGGCGCACGCCGTCGGCCCTCCCCGTCCGAGAGGAGCAGTCCGCCCGTGGTACCGGCCACGCACACCGCAGAAGAAGACGCGTCGAGGCACGCGCAGGGGTTCGCCTTCGAGTCCGGCCAGGTGGTTCAGGAGTTCGGTTGGGACGACGACGTCGACGACGACCTGCGCGCGGCGATCGAGTCGTCGATCGGCGCCGAGCTCGTCGACGAGGACTATGACGACGTCGCGGACGCGGCGCTCGTGTGGTGGCGCGCCGAGGACGGCGACGTCACGGATCTCGCGGACCAGCTCGTCGACGCCCAGACGGTGCTCGACGACAGCGCACGGGTCTGGTTGCTCGTGCCCAAGCCCGGCCGGCCCGGGCACGTACTGCCGAGCGACATCGCCGAGGCCGCCACGACGGCGGGCCTGCACGCGACGAGCTCGCTCTCCGTGGCGACCGACTGGTCGGCCACCAAGCTCGACACCCGCGGCCGCGGCCGCTGACCCGAGAGGCATCTCCGTGGCCGACGGCGCGCCCGTCGCGGGCGATCTCGCCCCCGACTTCGAGCTCAGTGACACCCATGGCTCACCCGTGCGGCTCTCCGAGCTCCGCGGGGAGGCCGTCATGCTCGTGTTCGTGCCCGCGGCCTTCACCGGCAAGTGCACCGGCGAGGTGTGCGAGCTCAGCGAGAACCTCGCCGAGTTCGACGACGCCGGGGTGCGGGTGCTCGGCATCACGTGCGACCCGACGCCGGCGCAGCGGGTGTGGCAGGAGTCCGAGGCTCTGCAGTTCGACCTGCTCTCCGACTTCTGGCCGCACGGTGAGGTCGCTCGCGCCTACGGCGTGTTCAAGGAGGAGGCGGGCCTCTCCTTGCGCGCGAGCTTCCTCGTCGACGCCGACGGCGTGATCCGGGAGCGGATCGTCAACCCGACCACCGAGGCGCGCAGCCTCGGCTGGTACCGCGACGCGATCGGCGTTCTCGGCGCCCGGTAGGCTGTCCGGCGCACATGGGCCTGTAGCTCAGCTGGTTAGAGCGCCACGTTTACACCGTGGATGTCGGGGGTTCGAGTCCCTCCGGGCCCACTCTTCCTGAGGAGTGGGAGTGTCAGCGCGGTGCGTGCGTCCCGATGACCGAGAGCAGCTGCAGCTTCTCGTGGCTCTCGCTGCCGGGGATGGCCGTGTAGACGAGCAGCGAGTGCGACTGGTTCGGGTCGAGCAAGGTCTGGCAGGTCAGCTCTAGCGCACCGATCTCGGGGTGCACGAAGTTCTTCACCTCGTGCGGGCGGATGCCGACCTCGTGTGCGTTCCACACCTCTCGAAACTCATCGCTCCTGGCGAGCAGCAGATCGACGAGCTGGGCCGCCCGGGAGCCAGGGCCACGACGCGTGGCCGCCTCGCGGACGCCTGAGGCGAACATGCGAGCGAGGAACGCATGGTCGTCGGGGCGATAGAGCTCTCGCGTCGCCGGATCGGTGAACCACCGGAAGCCGATGCTGCGCGCCGGGCCGGCATAGGCGGTCAGATCGCCGGTGAGCGCGACGCCGAGCGGGGTCTGGCGCAGCGTCTCACCGAGCTCCGTGACGATCTCGGCGGGAGTGTCGTGCAGGCGGTCGAAGATGCGCAGCATGCCCGGGCTGATGTGCTCGCTGACCGCACCTCGTGCGGGAGGCATGTGCCCGGCGAGACGGAAGAGATGGTCGCGCTCATCGAGCGAGAGATGGAGTCCTTGCGCGATGGAGGCGACCATCTGCACGGACGGCTGGGGGCCGCGCTCTCGCTCGAGTCGCGCGTAGTAGTCGGTCGACATGTGGCACAGCGAGGCCACCTCTTCTCGTCGTAGCCCGGTCGTCCTGCGGCGCTGCCCGCGCGGGAGACCCACGTCCTCCGGTTGCAGCGACTCGCGGCGACGCCGCAGGAACTCCGCCATACCGGTCCTGTCGATCTCCATGGTGTGCCTCCTCGGGTGGCGCTTCAGTTGTACCGCCTGCAGACGTCGGCAGCCACGGCCCGTCGATCCCCCTCTGTGTGCGCCTGCTGCATTCGGAGCGCAGCCACGTCCTGCGCATCAGTGGATCGAGCGGCCCTGAACAACTTCCACGAACTCCGCGACGGTAGGGGCACCAACACCACGTCCAGGAGTAAACCCATGCCTCGTACACCGATCGACATCACCGTTCCCGACCTGTCCGGCAGACGCGCCGTCGTCACCGGTGCCAGCGACGGCATCGGGCTCCACATCGCGACGAGGCTCGCCGCAGCCGGAGCCGAGGTGATCATGCCCGTCCGCAACCGACGCAAGGGCGAAGCGGCGATCGCCCGGATCAGGCGGGCGGCCCCCGGCTCACACGTGTCGCTGCGCGATCTCGACCTCTCGTCCCTCGACTCGGTCGCGGCCCTCGGCGAGGCTCTACGAGACGAGGGGCGACCGATCCACATCCTCATCAACAACGCGGGAGTCATGACCCCACCTGAGCGGCAGACGACGGCCGACGGGTTCGAGCTGCAGCTCGGCTCCAACCACCTCGGACACTTCGCCCTCCTGGGCCACCTCCTGCCGCTCCTGAGCGCCGGTCGGGCGCGCGTGACGTCACAGGTGAGCGTCGCGGCGAACCGCGGCGCCATCAACTGGGACGACCTGAACTGGGAACGCACCTACCACGGCATGAAGGCGTACAGCCAGTCCAAGATCGCCCTCGGGCTCTTCGGCCTCGAGCACGACCGACGCAGCCAGGCAAGCGGCTGGGGGATCACGAGCAACCTCTCCCACCCGGGCATCGCTCCCACGAACCTGCTCGCCGCTCGCTCCGAGATCGGCCGTGACGGCGACACACCGGGCCGGAGACTCATCGGCGCCTTGTCCCGCAGCGGCATCCTCCTGGGCACCGTCGAGAGCGCGGGACTTCCTGCGCTCTACGCCGCGACCTCTCCCGATGCCCAGCGTGGCGCGTTCTACGGGCCACGCGGCCCAGGACGGGTCGGAGGCCCTCCCGGAGAGCAGCAGCTCTACGCTCGTCTACGAAGCGCGGAGCAGGCCGCGCGCATCTGGCAGGTCTCCGAGGAGCTCTCCGGTGTGTCGTTCCCGCAGGAGTGAGATCGAACGGCGCTGTCAGTTCACACGAAGCACGGGGCGGCTCAGACCGCCGACGGGCTCGGGGCCGGGGGCTGTCGCGGGGTCCCGCCGCCGCCAGGGTTCTTGGAGCTGTTGTTCGTCACGGGGCGCAGCAGTTCGTAGAGCTTCTTCTGATAGTCAGACTTCATTCGGTTCATCGCGCTGCTGTTGGCAGTCGGCTCCGCGAAGAGTGCGGCGGTGCCCGACCTGATGAGCACGTAGGCGCCGTAGTCCTGCAGGGCGCGCCCCAGGGCCATTCCCTCGGCACTGAGTCCGAGCTTGCTGAGGTCGACGTCCGGTGGGATGGCGAAGAGCGAACCCATCGGGACCGTGCCCGAGTACTTGTTGCTGCTCGTGTCCTGGCCGCGCGCCGGCCAGACGAAGCCGTCCTTGAGCGACTCGTCAGGCAGCCCGAGGGCGAGCACGTGGGGGATCTTCTTCTCCGCGACCTCGTGGGTTCGGATCAGTCCGATGAGGTGGCTGATCGACGAGGCTCGGGCACCGTCTCGCAGACCGTCGGAGAACAGGTCGGTCTCGACGACGCGCGTGGAGGTCCACTTGTTGTCATTGACCTTCGTCGCGGCATAGAGCTCGTACGCCCAGCGACCGTCCGGCTGGATGATCGACAGGTGGCCGTCGGTGCCTCCGGTGATCGTCGCGTCCTTCGGAATGTGGATCCTGTACGTCTTCTTGCTCTTGGTGTCTTCGAGCGTGGCGAGCGGATCGGAGGTCTTCGCATAGGCCACGGCGATGGACCACCGCTCCCAGTTGATCGTCGGCGTCGGCGCGGTCAGACCAGACATCCGCGGGTCGTTCGACCCGCCGTACTTCGCGCCCGAGCCCAGCGCCGTGTTGGCGGGCGAGCTCGAGCTGAAGGGGTGCAGCGAGGCGAGGCGAGTCCCGGCCGGCGGCTTGGGTGCCGGAGTCGTGGGCGAGGGCGTCGGCTTCGGGCTCGGCGACTTCGTCGGCGAGGGCTTGGGCTTCGGCGAGGTGGGCGAAGGCTTGGGGGTCTTGGTCGGCTTCGCGGTCGGCGACGGCTTCGGCTTCTTCGTCGGCTTCGCGGTCGGCTTGGTGGTGGGTTCGGGCTTGGCCGTGGGCTGGGGTTCCTTGGGAGCCGACTTCGTCGTCGTCGGCGCCGGTGTGGGCCTCGCGGGGAGCTTGGTCACAGCGTCGCTCGCGCTCGGTGGTTGCGAGGTCGCCGCAGCGGCGCTCGCCTCAGGGGACTGGGAGCGGAGGTCCTGCGCATCGCCGCGCGGGAGCTCGCCACGCGAGACGCTGACCGCCTCGCTCCGGCTCACCTGACCGGCTGCGCCCGTCGTGGACACCACGCCGTGCGCACAGCCCGCGAGGGCGAGAGCAGCCACCGCGGCTCCGGCCGTGGCGCGGCGAACACGCTGCACGGTCGACAGCGCGTCGGGGCGGGCGGGTGATGCGAGGTGGCGGCTCACGGCTCAGTCACTCCAGGTGAAGGGGTACGAGAGGTATCGGGTGATTTTGGCTGCACCTTTCGGGTGAAAGCCGTGGTTCTTCCGGGTGACAGTACGTGCTCGTGCGCCGCGGTGCACGGGCCTCACGACACGCCGCCGACGGCGGATCGCGTGAACCGTCATGCCTGATCGGGGGCGCTTTCGCCGGACCGCCGCACGTCACGGCACGAAACGAGACACGCACTCCGGACCCCCGCCTGACCGTCCCACCGTGACCGATTCGTGACATTGGTGTGACCGACATCACACCGCCTCGGAGCGGTGCGGGCGTAACGAGTAGCGTTCCCTCCGTGGCGAACCCCCTCAGACTGCGCGACGCGATCCAGATCCTCGACGAGCTCTTCCCGCCCGGGACGGCCGAGAGCTGGGACGCGGTCGGACTCGTCGCCGGTGATCCTGAGGCGCCCGTACGCCGCGTCCTCTTCGCCGTCGACCCCCTCGCCGCGGTCGTCGCCGAGGCTGAGAAGTGGGAAGCGAACCTCGTGGTCACGCACCACCCGCTCCTGCTGCGCCCGGTCCACTCGGTCGCCGCGACGACGTTCAAGGGTGCGCTCGTCCACCGCCTCGTGCGGGCCGGCATCGCGCTGCACGTCGCGCACACCAACGCCGACGGCGCGCGCGGGGGTGTCGCCGAGGCGCTCGCGGAAGTCATCGGTCTCACCGAGCTGCGTCCCCTCGTGCCCACCACCGCGGTGCCGGGGGTGGACGTCGAGCTCGCCGGGCTCGATGACCCAACGGGGATCGGCCGGGTCGGCGTGCTGCCCGGCGCCCCGACGCTCGAGGAGTTCGCCCGGAGCGTCGCCGCGGCGCTGCCCGCGACCGCCCACGGGGTGCGCGTCGCGGGTCGCCTGGACGCGCCGATCCGCACGGTGGCCGTCGTCGGCGGCGCGGGCGACTCGCTCTTCGAAGCCGTTCGCGCCTCGGGCGCCGATGCGTACGTGACCGCGGACCTGCGTCACCACCCGGCGTCCGAGGCGCGGGAGCGTGCGGAGTTCGAGGGCGGCGGGCCGGCGCTCGTCGACGTGTCGCACTTCGCGAGCGAGTGGCCGTGGCTCGCACGCGCGGCCGGGGCGCTGCGGTCAGCCGCAGCCGAGCGCGGCGCTACGGTGGAGACCCGCGTCTCGACCCTGAGCAGCGACCCGTGGTCGGCGCGCTTCGACTCCCCGGAAGGAACCGCTTCGTGAGCACAGCCCCCGCAGCCGAGCAGCGACGGCTGCTCGATGTCCAGGCGCTCGACACCCGGCTCGACCAGCTCGCCCACCGGCGCCGCACGCTCGACGTCCTGGCGCGCGTGGCCGAGCTCTCCGGACGCGCTGAGGAGATCGGCACGGAGCTCGTGACGGTGCGCACGGCCCACTCGGACGTGCGGCGCGAGCTCGCGAAGGCGGAGCTCGACGTCGAGCAGGTGCGCACCCGGGCCGCGCGCAACCAGTCCCGCCTCGACGCGGGCCAGGGGACGGCCAAGGACATGCAGGCTCTCGTGCACGAGCTCGAGGCGCTCGCGCGGCGTCAGTCCGAGCTGGAGGACGTCGAGCTCGAGGTCATGGAGCGGCTCGAGACCCTCGACGCCCAGGTGACGGAGCTCGAGCAGCGGGCGGCCGCCGTGGCTGAGGAGCAGGCGGCAGCGCTCGCCGAGCGGGACGCGGCGTTCGCCGAGATCGACGCCGAGGCGAGCCAGGTGCGCGCTGCGCGCGATGCGGAGGCCGGGCAGGTCTCCGAGCCGCTCCTCGCGCTGTACACGCGGCTGCGCGAGCAGCACGGTGGTGTCGGGGCCGCGGTGCTGCGTGGCTCGCGCTGCGAGGGGTGTCGGCTCGACCTCAACGCGAGCGAGATCTCCGAGATCCGGGCCGCGTCCGAGGACGAGGTCATCCGCTGCGAGGAGTGCGGTCGGATTCTCGTGCGGCAGGCTTCGTAGCCTCAGCCGACCGCGATCTCGAGCACCTGCTGGCGGTTCGGTCCCGGGAGCAGGGCCGCATCGAGGACCCGCCATCCCGCCGGACCCTGAGCCGGGCCCCCGCCCCCCGAGCCGATGAGCTCGTGCGTGGCCGCAAGCAGCGCGTCCGACGTGCGTGGTACCGCGGCCCGGCGTGTGAGCAGATGGTGGGTCAGGACACCCCGCGTGTGCTTGGCGTGATGGGACACGACCTTGCCTTCGCGCACGACCCGGACCGTGACCCAGGTCCGCACGCGGGGCCCCGGGCGCCACGCGGCCAGGTAGGCGGCCGAGCGGCAGTCGACGACGAGGCGATCGTCCGTGAGCGGGTCGAGCACACCAGCGAGCTGTGCGCGCCACGACGTCGCGAGGTTGCCGACCGGGGGCAGCGACGTGCCCATCGAGAGCCGGTAGGCGGGGATGCGGTCGAGCGGCGCGACGAGCCCCCACAGCGCGGACACGGTACGCACGTGCTCCTGGGCGCGCCCCAGGGACTGCCCGGAGAGCTCCGCGAGCCCTGCCGCGGCGTACAGCACTCCCGAGTAGACCTCTCGGGCGGGCGCGGCGGGCGCCGACTCGAGCGCGGTGTTGCGGGCGACCTCCGCAGCGAGCCCGGGGCCGACCCCGAGCACCTCGAGCGCATCGCGACGCGCGCTCGCCCTGCGCAGTGCCGCCAGTACTCGCCGTCGGGCATCGTTCAGCTCCGCGGCGGAGAGCGCGGCGAGGTCGACGGGTGCTGCGCCGTCGGGCGCGGGGGTCTTGCCTTCGGACGGCGGGAGCAGCACGAGCACGTGAGCACTCTAGGGCCGCCGCCGTCGTCCGCCTGCACTAGGCTCGGGGTGCGGATGAGCTGGTCGGGCGGCCGCGTCGGGCTTCGGCCCGCCGAGGAACGTCCGGGCTCCTCAGGGCAAGGTGGTGGGTAACGCCCACCCGGGGTGACCCGCGGGACAGTGCCACAGAGAACAGACCGCCGCCTCGGCCTTCGGGTCGCGGGGGCAAGGGTGAAACGGTGGTGTAAGAGACCACCAGCGTGCCGGGTGACCGGTGCGGCTCGGTAAACCCCACCTGGAGCTAGGTCGAACAGGGAGCGATCGAGGGCGGCCCGCCCGAGCTCCCGGGTTGACCGCTGGAGGCGTACGGCAACGTGCGTCGTAGATGGATGGCCGCCTCCCACGCGTGGGCAACCGCGCGAGGAGACAGAACCCGGCGTACAGACCAGCTCATCCGCCTTCCACCTGAGCGACCCCGCGTGCGGGGCGGGCGTGCACTACGGTCGGTCGTGTGAGCGACACCGAGCGGCGGCGAGCGGCGGACGGGAGCGCCGGTGACTCCGACTACGGAGTGATCGGCGCGACGTACAGCGACTACCGCAGACCGGATCCCCGGATCGCCGCGGTGCTGTGGGGCGCGCTCGGTGAGGCGGACACCGTCCTCAACGTCGGCGCCGGCGGGGGCAGCTACGAGCCGACAGAGCGCACGGTGACGGCCGTCGAGCCTTCGGCCACCATGCGACGCCAACGCCCCGCTCACCTCGCGCCCGCTGTCGACGCGGTCGCCGAGTCGCTGCCGTTCGCGGACAACACGTTCGACGCGGCCATGACGACCTTCTCGGTCCACCAGTGGGCGGACCTGGATGCCGGGCTCGGCGAGGTCCGCAGGGTCACCCGCGGTCCCGTCGTCGTCCTGACGTGCGACCCGGACCGGCTGCACCACTTCTGGCTCAGCCACTATGCCCCCGACGTCATCGAGACGGAGCGCCGTCGCTACCCCGCGATCGAGCGTCTCCGTGAGCTGCTGGGTGGCACGGTCACCGTCGACGTCGTGCCGATCCCGCTGGACTGCACCGACGGGTTCAACGAGGCCTACTACGGGCGCCCGGAGCTGCTCCTGGTGCCCGGGGCCCGGGTCGCCAACTCGGCATGGAGCTTCGTCCCACCGGCGACCGCCGAGGACTACACGCGCGACCTCGCCCGGGCGCTCGAGTCGGGCGAGTGGGACGCGCGGTTCGGCGCGCTGCGTCACCAGCCGACGTTCGAGGGCTCCCTGGTGATCCTTCGCGCTCTTCCCTAGGAGTCCTGCTCCTCGGGAGGTTTCACCGTGACGCCTTCGATGACGACGGCGCCCGAGTCGAGCATGTCGTCGAACGGGTTGCCCTCGGCGGTGAGGTGGTGGGCGTCGTCCTCCTCGAAGTCCTTCTGCTCCTGGAGGTAGCGCATGCCCGGAGCGAAGATCTCGTCGAAGCTCATGCCGTCATCGCCTTCCCCGCGGCCCGCGCGGCGAGGGCGGCGGCGCCGACGATGCCGGCCGCGTTGAGCAGGCGGGCCGGGACGATCGGGGCGCGCAGGTGCA
>Ga0160449_1001053_pt1 | contig 14164 bp, 9 predicted proteins | sample HID1975I_E1MG_FD_108216 | JGI IMG/M metagenome (GOLD analysis project Ga0160449, IMG submission 108216) | Enriched soil microbial communities from UW Madison campus, WI, USA - HID1975I_E1 MG | ecosystem: Environmental > Terrestrial > Soil > Unclassified | place: USA: Madison, Wisconsin...
CCGGTGTCCAGTTCGCCCAGCACCTGCATGGCCTCTTCGACGCTGTCCTCGCGGCATTCCAGCCAGTCGAACAGCAGGTGGTCCATCATGTGGCCCCAGCGCACCCGGCGTTCCCATTCCACGCGGTCAATATCCTTATCGCCGCGCAGCGACCACGCCCAGTCCAGGCGCGCCTGCGGGATAGGCGCGGAATCCAGGCGCGCTTCCATCTGGCGCACGGCTTCCTGGAAAGTCTCGGGCAGTTGCTCGCTACGCGCCGCCACATACTTGTCGAACAGCGCTTCGGCCTCTTGCTTGCGGCCCGCCTGCGACAAGGCGCCGATGGCCGAGCGCTGCCACATTCCCTTCTCGGGCGATTTCTCCAGCAGCTTCAGCATCTGCTCGGCGGCTTCGTCGTACTGCAAGGTGTAGCGCAGCGCGCGCGCATACAGGGCTCGCGTCTGCTCCAAGTCCGGCGCCAGTTCGATAGCTTGCACGAGCGGCGCCACGGCTTCCTTGTAGCGGCCGGCGCGCAGCAGGGTTTCGCCGTACAGCGTCAGCAGCCTGACGTCGGCCGGCGATGCGCGCAAGCCCGCCTCGAAGTGCGTCAGCGCGTGCACCTTGCGGTCGTCTTCGGTGCTCCGTCGAAGATGCGACAAGCCCAGCGACGAGCGCAAGGCGGCGCTATCGTGCCCCGCGTCCAGCGCCGCATTGCCAAGCTGGATGGCGGCCTCGGCACGGTCATCGTCCATCAAGGCACGCACGGCAACGGTCGCGACGCGCTCGTTCGGCAGCTTGTTCGGGTCCAGCATCGCCGCGATGCCTGCCGCGTCGGCCGCATCGCCGTTGCGCGAAAAGGCCAGCATCCAGAAGTGCGCCTCGCCCGGCTCGGCGTGCGCGATGTCCAGCGTGGCGCGGGCGACGTCGGCCGCCTCGGCGACACGGCCGGCTTGCACCCGCAACTGGATCCGCGCGGCATGCATGGCCGCGGATTCCGGCGCCAATGCACCAGCAGCATCCGCCTCGGCGATGGCGCGTTCCCACTGCTCGGTGCGCCCCAACAGGCTGGCCAACGTGCGGCGTTCGTCGGCGCGCTGGGGGTAGGCGGCAATCAACACCTCAAGCGCGGCAATGGCAAGCGCAAGCCGGCCTTCCCGCATGTAGGGTGACACGAGCAAGCGGCGCACATCGCGCCAGCCATCGCTTGCGTCCACCAACGCCGGCGCGAGCTTGGCCATGTCGCGCGCGGGGTCGTCGGCGTCCAGGATTTCCTTGATGACTTCGCGCAGCCGCGCGGTGGCGTCGGCCTGCGCGCGGCGCGCCGCGACGGCAGGATTGACAGCCGCAGCACCAGCGGGATCAACCGAATCTTGAACCGGGTTTTCAACCGAGTTTTCAACCATGTCGCAGCCCCCTCAACAACGCCATCCCCACGCGGGTGATGAACATCAACACAAATCCCAGCGCCAGCGCTTGCAGCAACAGGATGGCAGTGCGCGGGCTGCTCGGCTGGTCTGTCGGCACCGGTTGCGCAATGATGGACAGGTACCGCTGCAAGCGCAGCGCATCCGTCATGGCCTGCTGATACGACTGCTGCGCCAAGGTCAGGTTCGAATCCGCGAAGGCCTGGGTATTTCTCAGCGCCTCGTAGGACTTGAGCTGCTTCGCTTCCGTATTGCCCTGGCCGCTCAGGCGACGGCGCACCGACTCAATCCGCTTCTTCAACGCCACCACCTGCATTTCAGCGGGCTTCAGCATGAAATGGTCTTTGTTGCCCAGCGCCCGGATCTTGTCCAGATTGATCTGCGCGCTGCTCAACTCGGTCTCAAGCTGGCTGGACAGGTTCAGCAGCATCGACACCGTGGCGGTCGGGTCGATATTGCCGTGCGTGGTGCGCCACGCCGTCAGCGCCTCGCGGGCGGCAAGCGCCTTTTGCTCGGCAAGCCGCACCGATTCTTCGCTGACCTTGAGCTTGTCGGCCACGCCCTTCTTGTTCATCGAGCTGACGAACTCCTCGGCCAGCCCGATCAGCGCCCGGGACAGGGTGGCGGCGTCGTCGGGTGAATACGCGCTGACGCGCAACACATCGATCTGCTCCAGGGCGTTGAACGACACGTGCACCGCCGCCTGATAGGCACGGTAAAGCGCGTCATTGCTTGAGTCTTCGGAAAGATGGTTGAGCGGATCCACGCCCGCGTGCACCAGGTATTGGCGCAGGCCGACGCGTTGATCCAACTGCTGCATGGCGTCGCGCGATTTCAGGAAATCGGCCACGGCCCATCCGTCCACAAAGCCGCCCAGCATGCCGCCCATGTTGCCGGTGGTAAGCAGGCTTGCCGGCCCGCCTCCGCCGCCTTGCTGACCCGACCCCGCCTGCACGAAGAAGCGCGATTCCGCTTCGTAGCGCGGCGTGGCGATGATCAGCGCGTAGACCAGGGCGAACGCCACCGGCGCAATCACGATCAGCGCATTGATCCAGCGGTGGCGGCGGCGCTCGCGTATCGACGCCTGCCGTTCAAGACGGCGGCGTTCGATCTCGGACCCGCCTTCAGATGCCAAGCTGGCTGTCCTCGAAGCCTCCGAAGACGTCGTCGCCCGCGTTGCCGGATTCATTCCTTGATCGTCTTGGGGGGAACCGGCTGATGCATTGGTCGAGGTCGTCTTCGATCCGGAGGTCGCTTCGTTCATAAATCAAGCCTTTCAGGCAATAGTCCGCCAACTGATTCTGGCGATAACTGGAAAAAATCAATGTCCGGCCAATCAGCCGCTCTTCGAACAGCGCCAGCCAGAGACGGGTGAAACGGCAGGGCTCGAAAGGGATGGACCCTTCGATCACATACACGTCGAACGCCGGCGCCAGCGCCAGTGCGAACGAAAATTCCTGCCGTGCGTAGAGCGGCCAATGCTCCATGGGCTTGGCCAGGGTCTTGGGGTCGCTGACCAGGTCGGCAACCAGTTCGTGGGTGGCATCCGCGTCGATCTCGTACATCTCGCTGACGAAGTCGATCATGCTCAGGCCGTTTGCCTTGCCGCGAATGAAGCCTTGCCGGCCGATGGCCCACGACACGTTGCCGTCGTGCTTGACGAAGCCCTGGCGTGGCGGGCGCAGGTTGCACAACACATCGATAATCTGGCGATGCATTTCCGGCGCGGGCGACAGCAGCGCATACCGCCCCACCGGTATGTCCAGGGTGACGTTGGCCAGCAGCGCCTGCCTGGTACCAAAGGCAAAGGGCTCGTCGGTGACGCCGTTCAGATGAATCATCTTCGTGCCTCACATTGGCTGGATATTGGGACGCGCCAGACGCTCGGCCGCCAAGGCGACCACCATCAGGAACACCAGGGACGTCAGGAAGTAGCCCAGGCTGGCGTCGGTCGATTCGTAGGCCTCGAAGTAGGCGGAGCGCAAAAGCTGCATGCCGTGCGCGAACGGCGACCACAGCACCCACGGGCGCAGATGCTCGGGTAGCTGTTCCGACACGAAGAACACGCCCGAGAAGATCTGCAAGAAGCGCTCGATCACCGGCGCCAGCCGCAGGTAGAAGTGCCAGAAGGTGGCAATCGACCCGAACAGCAGGCCCATGGCCGAGCCGCAACATCCCATCAGCACGACAAACAGCACAAACCCGCCCCAGCTTATCGGCAGGGTGATGAACCCCAGCGCGTGGCCGGCACTGATCAGTATCGCGAACACCACCAGGTATATCGAAAGGTAGATAAGCGACTGCACCAGCGCGCACATCAGCGGCGTCACCCCCTGGAAATTCAAGATGCCGCGCGCCGAGATATAGGCCGCGCTGCTTCTGAAAATGATCTGCCGGAACATGATCCAGGTGGTCGCGCCCAGCAGCGAAAACGTCTGCACATCCATGCCCAGGATGTAGTGCGTGCCCATCAGGATGTACAGCGACGAAATCAGCGTCAGCAGCACCACCGGGCCCACCAGGGCCCACAGCAGGGCGATGCGGCTTTCGCCGTGGATCACGCGCAACTGAAACACGAACAGCGCCAGCAAGGTGCGTCCCACGGGCCGGCGTTCGGCCATGCGCGGATGATGCCCGTCATGCAGCACCCGCAGGTGTTGCCGCAGGATTTCAAGGTCCGCGGCCTCGTCGCGCGGCAGCTCGACTTCCAGCGCGATGTCGTTGCGCGAAGCATGACGGCGCGCGTCGCGTGCCTCGTCCTGCTTGCGCCGCTCCACGCGCCGCGCATGCGCATCGGCCAGGCGTTGGTCTTCCGCCACCAGCTTGGCAGGCATGTAGCCCGGCGCGAACACCTCGACGCCCGCGCGGATGTCCTGCTCAAGCAGGCGCACGATGATGCGCAGCCTGCGCCGCGAAAAGTCGGCGACGGTCTCATCGACTTTGCCGCGCGCGATCTCCGCGTCCAGTTCCGCCTGCACGGCCTCGTACACCGCCCGGCGGGCGGCCACGGAATCGTGCGGCTCGCCCTGCAGGCGCGCCAGCAAGGGCTTGAACAAGACGGCGGGCGGCGCCTTGGCTTCAAACAGTACGGTCGGGTCCAGTCGCCAGGCGTCGACCCCGGACCCTACCGCGTAACTACTGTCCTTGCGGCGCGAGCGCCAACCCTTGATCCGGTCCTCGTTGCTCATCGACACGCTATTGAGTCACGCCGGTAGAGCTGCCGCCCGAATCGCTGTCGATGGCCCGCGTGGCGCTGAAGCCTGCGCTCATGGTGACGCGGAATGCCGACAAGACCTTCTGAACCTGGGTAAACGGCGCATCCGAAATGTAGATGGCCTGGCCTTCGTGCACGGTGAATTCGCGCGCCAGCGCCACCTGCTCCGGACGGGTCAGGTCAAATTGGTAGACCACCGGCAGCATGTCCGGCTTGCCTTCCACACCCGCCTTCGCGGGCGTGAACAGGAACACCGAGCGCGGGTCGGCCAGCTTGTCGTCCAGGCCGCGCGAATCGGCCAGCGCGTCCAGCACGCTGTAGTTGCGCTTGCTGATCGCCACGCGGCCTTGCGTGCCCGCCGCGCCCAGCACCGTCAGGTACTCGCGCGAATCGTAGGCGGTAATGACGTCGCCCGGCCGCAGCAGGATGTCGTTGTTCTGGTTGCGGTAGATATCCGACAGCCGCACGGACGCCACCTGGTTGTCGCGGCGCAGGCTGATGACCAGTTGCTCGGGGTTGGTCTGCACGGGCGCGGCCTGCGCCAGCGCGCTGCTCAGGCGTTGCGCGGTCTGGGTGATGGGGTACATGCCGGGCTTGGTCAGGTTGCCCTGCACGGTCACCATCTGGCCACGCTCGGCGGCGGCGCGCGTCACGCTGACGTCGGCGCCCACGACCAGCTTGGCCAGGCGTTTCACGACGGCGTCATGCAACTGGGCCAGCGTCAAGCCGCCGGCCTGGAATTTTCCGATGATGGGGAAATAGACATTGCCCGTCCGGTCGATCTGCTGGTTGCCCAGGTCGCTGACGCCGGACGGGTCCGCCGCGAACACGCCCAGGCCACCGCGTTCCCACACCTTCACGTTGATGCCGTCGCCCGGAACCAGGCGGTCGAATCCCGCTTCGGTCAGGTCACGGTAGCGGACCGGAAAGTCCGCGACGTCGGGCACCCTGCTTTCCTGCACAAGCTCGCGCGAGGCGGGCATCACGATGACATCTTTGTCGTCGTGCGCCCCCGTCATCTCGCTCAACATGGGACCGGAACGCGGCAATTGGCATCCCGTAAGTGACAGGGCGGCAAGCACCATCAGGGTGATTGCCGCGTTGCGCCGCAGGCTCGGAGCCGGGACGTTCATTTGCATAAAAACCTTAACCTTTAAGACCTCGGAAAATTGAACGGCCGATCAGCGCAACCGCTGATCAGCCGCTCAAAGCCGCCTATCAGGCAAGCATCCGTTGCATCGGCACGAAGTCGATGCGCTCATCGTTCTCGGAGACGGGCATGACGGGCACGCACAGACTCAGGAACATGGACAACATCGCGTCCAGCGAGAACAGGTTCTGCGCCCGCTGCCGGCTTTGCGTTTTCAATTCCTGATTGGTGCGCGCCAGGTCGATCATCGACTCCACCTTGTCGCAGGCCTCGTGCATGTCCGGGTGCTCGACATCCGAAAGCAGATGCCCCGTTTCGTTCTCGACAAAGCACTCGCCCGCGCCGCCGGCCGGCGTGGAGATCACCGGCACGCCCAGAAGCTGCGCCTCGATCAGCACGTTGGGCAAACCCTCGTAGCGCGACAGCAGCACGCTGGCATCCATTTGCGAATACCAGTAGCCCACGTGGTTCGACAGGCCGACCAGCAGCAGCCGGTCTTGCACGCGCAGCTCTTCGGCCAGCGCCACGATGTTGTCGTGCAGGCGGCCGTCGCCCACGATGACAAAGCGCGCTTGTGGTCGTCGCTTCAGATAGAGCGCGGCAAGCTTGATCCATAGTTGCGGGCGCTTGTCGGGTTCCAGGCGGAACACGCCGCCGATCGTTTCGGTCGCGTCGGTGGTGCTGGCCTTGAAGGCCTCCCACTTGGCTTCGTCCGCGGGCGAGGCATTGACCGCCAGGTCCGGCACGCCGTTGTACAGCACGTGAAAGCGCACGATGGGAATGCCGAGCCAGTCCGCATAGGCCTCGGCGGCCGTGCGGCTGTTGCTGACGAAATACACCCCCGGCACTTGCGCCAGCGCCTGGAACAGTTCGGGGTATTCCTCGCGGAACCTATCCTTGCGGATGTTCGGCGGCAGCCCGCGAAACACCAGGTGGATAGTCGGGGCGCCGGCAAGCAGCGCGGCCAGTGCACCGAACAGGCATGTGCCGTCCTGCCACAAGCTGACCACGTCGAAGGGGTTGGCGCGCAACACCGGCGCCAGGCGCGTGACGCCATAGTGCACGGGCGGCGGCAACTGTTCCAGCAGGCGGCCCAGTCGGCCGTCGGGCACGGATTGATGCGCCACCGATACGGCGGGCAAGCGGTTGATTTCGGTGACCGGAATCTGCGCCTTGACCAGCACGGGCAGGAAGAAATCCAGCCCCTGCTTCTTCGAGGAACCGTTCGGCTCGGTGTGCTGCTTGACCATCACCTCGACCTTTTCCGGCCGCATCAGCGCGGGCGCCGCGCCATTGCCGGGCAGAACCTGATCCGGCATTTCGGCCATGCGCGTCAATTCACCGGCCAGCCGCGTCAATTGCCGTTCGGCGCCGCCCGGTCCCAAACTGCCGGTAACCAGCGCCACCGAGATCGGCTTTTCCGGCGACTGCTCGGGAATCTGGCGGTTGCGAAAATGCAGGATCGCATGCTTCATCGACACGATCCTGATGTCCTTGCCCGCCAGCGCCGCTTCAGGCTCCAGGCCGCGATAGAAGGCGTAGTCGCGGGCCAGGCCCTCGGCCAGTTCCGCCGCCTTGCTGCCCGGCGCCAAGTGGCTGGCCACGGGCCGAATCGCTTCATAGGCCTCGAACAGCAAGCCGCGCTTGCGCAGGCGCTTGGCGAATTCGACGCGGATATTGCGATCCGTGTGTTGCAGGATCAAGCGGCGAAACAGCGCGTCCGACTGCGCGTGCGCGCGGATGTCGCTCAGCAGCTTGGCACGCGCAAACAAGCGCGAGGGGTTTTCCGTCGACTCGGGCAGATGGCGGTCGACCAAGGCCAAGGCCTCGTCGACATGCCGTTCCTTAACGAGGCGAGTCGCGCAGTAGCGGACGATCAGAAGATCGTCCGGCCATTCTTTCAAGAGCTTGGCCCACTGCTCGGCCATGCCCTCGTTCAAGCCCGCCGACTCCTTCAGTCGAAGAAGCAGAAAGCGCACTTTGGAGTCTTCCAGGTGCTCACGCGCCAACGCCTCGGCGCGCGGCAGGTTTTCCTGGGCGACCTGAACCCGCACCGACGCCGCAACGATCTCCTCCAACTGGGCGTGCACCCATTGGAGGTCGGACATTACGCCAGTCCGCTCGGCTGTCAGCGGCGGGTTCATGCGGCCTTCCTGCGGTTGGCCTTTTCAATCCACGCCAGGCAGCGGTCGATGTAGTGGTCGTACTGTGCCGGGTTATCGGATTGTTCCTTCAGGCGCCGCCAGTAAGGCAGGGCGTGCTCGAAGCGATGCAGACGCATGGCGCCTACGGCGGCCAGGCGCAGGCCGATGGCGTCGGTGGGCACCAATTGCAGAATGCGTTCGCCCAGCGCCAGGCGCTCGGTGGTGCTGGCCGGTTCCAGCGCGCGCGCTTCGGCATACAAGACCGCGATGATGCGACGCTTTTCGTGTTCGACCTCGGTCATGGCCGGCCACGCCTGCGCCACGCGCTCCAGCAGGTTCCACGCGCCGCGATGATCGCCGGCGGCCAGGATTTCACGGGCGCCACGAATGGCGCGCGGGCCCAGCCTGCCAAGCTGCCGCTCGGCTTCGTCCTTGGCGCTTTGATCGGCCGACGCATGCGCCAGCACCATCTTGTAGGCGTCGATGGCTTCGCCGAACCAGCCGCCGTTGAAGGCCACACGCGCAAAGTACAACTGCGTGCTGAGCGGGGCGGCTTCTTCCGCCGCGGCTTGCTCCAGATGGCGCATCGCGGTTTGCTTGTCGCCCAGGGCGTCGGCCGCGCGGCCACGCATGGTGTCCAGCTCGGGGAAGTCCACCTGGCTGTCCAGCGCGATGTCCGTCAGGTCGATCACTTCCTTGTGGTTGCCCGCCAGGAGCGCGGCGCGCACGCCCAGTCGCATGGCACGTTCGAAGGCGCGTTGCGAGCGCAGGGCAGTCAAGGCATCGGGGTTGAGCAGGCGGTGCGCGCAGATGCGTTCGGCGGCATCACGCAGACGCCCTTCTTCCAAGGCGCGGGTGCCTTCTTCGGCCCAAGCCGACGATTGCGACTGTAGCCAAGCGCGTATGTCTTCCTGCTCGCTTTGAGCCAGTCGGCAAGACACGGCCAACGCCGCCGCAGCCAGGATGCAACCGCGCCACGAGGCCTCTTTGACCAGTTCCAGCGCAACGACATCTTCCAGCGCGGGCGACTCGGACGCCAGGGCGCGCAGCCCCGCGCGATCACCATTCAACAGCCTGTCGCGCCACAGCACGGCGAAGCCTCGACCATGCGACGGAATGGCCTCGCGCACTTCCTGAACCCAGCGCAGCACCGCTTCCATGTCGCCGCTGGCTTGCAGCAGTGACAGCACCGTGTCGGCCGCTTCCAGTGCGCTGGCCTCTTCCGGCGAGGAAATGCGGAACAGTTGCTTCCAGTTGCCCAGCGCTTCGTCCACATAACCCAACTGCCCCGCCGACACGGCGGCGATGCGCACGATTTCGGGGGTTTCGATTTCGTCGCCCAGCAGGCCGGCGGCCAGCGAGTACGCCACGTCGTGGCGACCCAGCTTGAACTGATTGCGCATCAGCACCTGCTCGGCCTTGCTGCCAGTGGCCAGCGCGCCGTCCGCGCTGCCCAGCAGCGCCAGCGAGCCTTCGTAATCGCCCAGCTCTTCTTGAATGCGGGCGAACAGCAGCGTGTGCTCGGGCAGGCCGGGATGGCGGCGCAGCACGTCGCGCACGCGGCGCGAGGCTTCGCGCAGGTCGCCCGATTCCCAGATCTTTTCAATGCGCTCGGCGCTTTCGTCCGCGGCCAGCTTGGGCGCGGCGGGCTGCGTCGTGGCGGCGCTCATGCGCGGACGCATGTAGTTCTTGAACCACTCGGCGTACAGGCGCTCGGCGAAGGTCTGCGTGTAGTGCGTCAGGTCTAGCCCGCCGTTTTCCATCGCATCGGCCTGGCCGATCTTGTTCATCAGCGGCGTCGGGTCGTAGCAAGGCACGCCGATGCGCTGCGCGCCGGCGACCACCGCGGCAATCAATTGCTCGCGCTGTTCGATCGGCACGTTGTCCGGCGTCAAGGCGTTCACATGCGTGACGAACACCACTTTTTCGCGGCCCAGCAGGTCGACGAGCTGGCGCATTTCGCCTTCGATCTCGTCGTCCGTCAGGTCACGCTTGACGATGCGCGACAGCAGCGCGCGGTCGTCCTGGGAAAGACTCTTGAAGACCGGGTCCTGGTCCAGCAGCGCGCGGCGTTCAGCCAGGCGGTCTGCGTGGGCCAGGGACCAGAACATGCGCGTGCGCGTGCGGTCAGCGAAGAACTCGCTGAAGTAGCGACCCAGGTAGTTGGACTGGATGGGGTGGCCGTCAATGGTCAGCAGCTTGCGCGAGGACAGCTCGACCATATACAGGTCGGCCGGCTTGTGCGTGCCACGGCGAGCCTGCTCGCCGTTGGACGGGCGGAACACCAGGCGTTGCACGTCGGCCGGAATATCGGCCTGGCCGAACATGAAGCGCGCTTGCTGCAGCGCCTCGGCGCTGGTGTGCACAAAGCCGTAGTTGCGGCCGAGCTGCAACTTGATGGGATAGCGGCCCACGGCGTCGCGCAGCGGGGTGTGGATGCGGCAGGTGCCGATCGGAGCAATGGTAAATGCGGTCATTCAGGGTCTCTCCTGTAATGAGGGATAGCGAGCCTGAACTTAAAGAGTCCAGTACAAGAGGTCGGAGGCGAGCCGCTTGCTATCAAGCACAGACTTCAGGTCGCACACCATGCCTCCGCTCTTGACCAAGGTGGGCATGTCTTCCCAGATGGTCTCCATGGTTTCGCGGTGCGGAACTGCAAGAATCAGCACGTCCATGTCGCGGAAGTCTTCGCGCTTGACGAGCTGGATGCCGTATTCGTGCTCCATCTGGTCCGGATCGACCATCGGGTCGCACGCGACCGGGGTAATGCCGTAGTTGCCAAGCGCCTTGTACAGATCGACGACCTTGGAATTACGGATGTCGGGCACGTTTTCCTTGAAGGTCATGCCCAGGATGCCGACGCGGGTCGACGCATTCAGACGACCGGCGCGGGCCAGGTTCTGCACGATGCGCGAGGCCACGTGGTTGGCCATGCCGTCGTTGATGCGGCGGCCCGACAGGATGACTTCGGGGTGATAGCCCAGTTCCTGCGCCTTGGACGTCAGGTAGTACGGGTCGACCCCGATGCAATGGCCGCCCACCAGGCCCGGCGTGAACTTGAGGAAGTTCCACTTGGTACCGGCGGCGTTCAGGACTTCCGAGGTGCGGATGCCAACCAGATCGCAGATCTTCGACATCTCGTTCATCAACGCGATGTTGATGTCGCGCTGGGTGTTTTCCAGCACCTTAGCGGCTTCGGCCACCTTGATGGACGAGGCGCGGTGTACGCCCGCATCAATGATTTTTTCGTAGACGCCGGCGATGATTTCCAGCGACGCTTCGTCCTGGCCGGACACGATCTTGACGATCTTTTCCAGCGGGTGCTCGCGGTCGCCCGGGTTGATGCGCTCGGGGCTGTAGCCCAGCTTGAAGTCAACGCCGCAGCGCAAGCCCGACACTTTTTCCAGTTCGGGGCCGCAGATTTCTTCGGTGGCGCCGGGGTGGACGGTGGATTCAAAGACAACGATGCAGCCCGGACGCAGCACGGGGCCGATGGACCGGCACGCCCGCACCAGCAGGGAAAAATCGGGGTTGTTTTTTTCGTCCACGGGCGTCGGGACGGCGACCACGAAGAAGTCGCAACCTTCCAGTTCAGAGATCTGGTCGGTGAAGGTCATGGGGGACGCTAGCAATGCGTCGCGTTCGATCTCGCCAGTCCAGTCATGTCCCTCTTTCAGTGTCGCGATTCGCCGCTTATCCACATCAAAGCCGATGACATCAAAGCGCTTGGAAAATGCGACTGCTACGGGCAGGCCGACATAACCAAGGCCACACACTGCGATTCTCTTTACCACGGGGGCCTCACTGTTTTCGTCGTGTCTAGGACACTAGAAATCGACGCCCAAAAGACAAAAAATCGACGTGAAATCGATTTACTTTTGTCCTGCTTGGGCGGACTTTTTGCTAGGGGTGTTGTTACGTCTCGATACCCAAATCAGGGTGCTGGGCGGCGAGCAGACGAATCGTAGAGGCCCTGAACAGCAATTTTCTTTCTAAAGATTTATTTTGCTGTGCAAATAAGTCAGAGGTTCCGTAATAAACCCCGGGGATTCCCTCAAATAATTACATTCATTACACAAACCGCAACATGGCGTTGTCGGCGACCTGTTAGTGAATGTTGAGATTCGTGTTTTTTATTATTAATTCACGAAACTGAAAAGCGCGTTAACAACGTCATAATATCGACTCGCGCAAGGGTTATTAATTAATAACTGAAAAAAAGATTATCAGTTTCTAATTCAGGTAACGACGCCGTGCTAGCCATCTACCCCTCCTACGCACGAGCTTTCCCGTTGCGGCATCGCTTGACAACGTAACCGACCAACTAGTAGATTGGCTGCCACGCGTATCGTTCAACGGTCCCACGTCACTGCGCGTACCGACGCTTCGTTTTTTTTCAGCAGACCAGAGTTGTTACCCATGAGCTTGGAGCTTTCCCCCCGCGCCCTAGAGATCGTCGAGCAAACCCGGCTGCTGCTCGGCGCCGGCGGTTATCACGGGTTCAGCTACGCCGATGTGTCCGAACGGGTGCATATCGGCAAGCCCAGCATCCATCATCACTTCCCCACCAAGGCGGACCTGGTTCTTACCGTGGTGTCGCATCACCGCGCGCAAGCCCGGCACGGCCTGGCGGCGTTGGACCAACATGTGCCAGACCCGCGTGCGCGCTTGACCGCCTATGCCGACTACTGGGCCACCTGCATCCGCGAGGGCACGATGCCCATGTGCATCTGCGCCATGCTGGCCGCTGAATTGCCGATGATTCCCGAGCCCGTTGGCGATGAGGTGCGCGCCTATTTCGGCGAGCTGACCGCGTGGATCGCGTCGGTGCTGGAGAGCGGTGTGTCGCAAGGTCAATTCCAGTTGCGCGACAACGTCGAGGCAGACGCGCAAGCCTTCATGTCGACCTTGCACGGCGCGATGCTGACCGCGCGCGCGTTGGGGGACCCCAAGGTATTCGCCACGATTTCAAGCGCGGCCATCAAGCAGTTGGCCGCCTCGACCTGATCACAGCAGGACGCGCACCCGCGGCTTACAAGCGGGTGCGCCATTTTTTTAACCTCTCTACCGACCAACTAGTCGGTTGTTTTCTTAGGAGCCTTCCCCATGCCACATCCTATTTCCACCCTGGGGGCCGCGCACACCCTCATCAGCCTGGTGCCGCTTGCAGCAGGCGCGTACAGCTTTGCGCGCTATCGCGGCATCAATAGCGCAACGCGAACCGGCAAGATCTATCTGGGCGGCTTGCTGATTGCGGTGCTGACCTCGTTCGGGTTGTCCAGTTCGGGCGGGTTCAATGTCGGGCATGCGCTGGGCATCCTGGCGCTGCTGTCGGTGGCGGGCGCCTTGCTCGTGCCGCGACTGCCCCTGCTGTCCCGCGCGCATCCTTATCTGTCGCAGCTTGGATTTTCATTCAGCTTTTTCTTGATGTGCGTGCCGGGCATCGCGGAAACGCTGACACGGCTGCCTGTTTCCCATCCGCTTGCCGACGGCCCGCAATCGCCGTTGGTGCGAGGCGCGCTGGCGACATGGTTCGCGGTGTTCCTGGTGGGGTCGGTGGCGCAGTTGATCTGGATCGGTATGCAACGACGCGCGCAGAAAGCAGGCGGCGGGCAGCGATAGCCGATGGCCATGCCTACGGTCATGCTGACCCGCCATGCCGCAACGGTATGCCATCAAGCCATGCGCCGTGATTCGCCACGGCCACGCAAGGAGTTGCCATGAGTTCCAGCGCCGTCGACCCGATTGGCCACACCCGCATCGACACGGTCCCGGACCCCTACCGCGCTCAACACGCGGCACGAGCGCAGGGGCAGCAGTTCGCGCGCATTCATTCCGCGCGGCAGGCAACGGTTGCTGCGACGGCGGCGGCAGCCACGTCGGCGGCCTGGCAATCGGCCAGTCCGAAGGCCGATGTGCCTGGCGCAACAACGGACCCGCTGCGCGATCAGTACACCGCCCACTGCTTGAAGCTGGCCATTCAGGCGTTCCATGACCAGCAAGCCAGACTGGACGCGCACGCCATCGCGGTCAACCGGGCATTGCGAGACGAGCAGACCGCCTTGCAGGCGCGCGCCGACGCGGCCAATGACCTGGGCACCATCCAAGGCCTGTTGCCGCAACTACCTTATCGCTTCGTGGTGGGCGTGCCGCCAATGCTGCCGCTGCCCTTGAGCGTGGCGGCGCACGCCACACCGGCCATCGTTGCCCCGGTAACGCATACCGAGAAGCTGCGCAGCAGCACTGAAGGCGC
>Ga0160449_1001056_pt1 | contig 14159 bp, 12 predicted proteins | sample HID1975I_E1MG_FD_108216 | JGI IMG/M metagenome (GOLD analysis project Ga0160449, IMG submission 108216) | Enriched soil microbial communities from UW Madison campus, WI, USA - HID1975I_E1 MG | ecosystem: Environmental > Terrestrial > Soil > Unclassified | place: USA: Madison, Wisconsin...
ACCTCGCCCATTGTGGTGCGCAGCTGGGCACAACCGCCACCGCGCTACCAACGCCCCGCCCTCAACCCCCGCGCCTCCCCCGCCGTCTCCCCCGCAGCCGTACTTCATTTCGCCTGACTTCAGCCCCTGGCGCGCCTTTGCGCGCGTTCGCCGTCAGCCATGACCTTTGCGTGGAAGACACACAAACATGCTTCGCAAGACCTCCCTGGTGCTCCTCATGGGCACCTGCAGCTTTGCCTGCGCTGAAACCGCCCCTGTCGAACTCGGCGCCACCACCATCGACGGCGAACGCGACGCCGCCAGCGGCGTGCAGCTGGACGAGCCGATCCGGACCGGTTCGCGCCTTGGCCTGACCGCGCGGGAAACGCCCGCCTCGGTCAGCGTCTCGGACCGCCGCCTGATCGAAGAACGCGGCGCCAAAGACAGCCAGGACGTGGTCAACGCCATGACCGGCGTCAACGCCTCCGCCAACCCAGGCTTTGGCGGCTTCGTCGCCTATCGCGGCTTTACCCAGAACCAGGTCACCCAGTTGTACAACGGCATCAACCTGGGCTACAGCAGCGCCACCCGGCCAGTGGACGCCTGGGTACTCGACCGCGTCGAGCTGATTGGAGGGCCGTCTTCGTTTCGCGGAAACGCTCAATGCGATTGTCCAAAGTGGCAATCGCTTCCTCTTGATCTTCGATCAGCATCGACACGGTCGTAGCGGTCGCCTGCAATGCATGCAGCTCATTCTTCGCCCTGGTGCGGTGCCCGACCAGACGATTGATGTGCCGGCCAAGAGCCCTCAGCTCAAGCTGTACAGAGCTTGGCGGTGTCCACAAGCGCGGTGTCATACGTTCACCGTACTCGGACAGCAACTGAGCATCTATCGAGTCAGTTTTACTGTTCACCAGCATCAGCTTGGCGAAATTATGGAAGCTCTTGGGGTTGATCACCGAAACAGGAAGGTCGGCAGCATGCAGCTCAAGGGCCAGGTCCAGGTAATAGATTCCGGTGGCCTCCATCACGATCGACTTGGGCTTGAGCGCCTGCAGCTTTTTCACCGCTGCCTTACGACCAGCAGGGGTTTGAGCGATATCCCACTGTCCAGCGGGACGCCCATCTTTACGCACCCCAACGATCGACGTACGAGAACCAATATCCAGGCCCACACAGACATTCATTCTTCCCACTCCCAAGCGAGTTAGGTAACAATGGCCTCCGGTTCCCCGACCTCGAACTTCATGCCGCTGCAACCTTGTAATGCGAAGTCCGACTTGTCGGCTTCTCGATACTCTTCGTAGTGGGCAATGAGGCGGGGGGCCTCTCTACAGACAAGGTCAGGGGCAAACCCTGCCTTCAGGAGCGATCGGCCTCCCCGGAAGTGCTTCTATAGCCTGACGAGAATAACCTCTCTCATCAGGCTAGGCACAACATACAAGGCTGCTCCTACCGGGTGAGTGGTAGCTTGGGTGATGGTGGAAAATAGTCGGTCCCACATTTCTCCATAAAAACCACACACAGCCCGCACGCATTTCGCGTGATAATTTCTCGTCACCGCCGGCATGAGGGCCGGCTCAATCACATCAAGGAAGTTTCTGTGTTCAGATCGTTGTCTCCGGCACTCGTGGCTACCGCACTCATCGCCTTGGCGGGTTGCCAAAGCCGGCCTGCCTCCGAGGCGGACAAGCAGGCGCGCCAGACATTCGTCAGCGACATGCAACAAGCCCTGAAGCTGGGCATCGCGACAGCAGACACGGACAAGCAGATCGGCGTGGTCATGCTGGATGTCAAACTCGACCAGCATTCCGCGCCCGTCAGTTGCAAAGCCAGCAAGGCACCGATCAAGTATGAAACCGTGCTGCCTGCCGATCTGCCCCGCTCGGACTTCAAGGCGTTGGCCAGCGTAGTCGAGGCGCAATGCTGGAAGACCATCTACCCCGTGGTGCCCAAGTCGCTGCGCGACGAAGACGGTACGGTGGAAGTACGTGCGCCCCTGTTCGTGGTGCTGCCCGCTGCGGCCCAGGCGCCTGAAACGGCGCGGCGCAAGGCCAATGCACAACGTGAGTTTTTCTGGCAGCACCTGTTCCGCGACCTGCCGGTAGACAGCATCGGCAGGGCCTCGCTCTACTATGATGCGAATGCGCAGGGCAAGGTCCAAGGCTGCCTGGTGCAGATCTATCCCCACCCGAACCGGCCGGATGACTTTCGTCTCGATGGCAGGCTGCAGGCCGAAGTCAACAGCCGCTGCATGGCGCTTGACCTGAGCAAGCTACCAGGCTTCAGCGCCGACGAGCACGGCCGGGCCAAGGGTTACAGTGAAATGGAATACGCCCCCTGGAAGGTGGGCCGGCTGTAAACCGCAACAGCGGTTGAATCAGGTATCCCGAGGTCGCCCTCGACAAAGCACCGGCCTGCGCCCGGTTATCTACTGGCAAGCATAACAATGATGGCGCGGCCCGACCTTGCCACTTTCATCATGGCTGCCAATGGAACCGGAGAGCACCCGCATGTCCGCACCTCATGAGGTATCCCCCGCCACCCTGCGCAGGGTGATCGCCGCCTCGGCCATCGGCAATTTCGTCGAATGGTTCGACTTCGCCGTGTATGGCTTTCTCGCCACCCTGATCGCCAGCCAGTTCTTTGCCAGCGAAGACGCCAGCGTGGCTTTGCTCAAAACGTTTGCGGTGTTCGCCGTGGCCTTCGCCCTTCGCCCGCTGGGCGGCATCGTGTTCGGCGCGCTGGGCGACCGTCTGGGGCGCAAGCGCATCCTGTCGCTGACCATCCTCTTGATGGCCGGCTCCACCACCCTGATCGGCCTGCTGCCGACCTACGCCAGCATCGGCCTGGCAGCCCCCGTGCTGCTGACCCTGGCGCGCTGCCTGCAGGGGTTTTCTGCCGGTGGCGAGTACGCGGGGGCCTGCGCCTACCTGATGGAGCACGCGCCCAACGACAGGCGTGCCTTCTACGGCAGCTTCGTGCCGGTCTCGACCTTTTCCGCCTTCGCCTGCGCCGCCGTGATCGCCTATGGGCTGGAAGCCAGCCTGTCGGCCGAGGCGATGAATGCCTGGGGCTGGCGCGTTCCGTTCCTGATCGCCGCACCGCTGGGGTTGGTTGGCCTCTACCTGCGCTGGCGCATGGAGGAAACACCGGCATTTCGCGAAGCCCTCGCCCAAGGCAAGGAGCATGAGCATTCGCCGCTCAAACACACCCTGCGTCACCATGGCCGGGTCATTCGCAACCTGGGGGCTTTCATCTCGCTGACCGCGCTGTCGTTCTATATGTTCACCACCTACTTCGCCACCTACCTGCAACTGGTGGGCAACCTGACCCGCGCGCAGTCGCTGCTGGTAACCACCGTGGCGCTGCTGTTCGCCGCTGTCGGCTGCCCGCTGGCCGGGGCATTCTCGGACCGGGTGGGGCGGCGCAAGACCATTGGCTTTACCTGCCTGTGGGTGATGCTGTGCGTGTTCCCGGCGTACTGGCTGGCCAGCTCGGGCTCGATGTCCGGCGCACTGCTGGGGGTGATCCTGCTGGCGGTGGGGGCCTTGTGCAGTGGCGTGGTGACCGCGGCGTTGCTGTCGGAGAGCTTCCCCACCCGCACCCGCTATACCGCTTCGGCGATTACCTACAACGTGGCCTATACCCTTTTTGGCGGTACCGCGCCGCTGGTGGCAACCTGGCTGATCGGGCAGACCGGCAGCAGCCTGGCACCGGCGTTTTACCTGGTGGTGATTGCGCTGGTGGCGTTGGTGGGCGGGTTGGCGTTGCCGGAGACTTCGCGGATTTCGTTGCATGATGAGGTGGGAGTGGACCGCGTGCAGCCTGGAGCTCGTAGTACCGTTTGATATCTTGGGGCTGCTTTGCAGCCCATCGCGACACAAGGCCGCTCCCACAGGTAAATGTGCAATCCTGTGGGAGCGGCCTTGTGTCGCGATGGGCCGCACAGCGGCCCCAAACTCTCAGCCCTCCTGCTGCTCCTCGCGCCGATACGCCCACTGATACAACGCCGGCAACACCAGCAACGTCAACGCGGTAGAAGACAAGATCCCGCCAATCACCACCGTCGCCAACGGCCGCTGCACCTCAGCCCCGGTCCCGGTCGCCAACGCCATGGGAATGAACCCCAGCGAAGCCACCAGCGCCGTCATCAGCACCGGCCGCAAGCGCGTCAGCGCGCCCTCCTCCACCGCCACCCGCAACGGGCGCCCTTCTTCGCGCAGGCTACGGATAAAGGCGATCATCACCAGCCCGTTCAGCACCGCCACCCCCGACAAGGCAATGAACCCCACGCCCGCTGAAATGGACAACGGAATATCCCGCAGCCACAGCGCCAGCACCCCGCCAGTCAGGGCAAACGGAATCCCGGTGAACACCAGCAGGCCGTCCCTGAGGTTGTTGAACATCATCAGCAGCAGTGCCATGACCAGCAGCAAGGCCACCGGCACCACCACCTGCAGGCGCTCGGTTGCCGATTGCAGCTGTTCGAACTGGCCACCCCAGCGTGTCCAGTAACCCGGCGGAATCTGCACCTGCTGGATCAGAGTCTGCTCGGCATCCGCCACAAACGAGCCCAGGTCACGCCCACGTACGTTGGCACTGACCACCACCACCCGCTTGCCATCCTCGCGGCTGACCTGGTTAGGCCCCAGTTGCAGGTTCAACGTGGCCACCTGCGACAGCGGGATAAAGCCGATTTGCGCAGCGCCCACTGCAGCACTGGCCGGTACCGGAATCAGCAGGCTGGAAAGGCCGTCCACATCCGTGCGCAAGGTTTCCGGCAAGCGCACCACCATGTCGAAGCGCCGGTCACCTTCATACAGCGTGCCCGCGGTGCGGCCACCCACGGCAATGGCGATGGCGTCCTGCACGTCGCCCACGTTCAGGCCATGGCGAGCCGCCTTGTCGCGGTCGATGTCGATGGTCAGCACCGGCAGGCCGCTGGTCTGCTCGGCCTTCACCTCGGACGCACCCGCTACCCCCTGCAGGCTGCTGGCGATCTGCGCGGCGGTGCGGTTGAGCACATCCATGTCATCACCGAACAACTTCACCGCCACATCGCTGCGCACCCCGGAAATCAGCTCGTTGAAGCGCAACTGGATCGGCTGCGACAGCTCGTAGTTGCTGCCCGGCACGCTGGCGGCAGCACGTTGTACCTCGGCGATCAGTTCGTCACGCGGCTTGCCGGGGTCTACCCACTGCTCGCGCGGGCGCAACATCACATAGGCGTCGGAGATGTTCGGTGGCATCGGGTCGGAGGCGATCTCGGCAGTACCGGTACGGGCGAACACCCGCTCCACTTCCGGCACCTGGGCGATGATCGCCTGCTCCAGGCGCTGCTGCATGTCGACCGACTGCGACAGGCTGGTACCCGGTACGCGCAGGGCCTGCAAGGCAAAGTCGCCCTCGCTGAGGCTGGGGATGAACTCGCTGCCCATGCGGCTGGCCATGACCCCGGACAGCACCACCAAGCTAGCCGCGGCGGCAAACGCCAGCTTGCGCCGGCCCAGCACCCAGGCCAGCACCGGGGCATAGCGCTGACGCGCCGTGCGCATCACCAGGCCTTCCTCCTCCTTGACCTTGCCGGTGACGAACAGGGCGATGGCCGCCGGCACGAACGTGACCGAAAGGATCATGGCGCCGAGCAGGGCCATGACCACGGTAAAGGCCATGGGGTGGAACATCTTGCCCTCGACCCCGGTCAGGGCAAAGATCGGCAGGTACACCACCATGATGATCAACTGCCCGTAGATCAGTGGCCGACGCGCCTCGCGGGCGGCGGCGAACACTTCATGGAAGCGCTCACTGCGGGTCAGCATGCGGCCGTGGCGTTGCTGTGCATGGGCCAGGCGGCGGATGGCGTTTTCCACGATCACCACGGCGCCGTCGACGATGATGCCAAAGTCCAGCGCCCCCAGGCTCATCAGGTTGGCGCTGACCTTGTTGCTGAACATGCCGGTGAAGGTGAACAGCATCGACAGCGGGATGACCATGGCGGTGATCAGTGCGGCGCGGATGTTGCCCAGGAACAGGAACAGCACGGCGATGACCAGAATCGCGCCTTCGATCAGGTTCTTCTTTACCGTGGCGATGGCTTTTTCCACCAGGTTGGTGCGGTCATACACGGTCACCGCTACCACACCCTTGGGCAGGTTGCGGTTGATCTCGACCAGTTTGGCGGCAACGGCCTGGGACACTGTGCGGCTGTTCTCGCCAACCAGCATGAACACCGTGCCCAGCACCACTTCCCGGCCGTTTTCGGTGGCCGCGCCTGAGCGCAGTTCTTCGCCCAGGCCAACCTCGGCCACATGGCTGACGCGAATAGGCGTGCCATCAACACTGGAAATGACGATATTGGCGATGTCTTCGGCCGAGGTCACCTGGCCCGGTGCCCGGATCAGCAACTGCTCGCCATTGCGTTCGATGTAACCGGCGCCCACGTTACCGTTGTTACGCTCCAGGGCTGCGATCAGGTCGTTGAGGGTAAGCTTGTAGGCCGCCAGCCGCTTGGGCTCCGGTGCAATCAGATACTGCTTGGCATGGCCACCGATGCTGTTCACTTCGGCCACCCCCGGCACATTGCGCAACTGCGGCTTGATGATCCAGTCCTGGATCACCCGCAGGTCGGTCAGGGTATACGGGGTGCCATCCTCCTTGAGTGCGCCCTGTTCGGCCTCCACGGTCCACAGGAAGATTTCGCCCAGCCCGGTGGAGATCGGCCCCATGCCCGCTTCTATGCCTTCGGGCAATTGCTCACGGGCCACTTGCAGGCGCTCGTTGACCAACTGGCGGGCGAAGAACAGGTCGGTGCCATCATCGAAAATCACCGTGACCTGCGACAGGCCCGAACGCGACAGCGAGCGGGTCTGCTTCAGCCCTGGCAGGCCGGCCATGGCAGTCTCGATGGCGAAGGTGATGCGCTGCTCGGTCTCCAGCGGCGAGTAGCCAGGCGCGGCGGTGTTGATCTGCACCTGGACGTTGGTGATGTCCGGTACAGCGTCGATCGGCAGTTTCTGGTAGCTGTGGATACCCACCGCGGCCATCAGGACCACGGCCAGCATCACCACCAGGCGCTGCTCGATGGCAAATTGGATCAGGCGTTCGAACATGCAGGTGTCCCCGTGATCAATGGCTATGCTCGGCCGAGCCCTTGCCCAGTTCCGACTTGAGGACAAAGCTGCCGGCGGCGGCCACCTGGGTACCGGCCGCCAGGCCGCTGGTAATTTCCACATGGCCGGCGTCGCGGCGGCCGGCCTTCACCGGGCGGGCTTCGAAGCCTTCCTCGGTGCGGGCAAACACAACAGTCTGTTCTTCCCAGGTTTGCAGGGCGCTCTCCGGCACCACAACGGCGGCATTGAAGCGCTCGACGCTGACCGCGATATTGACGAACAGCCCGGGGCGCCAGGCGCCGTTGGGGTTGGCCAGGGTGGCGCGGACCGTGGCGGCGCGGTTCTGCTCGCCGAGCAGGCTGCCGACGTAGTTGACCTTGCCTTCGACCTGAGCGCCCAGGTCCGGTGCGCTGACCGTGACATTGCGGCCGGTCACCACCTTGTCCAGGTCACGCGGGGCCACGGCGAAGGTGGCCCAGACCCGGCTCAGGTCAGACAAGGTAAACGCGTTGCTGGTCTCGTCGACCACCTCGCCCACAGTCAGGTGCTTTTCCACCACGACTGCATCGAACGGTGCGCGCAGCTCATAGCGGTTGCCAGCGCCGGCCGGGCCTACGGCGGCGACCTTCTGCCGGGCGTTGGCCAAGGCAATCTCGGCCTCCTGCAGTACCTGGCGCGCCTGCAGGTAATCCTGCTCGGCGCTGATGCGTTCCTGCCACAGCTGTTGTTCGCGCTGGAAGGTCAGGCGCGCCAGCTCAAGGCGGCGCTGGGCGGCCTGTTGCTCGCTGCGCAGGTCGGAAATCTGCTGGCTGGCGATCACCGCCAGTACCTGGCCGCGCTTCACCGCCTGGCCCAGTTCGGCTTGCACCGCCTCGACCACGCCGGGTACACGCGGCACCACGTGAGCAGTGCGGTCTTCGTCAAAGCGGATTTCCCCCGGGAAGCTGAAGGCGGTGCCCAACTCACGAGGGCCGGCGGCAGCCAGCTGCACGCCGGCGGCCTCGATCTGGGCGATGGACAGGTGCAACTGGCCCTCTTCTTCGCCGTGCCCTTCCTCGGCATGGCCTTCGGCCGCCTTCTCGGAACCATGGCCGTGGCTGTCTTCGCCATGGTCGTCGTGCCGGGCCTGCGCATTCGACGCCTGGCCGAGGTTGCCGGTCCAGGCCAGCCCGCCCAGGCCGAGCGCGGCGATGGCGGCGACCAGAAGGGCTACTTTGCGTGGGTTAGTCATTGTTGCTCCTGCTGTTCAAGGGGGGGCTCAGGTCATCGAGGTCGCCATAGATCCGCTCGACCTGCGCCCGCGCGTCGGTCGCCGCAGCCAAAGCTTCCAAGTACAGCCCGCGGGCCTCGATCAGCGTGCGCTGGGCGTCGAGTACATCGAGGAACGCGAACTTGCCCATTTCAAAACCACGGGTGGCGGTGTCCACGGCCTGTTGCGCTGAGGGCAGGATGGTGCGGTCGTAGGCGTCCACCTCCTGCATCGCCGTGTGCCACTGGCTGACGGCGCTGCGGGTTTCGCTACGCAGGCGCAGTTCCACGGCGTTACGCAAGTCACGCGCCTGGTCGGCACGGCGTGCAGCCGCCAGCACGTTGCCCTGGTTGCGGTCGAACAGTGGCAATGGCATGGACAGGCCAACTACATTCACGCGCTCGCGGTCCTCGCGGCTGTACTGGCTACCGAGGCTGACGGTGAGGTTGGGAATACGCTGAGCTTTATCCGAACCCAGCGACGCGTCGCCGCGCTCGACCTGGGCAGCAGCCAGACGCCATTCGACCGTTTGCTCGACACGGTCGAGCAAGGCGTCGGCACTGGGCGCCACGCCAGGCGAAAGGTTGGCGGCCTGCAACAGGTCGAAGCTTGCCAGCGGGCTACCGGTCAGGCGTGCCAGAGCCTGGTATGCCACACTGCGCTGGGTCTGCGCGCGACGCACTTCAGCCTGGGCCTGGGCCAGTTGCACCTGGGCACGGGTGGCCTCCACAGGCGAGGACTGGCCAGCGGTCACCCGTCCCTGTACCACGCGCAGCCCGCGCTCGGTCAATGCCTGTGATTGCTGCGCCAGCTCCAGCGCAGTCTGCGCGCGCAAGGCGGCGTGAAACGCCTGCACCACATCGGCACGCAGGCCATTGCGCTGGCGCTCCAGACCAAGCTGGGCAATGGCCTGGCCGGTACCGGCCACGGCAATCCGTGCGCCGCGCTTGCCGCCCAGCTCCAGCGGCTGGCTGAGGGTGACGGTGGTGGTGCTGGTGTCGCGGCGGGTGTCCTCGACCTCCCAGGAGAGCTCTGGGTTGGGGATCAACCCGGCCTGACGCCGCTCGCCGTCGGCAATGCCAATTTCCCGGCCGGCTGCGGCCAGCTCCGGGTTTTGCGCAAAGGCGGCGGCGAGCGCCTGGGGCAGGCTCAGGCTCTGACTGGCCTGGGCGCTGCTGGCACTGGCCAGCACCAGGCAGAGCAAGGCGATCTTGCGGGGGATGGGCACGAACAGATTCCTCGTCGACGCGTGTAGGCGAAGCACTGTAGGAAGCCGTGGTTATCGAGGTGGTGGCGGGAAAATTACAATTCTGTAATCCAGCTGCATTTCTCTTTGCAGGAGCAGCCTTGTGCTGCGAAGAGGCCGGCAATGCCATTACATCTGCTGTGGCAGTACCGGCCTCTTCGCAGCACAAGGCTGCTCCTACAGGGGTATGTACATGCTGAGGGTTCGATAATCGCCCACTTTCCCGGTAAGACGTTTTAGGCCAATTGACTAAACTAACCAGTCGGTACAAAACTAACTGCATCCAACAACAACAAAGCGATGCTCGTCATGAAGCCCCTTATTCTCGTGCTCAACGGCCCCAACCTGAACATGCTGGGTACCCGCGAGCCTGCCCAATACGGCCGCGAAACCCTTGCTGACCTGGCCCAGAGTTGTGCCGATACTGCCCATGCCAACGGCCTGGAAATCGAATTCCGCCAAACCAACCACGAAGGCGAACTGATCGACTGGATCCACGCCGCGCGCGGCCGTTGCGCCGGTATCGTGATCAACCCCGGCGCCTGGACCCACACCTCGGTGGCCATCCGCGACGCCTTGGTGGCCAGCGAAGTGCCAGTCATCGAAGTGCACTTGTCCAACGTGCACAAGCGCGAGCCGTTCCGCCACCTGTCATTCGTATCGTCCATCGCCGTCGGCGTGATCTGCGGTCTGGGCAGCCATGGCTACCGCATGGCCCTCAGCCACTTTGCCGAAATGTTCCAGGAGCGCACGGCATGAGCCAGCACGCCATCCTCGCCGGCCTGATCGGCCGCGGCATCCAGCTGTCGCGCACCCCTGCCCTGCACGAACACGAAGGTGACGCCCAGGCCCTGCGCTACCTGTACCGGCTGATTGATGCCGACCAGCTGCAACTGGAGGACAGCGCCCTGCCGGGCCTGCTCGACGCCGCGCAACACACAGGCTTCACCGGGCTGAACATCACCTACCCATTCAAACAGTCGATCCTGCCACTGCTCGACGAACTGTCGGACGAAGCCCGTGGCATCGGCGCAGTGAATACCGTGGTACTGAAGGACGGCAAGCGCGTCGGCCATAACACCGACTGCCTGGGCTTTGCCGAAGGCTTGCGCCGCGGCCTGCCCGACGTGGCTCGCCGCCAGGTGGTACAGATGGGTGCCGGTGGCGCCGGTTCGGCCGTGGCCCACGCCCTGCTGGGTGAAGGGGTCGAGCAATTGGTGCTGTTCGAAGTGGATGCGGCCCGCGCGCAGGCCTTGGTAGACAACCTGAATGGCCATTTCGGCGCTGGCCGTGCCGTGCTCGGCACCGACCTGGCCGCAGCCGTGGCCGAGGCGGACGGGCTGGTCAACACCACGCCGGTCGGCATGGCCAAGCTGCCAGGCACACCGCTGCCGGTCGAGCTGCTGCATGCGGGATTATGGGTTGCGGAAATCATCTACTTCCCGCTGGAGACCGAACTGCTGCGTGCGGCTCGGGCTTTGGGTTGCCGCACGCTGGATGGCAGCAACATGGCGGTGTTCCAGGCGGTAAAGGCGTTCGAGCTGTTCAGCGGGCGCCAGGCGGATGCGGCGCGGATGCAGGCGCACTTTGCCAGTTTCACCTGATAGAAAAGTGTTGGCTTCTTCGCGGCGGTTCGCCACCTCGAAGAGGCCGATACAGGCGAATCACCCGCGCTCATCCAGCAACGCCTGTATCACGTGTTCCTGCCCGCCATAATCCCCCTCGCCAAAGTGCACATGGCGCACCTGCCCCTTGCGGTCGACAAAGTAATGTGCCGGCCAGAACTGGTTGCCCCAGGCATTCCACACCTTATGGTCGTTGTCCACCGCCACCGGGTAACCGATACCCAGCCCTGCCACCTTGTTTCGCAGGGTGCCCACATCGTGCTCGTAGTCGTACTCCGGCGTATGCACGCCCACCACCACCAGCCCCTGATCGGCATAACGCCGCGCCCAGTCGTTCACATGCGGCAGGCTGCGCTGGCAGTTGATGCAGTCCCAGGTCCAGAAGTCCACCAGCACCACCTTCCCCTTCAGCGCTGGCCCATCCAGCGGGGTCGAGTTGATCCACTGGCTGGCCCCCGACAGCGACGGCATGGCGCCATAACTGTCACGGGCCATCAGGTGCCCGGCCAAACCCAGACCACTTAGCGCCAACGCAATGCCCCCCACCTTCAACATCAAGCGGCCATCAATTGTCATGGCAACCGCCAGTGACGTAGCTGCGGTACTCCACGCTCTGCGGCCGGCCATGGGAGTCGAGGTAGTCCATGCGGGTGTTCACCAGGCCGCAGGCGTTGCTCTGGTCGTCCTGCACCGACAGCACTTTCTTTACATCCAGATGCTCACCGTAGTGGTACTGCATTGCACCTGTATTCTGCGTCGGCAGGGCGGCAGCCTGGGCCGCAATGGCGCCGAAGCTGAGCATGGCAAACAGGCTGGCGCTGGCGAAAGTCTTCAAGTTCATGGCATCTCTCCTGTGTAACGCTTGGCTGTGGGGCGTGTTTTCCCCGGTCGAGAGCCATTTGACGCCTGCCAAGTATCCCGTCTGTGTCGCTCAACGCTGTGCTGTGCGTCCTCCTGTAGCTGCACGCCTGTCGGCCAAACCTCGTGAAATCCTACAAAAGCCTTTTCAAGCAGGTAGTTAAAATCGAGTAGGAGGCGGATTCACACCCGCCGTCCTCTCACACCACCGTGCGTACGGTTCCGTACACGGCGGTTCAAGTTATGCGGCTAAGCCGGTTGATCGTATCCAGTATCGAGACCAAGCCGAGGCGATCCCATAGTTTCTTCGGCAGCGCCTGATTCATATGCGGCGCGCCCGAGTTCCACCAGGGGCCCCGGCCATTGGAGGCTGATTTCCAGGCACGCTCCTCGCCTAGCCCTAGGCGCACCAGGTTGCGTGCCCTCGTAGAGGGCCGCTTCCATTGACGCCAGATGGCGCAACGAAGTTTGTGCCTGACCCAACCATCCAGTTCCTCAAGCGGCCGCTTACTCTGGCTGAGCTTGAAATAGCTCGCCCAACCTCGCAGAACCGGGTTTATCCGCTCGATGACGCTCGCTATCTTGCGGCCCCGAGTTACGCGCAGCAATTCTGCAAGTCGATCACGCAGGCGACCTAAACTCATCGTCGCCACACGCAGTCGAGGCTGCTGGTGCCAGCTCATGCCATAACCCAAGTAATCACACTTCCAGGCCCCTGCCACTCGACTCTTCCTTCGATTCACCGACAGCTTGAGGCGCTGGCTCAAGAAGCGCTCGACGCTATCCATCACCCGCTGGCCTGCCCGGGGACTGCGCACATAAACGTTCGCATCATCGGCATAACGCACGAAGCGATGGCCTCGCCGCTCCAACTCACGATCGAGCTCATCGAGCAGGATATTCGACAGCAATGGCGAGAGCGGGCCGCCTTGCGGCGTCCCCTCCTGCCGTTGACTGACAATCCCGTCAGACATGATTCCGGCCTCAAGGTAGCGGCGAATCAGCCTGAGCACTCGCTTGTCTTCGACACGACGCTGTAAGCAAGCCATCAGGATGTCGTGGTTGACTCGATCAAAGAATTTTTCCAGATCAAGTTCCACACACCAGCGGTGGCCCGCCTCCACATGGGTGCGGGCCATCTCGACGGCTTGATGCGCGCTTCTGCTCGGACGAAAGCCGTAACTGTAGTCCGAGAACAGCGGGTCGAAGATGGGCGTGAGCTGCTGCTGTAGAGCTTGCTGTATCAGGCGATCCACGACGCTGGGGATACCCAGTTGCCGGGTGCCGCCCTGCGGCTTGGGAATTTCAACCGCTCGCACTGCTTGGGGATGGTATTCACCGGCCAGCAACCTGACCTTGAGGGCTGGCCAATACTGTTTCACGTAGCCAGCCAAGTCAGCTACCGTCATGCCATCGGCACCCGGTGCTCCCTTGTTGCTGACCACGCGTTGATACGCACGTCTGAGGTTGGCCGGTGCAAGCACCCGCTCCATCAGCGCGTCCGGCTCCGCGTTCGTCCACGTTACTGACGCCGTCGATACCTTTGCACTGTCATGCATCACCCTCGGCTTCTGGTCGGGACTCGGGGTGACAGTTTCCGTTGTGGGAAATTTCTGCATTACGGTTACCAACGAGACAGTAACGCCTACTGGCGGCATAACCTGTTCGGCCCTTGGTGACGCGGTTAACCGCCACTTACTACGGCCTCGGCTGACTTCTGCACGTTCATCCCGTCGCCTCTCGACGCCCGGTAGCACAGTGGCAAACGTGCAGATCTCCCAGGGTAATTCGCGTGACCTTCCTGCTTATACCTGTCGGATCTACGTCGCAGCGTTCCGTGCAAGTATTGGGCTTTGGCGATTTGTGCCACCTCACCCCGCTGCGCCGCCTCTATCCGCTTCCTGTTCGTCAGGCCAGCATTTTGCCTCGGGCTTCCTTCAGATTCGCAGTCGCCTGCGACACCCTTGCCTCTAGCTAACACTTCCCCTTGCCGGGTGTGTAGAGGACTTTCACCTCCAAGTCACCAGCGAGGCCACCACAGCCAAGCTGGTTGCGCTAACGCGCAACGCGCCATGCCTGGCGCACACAAA
>Ga0160449_1001058_pt1 | contig 14150 bp, 10 predicted proteins | sample HID1975I_E1MG_FD_108216 | JGI IMG/M metagenome (GOLD analysis project Ga0160449, IMG submission 108216) | Enriched soil microbial communities from UW Madison campus, WI, USA - HID1975I_E1 MG | ecosystem: Environmental > Terrestrial > Soil > Unclassified | place: USA: Madison, Wisconsin...
AACAAGATGCGTGTGTTCCAGGAAGAAATCTTCGGCCCGGTGGTGGGCGTGACCACCTTCAAGGACGAAGCCGAAGCGCTGGCGATTGCCAACGACACGGAGTTTGGCCTGGGCGCCGGCCTGTGGACCCGCGACATCAACCGCGCCTACCGGATGGGCCGCGGCATCAAGGCCGGCCGCGTGTGGACCAACTGCTACCACCTGTACCCGGCCCATGCAGCGTTTGGCGGCTACAAGAAGTCTGGCGTGGGCCGTGAGACCCACAAGATGATGCTCGACCACTACCAGCAGACCAAGAACCTGTTGGTAAGCTACGACATCAACCCGCTGGGCTTCTTCTAGACCGCAGCGCGGCCTTTTCGCGGGCTCGCCCGCTCCCACAGGGATCGCACAGGGTTTGAATGCTGGGCAATCCCTGTGGGAGCGGGCATGCCCGCGAAGAGGCCGGCACAGGAAACGAAATCCCCTACCAACGCACCCCGCAAGTTCCTTCCAAAGTAGCATTCAGCCCTGGCGCCCCCCGTGCATTAATGCATCTACCGGACTCCCCGGCACAAGAAGAGGACTGCCCATGTGGAATAAACCTGCCTTTACCGACCTGCGCATCGGCTTTGAAGTGACGATGTATTTCGCCAATCGTTGATGTGCCACCCGGCCATCACTACGGTGGCCGGTTCCTCTGACCGCACGTGGCTGAGCCAGTGCTGCTCATTGGTCTGGTTGCTTTCGCTGCGGGATGCTTTACGCTGGCGGTTACCTTCCAGAACAATAAGAACAGGCTTGCCAATGAGCCAGAGTTTCAGCCCGCTTCGCAAGTTCGTATCGCCTGAAATCATCTTTGGTGCCGGCTGCCGGCATAACGTCGCCAATTACGCGAAAACCTTCGGTGCCCGCAAGGTGCTGGTGGTCAGCGACCCGGGCGTGATCGCCGCCGGCTGGGTGGCGGACGTGGAGGCCAGCTTGCAGGCCCAGGGCATCGATTACTGCCTGTATACGGCCGTGTCGCCCAACCCGCGGGTCGAAGAGGTGATGCTCGGCGCCGAGATCTACCGGCAGAACCACTGCGATGTTATCGTCGCCGTCGGTGGCGGCAGCCCGATGGATTGCGGCAAGGCCATCGGTATCGTGGTGGCCCACGGGCGCAGCATCCTCGAATTCGAAGGCGTGGACATGATCCGCGTGCCCAGCCCCCCGCTGATCCTGATCCCGACCACGGCCGGCACCTCGGCGGACGTTTCGCAGTTCGTGATCATCTCCAACCAGCAGGAGCGCATGAAGTTCTCCATCGTCAGCAAGGCGGTGGTGCCGGACGTGTCGCTGATCGACCCGCAAACTACCCTGAGCATGGACCCGTTCCTGTCGGCCTGCACCGGTATCGATGCGCTGGTGCATGCCATTGAAGCCTTTGTTTCCACCGGCCACGGCCCGCTGACCGACCCCCATGCGCTGGAAGCCATGCGCCTGATCAACGGCAACCTGGTGGAGATGATCGCCAACCCCACCGATATCGCCCTGCGCGAGAAGATCATGCTGGGCAGCATGCAGGCGGGGCTGGCGTTCTCCAACGCGATTCTGGGCGCGGTTCACGCCATGTCCCACAGCCTGGGCGGCTTCCTCGACTTGCCCCATGGCTTGTGCAACGCGGTGCTGGTGGAGCACGTGGTGGCGTTCAACTACAGCTCGGCGCCAGAGCGCTTCAAGGTGATTGCCGAGGTGTTCGGTATTGATTGCCGCGGCCTCAACCACCGGCAGATCTGCGGGCGCCTGGTGGAGCACCTGATTGCCCTGAAGCACGCCATCGGCTTCCATGAAACCCTGGGCCTGCACGGGGTGCGCACCGCAGACATTCCGTTCCTGTCGCAACATGCGATGGATGACCCGTGCATCCTCACCAACCCCCGTGCGTCGAGCCAGCGTGATGTCGAGGTCGTTTATGGCGAGGCCCTCTGACGAGCAGCAGCGGGCACTGGCCGGGCTGTTGGGGCTGGGCGACCACTCGGCACGCAAAAGCCATTACCCGGAGCTTTCCGCCCGCCTGGACGAGCTGGAGGCCGAGCGCAACCGCTACAAGTGGCTGTTCGAAAATGCCGTGCACGGGATTTTCCAGGCTAGCCTGCAGGACGGCATGCGTGCCGCCAATCCGGCGCTGGCGCGCATGCTGGGCTACGACGACCCGCAAGCGGTGCTGTTTTCCCTGACGGACCTGGCCGCCAACCTGTTCGACGGCGGTGCCGAGGAGTTACAGGCGATTACCGCGATCCTCGCCCGTGAGCGCAGCCTGCACGGCTATGAAACCCGCTTGCGGCGCAAGGACGGCAGCCACCTCGATGTGCTGATGAACCTGCTGCTCAAGCCCGGGCAGGAGGGGCTGGTGGAGGGTTTTGTCGCCGACATCACCGAACGCAAGCTGGCCCAGCAACGCCTGCAACAGCTCAATGACGAGCTGGAGCAACGGGTTGCTGCGCGTACCGATGAGTTGCTGGAGGCCCGCGATGCTGCAGAAGCTGCCAACCGCAGCAAGGACAAATACCTGGCCGCCGCCAGCCATGACCTGCTGCAACCGCTGAACGCCGCCCGCCTGCTGATCTCCACCTTGCGCGAGCGGCCATTGCCAGAGGCCGAGCACGTGCTGGTGGAGCGTACCCACCAGGCCCTTGAGGGCGCCGAAGACTTGCTGACCGACCTGCTGGACATTTCCCGTCTCGACCAGGCAGTGGTGAAGCCGGACGTGGCCGTGTACCGCCTCGACGAGTTGTTCGCACCACTGGTCTCGGAGTTCCGCTCGGTGGCCGATGCGGAAGGCCTCAAGCTGCATGCGCGCATCCCGGACTGTGCCATCAGCACTGACCTGCGGCTGATGACACGTATCCTGCGCAACTTCCTCAGCAACGCCTGCCGCTACACCGACGACGGCCGGATCTTGCTGGGGGCAAGGCGCCGGGGTGGTCATTTGCGGCTGGAAGTGTGGGATACCGGGCGGGGTATTGCCGAAGACCGGTTACAGGCGATCTTTCTTGAGTTCAACCAACTGGATGTCGGCCGCGCAGCGGACCGCAAGGGCGTGGGGCTGGGGTTGGCCATCGTCGAGCGGATAGCCAAGATTCTCGGCTACCGGATTGAGGTACGTTCGTGGCCGGGGCGTGGCTCGGTGTTCAGCATCGAGGTTCCTCTGGGTAAAGAGGTGCCGCTGGCCGCTCACCAGGCCGTGCCGTTGCCAAGCGTCGGCAACCCGCTACCGGGCCGCCGCCTGTTGGTACTGGACAATGAAGTGAGCATCCTCGAGAGCATGGGCGCGCTGCTTGGGCAGTGGGGCTGTGAAGTGGTGACCGCGACCGACCAGGCAGGTGCCTTGCTGGCCTTGCAGGGGCAGGCCCCGGAACTGATCCTGGCCGACTACCACCTGGACCATGGCGTGGTGGGTTGCGAGGTGGTCAGGTATTTGCGTGAGCATTTTGCGGTTGCCATACCGGCGGTGATCATCACCGCCGACCGCAGCGATCAATGCCGGCGTGGCTTGCAGAAACTGGGGGCGCCGCTACTGAACAAACCGGTCAAGCCTGGGAAATTGCGCGCGGTATTGAGCCAGTTGCTGCAGGAGCATTGATTGTGCGGGGCCTTTGGGGCTGCTGCGCAGCCCATCGCCGGCAACCCGGGCTCCCACAGGTAACGTGTCATGGCTGAGTTTTGCGCCGCACCTGTGGGAGCCCGGCTTGCCGGCGATGGGCCGCAAAGCGGCCCCAATCGCTGATTTTCCTTTCTTGCAAGCGAGTGAAACCACGCAGCCGCAGTGGCTGCGTGGCAGAACAGGGGAGGGTCAGTTCAGCCGAATAGGGCGACGATGGCCGGCACGCTGAGCACGGCGGTGTAGTAGCCCATGAATTGCACGCCGATGTTGAAGCCGATGAAGCGGTACAGGAAGCCACCCAGCAGGCCGACCGTGAGGATCACCAGCAGGCCCAGCAAGCCGCCCTCCCACAGGCCGATCACCAGGATCAGGCCGACGAACGTGGCGATCACCGCCTCGTGGCTGATGCGCCGGGACACGAACGAGGCGGCGCGGTGGGCGAAGTTCATCGAGAAGGGGTAGGCGATCAGGATGGCGATCACGACCGCCAGCATGCCGTAGGCGAGGAACTCGCTTGCGCTGAGCAAGTTGTGCAGGTTGTTCACCTGCCCGCTGGCGCTGTCCACGGTGAAGCGTGGCGGGGCGTTGAACAGCGGTGCGGCCGGCCCGGCGGCTACCGGGCTGAGCGGCAGGCCAAAGGCGATCAGCGGGATCAGCGCCTCGGCAATGTAGGTGGACTCGGTAACACCATTGCGCACGCTGATGACCGTGGTCAGCCGGTGATAGGCGTGCTTGATGCGCGAGCCCACCACCTCACCGAGGATTACCGTCATTGCCACCGGGCTGAACACGAAGGTGGCACTGGACACCGTGGCGGTGGCCAAGGTCCAGCCGGCCTGGCGGCGGTCCAGTACCTTCAACGGGTTGGGGAACCATCCACCCCAGCCCTTGACGTCTGGCGACAGGGCAAAGGTGCGTCGCTCGCTGCGCTTCATCCGCGCCCGCTCTGCCGGGGCGAGCATGGCAAACAGGGCGGCGATCAGCGGGCCGATGGCGATGCCCAGAAAGTAGCTGACGCTGAGTTTGACGCCGTGCTGGCCGGTGAGGGTCTGCAAGGCAATGATCACCAGCACGAAGGGCAGCAGCGCCAGCACCGAGGCCCAGCGGCCGGCCGAGAAGTAGGCAATGGTGGTGGCGGCAGCGAGGAACACCCAGGGCGCCGCCTGTTTGATCGCATCGCCGAAGGGCGCCAGCAGCACGGCGAACAGCACCGCCAGCGGGACTGCCACCAGGGCGGCGATCACCGCGCCGGAGATCATCTTGCGCAGGGCTATATGCGGCACGCCAAGGTTGCGCAGGAAGTTCGCTTCGCGCATCAGTGGGGTCGCCATAGTGTCACCGGGGATGCCGAGCAACGCCGTGGGTACCGCGTGGGTCATGTGCTTGGCCACCGCGCCGGCAAGGAAGAAGGTGAACACCCCGGCCGCGGGCACGCCCAGCAGTACCACCAGCAACGTCAGGGGCGCCAGGGTGGTGGTTTCGTCGCTGCCGGAGATCAGGCCGATGGCAGCAAACACCACGGCACCGATCACGCCCATCAGCACGGCTATCAGAACCTGGTCGAACAGGGCGTCCATCAGGCGGCACCTCGCTTCAGGGTGGCGGTGCTTGTGCAGGCGACGGCTGCGTTGGCGGGCTCGGCTTCATCGAACAGGCGCTCCAGGCCCAGTTCACGCAACTCGTTGCGTACCTCTTGCGGCAGGTCGCCGAGCTGGCCGATGCCGCCATACTCGCTGCGCAGCTCTTCGATCACCTGCTGGCGCCAGGCAGGGTCGGCGACGTGCTCGACCACATGGCGCTTGGGTTTGAACAGGCATGCGCTGACCCCACCGCCCAGCAGTGAGCCGAGAATGCCCAGCAGCATGGCGTAGGCGCGGGCCATCTGGCTGGACTCGACCCAGCCGGTCAGCAAGTGCGCGGCCAGAAAGAAGGTACCCAGGCTGCAGGCGGCGCCGATGGCGATGGCAGCGAGCAGGTGGCGGCTGTCCACGGTGTCGCCCCATACTTCATACAGGTTGTCGTCAGCCATGGTCCACCTCCGGGTGGAGGGGCTGCAGGCGGCATTCAAGGGTCATTGGTTTTCTCCTGCCCTTGCGGGCTTGTTGTTTTTGTTCGGGAGCTACAGGTGCGATCAGTGCTGGCTGGCGCTCCTGGCCGCCAGGGCGAGGCCGGCGCGGGAGCGGTTGGCGGTGCCCAGCTGGGCGCTGATGTGCACGCCAACCCGCGCCACGGCCTCCAGGTCGACACCGGTGCTGTAGCCCAGGCCGTGCAACAGGTACAACAAATCTTCCGTGGCCACGTTGCCGCTGGCGCCGGGCGAGTAGGGGCAGCCGCCAAGGCCTGCGACCGAACTGTCGAAGGTGCGTACACCTTGCGCCAGCGCGGCATGAACATTGGCGATGGCCATGCCCCAGGTATCGTGGAAATGGCCGGCCAACGCTGCCACCGGCACGTACTGCGCGCAGTGCTCGAACAGCTGCGCGGTTGCGTCCGGCCGGCCGGCACCGATGGTGTCGCCCAGGCTGATTTCGTAGCAACCCAGTTCGTGCAGGCGCCGTGCGACCCTGGCCACGGCCTCTGGCGTCACCGCACCACTGAACGGGCAGCCGAGTACGCAGGATACATAACCGCGCACACGGACGGAGGCTTGTCTGGCTGCTTGCAGCACTGGGATGAAGCGTTCGAAGCTGTCATCGATGGAGCAATTGATGTTGTTGCGCGAGAACGCCTCGGAGGCGGCGGCGAACACCGCCACCTCGCGGCAACCGGCCCGTTGCGCGGCCTGGAAGCCTTGCAGGTTGGGCACCAGGGCTGCGTAGCGAACCCCGTCGTCGTTGGGCAACTGGCGTAACACTTCCTCGCTGCCGGCCATTTGCGGCACCCAGCGCGGCGACACGAAGGCACCAGCTTCGATATGCCGCAGGCCGGTGGCCGCCAGCCCGCCGATCAAACTTACGCGGGCGGCCACCGACAACGGCTGGCGCTCGTTCTGCAGGCCGTCACGCGGGCCGACTTCAAACACCTTTACCGCTTGGGCCGGGGCCATGGTCATTCGCCGCGCTTCTGTTTCAGCAGCGCTACGGCGCGGTCGGCACGCACATCGTGGTTTTCTACCAGTTGCCGGGCAACCCAGTCCACCTCGTCGCCCCGGGCACCTGCGACCACGGCGATATTGCGCGCATGCAGGGCCATGTGGCCGCGCTGGATACCTTCGGTGGCAAGGGCGCGCATGGCCCCGAGGTTTTGCGCCAGGCCCACGGCCACGGCAATCTCCGCCAGTTCCTGGGCGGTTTTCACCTGCAGGATGCGCAGCGACAGTTGCGCCAGCGGGTGCGTCTTGGTGGCGCCGCCGACCAGGCCGACGGGCATCGGCATTTCCAGGGTGCCGACCAGGTGGCCGTTACCGTCCTTTTCCCAGGTGGTCAGCGAACCATAGTGGCCACTGCGGCAGGCAAACGCATGGGCGCCGGCCTCAACGGCACGCCAGTCGTTGCCAGTGGCGACGATCAGCGGGTCGATGCCGTTCATGATGCCCTTGTTGTGGGTGGCCGCGCGGTAGGGATCGACCGCCGCGAAGGCGTAGGCGTCGAGGATGCCTTCGATCACCGCGTTCCCGCTGAACTCAGCCGTTTTCAATTGTTCCGGGGTAATGCGCACCTGGGCCCGGGCCAGGCGCAGGTCGGCCAGGTTGGACAGAATGCGCAGGCGTACCTGGCCCCCGGTGATCGCTTCCATCAGCGGCGCCACGGCCTCGGCCATGGTGTTGACGGTGTTGGCACCCATGGCATCGCGCACATCGACGATCAGGTGCGCCACCAGCATCGGGCCGCGCGGGGTATCGGCGAAGGTGTGTACTTCGATATCGCGGCAGCCACCGCCGAGGCTGTTGAGCAACTGGTCCTTGCGGTTGGCCAGCTCAATGATTTCGTCCTTGCGCCGCAGCAGGCTCAGGCGTGCATTGAGCGGATCCTGGACGCCGACGATCTGTACCTGGGCACGCATCAGTGGGGCGCTGCTGGAGGTGATGAAGCCGCCATTGGCGCGGGCCAGCTTGGCCATGTACGAAGCCGCGGCGACGATGGAGGGTTCTTCCACCACCAGCGGCACCAGCACATCGCGGCCGTTGACCTGGAAGTTGCTGGCCACGGCAAAGGGCAGCTCGAAGGTGCCGATGACGTTTTCGATCATGCCGTTGGCGATGTCCATCGGTAGGGCGCCGGCGTTGGCCAGCAGGCTGACATCGTCGTGGCTCAGGCCAAGTAGCTGGCCGATATGATCCAGGCGCGCGGCAGGGGACAGGTTGCGGAAAGCGGGCAGGCGGGAGTCGAGGCTCATGAAGGCTCCGTTGGAGTCATTGTTGTTGGGCGGCGACTTGAGCGCGTCGCCGGCTTGGTGCTAAATGTGCAGCCACTGTGCCCTGGATTAAAGGTACAGTTTTGCCCGACAGTACCCAGACTGTACCCCTGACAGCCCAGGAGCCCGCCGATGCCCCGTGTCACTCTCGCCCAGCAGGTCGCCGATGCGGTTGAGCAGCAGATCCGTACTGGGGGGCTAAAGGTCGGCGATCGCCTGCCATCGCTGCGCGAATACATGCGCTTGCACGGGCATTCGAAGAATACGGTGATAACCGCCTACGAGATCCTCGCCTCCAAGGGGCTGGTGGAGGCGCGCCACGGCCAGGGCTTTTTCGTGAGCGCGCAGGTGCAGGCCGCCGAAGTGGATGAGACGCCGCCTTATACTCGGGCAATGGACACCATCTGGATGATGCGTCAGCAGTTCGTTCGCGAACCCGGGCTGGCGCCGCTGGGTGAAGGTTTTGCGCCGGTGGCCTGGCTGCAGGACATGCGCCTCGACAAATTCACCCGGCAGGCAATGCGCAGTGGCGCTGGCAACCTGTTCCGCTATGGCAACCGCTTGGGCAACCCGGGCCTGCGCCAGAGCCTGGTGCGCAAGCTGGCAAGCTACGCCATCAGTGCCACGCCACGGCAGATCGTGACCACCCACGGCGCCAACCATGCGCTGGACCTGATCATCCGCCGCTTCGTGGTACCGGGCGACGCGGTGCTGGTGGAAAACCCGGGGTACTACCCGCTGTTCGGCAAGCTGCAACTCCACGGCGCGCGGCTGCTGAGCGTTCCGCGTCTGGCGGATGGGCCGGACATGGACGCGCTGGAGGCCATGCTGCGTGTCGAACGGCCCCGCTTGTTCTTCATCCAGTCGGTGTGCCACAACCCTACCGGCTCGGATATCTCCCCGGCCAAGGCCCACCGCCTGCTGCAACTGGCCGAGCGGCACGACTTGCTGCTGGTCGAAGACGATGCCCTGGCCGACTTCAAGCCCAGCTCTGCGCTGAAGGTGGCGGCGCTCGACCAGTTGCGCCGGTCGTTGTACATCGGCAGTTTTTCCAAATCGGTGTCGGCGGCCTTGCGGGTGGGTTACATCGCGGGCAGCAAGGAGGCCATCGACGAGTTGGCCGACCTGCAGATGATGCTGCACACCAGCTGTTCGGAACTGTGCGAGCGCACAGCGGATGTGATCCTCAGCGAAGGGCACTTCCTGCGGCACCTGATGCGCCTGCAGGACCGGGTGCGGGTAGCCACTGCCGGTGGGTTGCGGGTGCTGGACGAACTAGGGGCCGAAGTGTTCTGCCGACCGGAACAGAGCCTGTACCTGTGGGCGCGTTTCCCCGGTATCGAAGATACAGCCGTGCTCACCCGTGAAGTGCAGGGCAGGGGGGTAATGCTGGCGCCGGGGGCGATCTTTCAGACCAACCAGAAGGCCGTGACACCCTGGACCCGGCTGAACGTGGCCTATCTGCAAGAGCCGGTGTTTGCCCAGTGCATCCGCGCCTGATGCTGTCTTCCGGTCCGCACTGGCCGCTGCTAAAGGTCAGTGCAGGCTTCTTTCACGAGCCAGTCGATCAACACCTGCAGGCGTTTGGGCATCGGGTCATGATGCGGGTAGACCAGGTAATAGCCATAGTTGGGGGTGTCGACGAAACCACCGAACGGCAAAACCAGCTCACCTCGTGCAATGCGATCCTTGACCAGCTGTTCGCGGCCAATGGCGATGCCTACGTGATTCAGCGCGGCGAGCGTGCACAGGTCGGAGCGATCGAATGTGAGGAACCGACGCGGAAGGCTGATACCCGCACCTGTGGTGTCGGCCCAGAGCTGCCATTCTGCATCGAATGCAGCGTTGTCCCAGGCTGCTACGTCATGCAGGGCGGTGCAGTGATCCAGCGGGTGCAGGTCACCGGTCAATGCATGGGTTTCTGCGTAACGGGGGGAGCACACCGGGGCGATCCGCTCGTCCATCAAGTGGATGCTCTGCAACCCCGGATGATGGCCATCCGAATAACACAGCACCAGGTCGATCTTGCGTGTGCGGTAATCGATGCTCTCGTTGCCCACCCTGATATCCAGCTGGATATCAGGGTAGCGGGCGGTGAACTGCGCCAGCCGCGGCACCAGCCAGCATTGTGCGACTGACGGGCGCACATACAACGTCAACTGGCCGGCGATTTCGGCGTGAGCACGTTCCTGCACGGCCTCGCTTAACTCATCCATGGTCCGTTGCATGACCGCGAACAGGCGCTCGCCGTCTTCGGTGAGGCTGACCTTGCGCGGCATGCGGTGGAACAGCTTGAGCGCCAGCTCATCTTCCAGGCGATTGATGCGATGGCTCACGGCACTGGCGGTCAGGCACAGCTCATCGGCGGCGCGCGAGAAGCTCAAGTGCCGTGCCGCCACCAGAAAGACATGCAGGCTGCCCAGGTGCGAGCCATTGAGTTTCACGGCGCCGCCTGCACGCTACGCCCTTTCGCCAGATAGGCATTGAATTCATCGTTCGGCACCATGCTGCCACCCGTCCCCCAGACGAGGTGGGTAGCCTGCTGCAGCTGGGTTGGGGTGAAGCCCTGGCGAGCCAGGTACTCGCCTGCTTGCAGCACCCGCAGCATACCGGGTACGCCGGCCAGGGCAGAGGGTTCCAGTTTGACCTTGTCCTGCTCATGGGCGATGACCATCAAGCGGTACAGTTCTTCGTCGGTCACGGTGTAGTAACCATCGATCAGGCGCTGCATGGCTTTGCCGACAAACCCTGATGGGCGCCCGACCGCGAGGCCGTCGGCGGCGGTGATGTTGTCGATGCCGAAGTCCTGCACGCTGGTTTCATCGTGCAGGCCGGTATAGACACCCAGCAGCATGCAGGGGGAATGGGTAGGCTCGGCGAAGATGCAGTGCACCGCATCGCCGAATACCAGCTTCAGCCCGAACGCAACACCGCCTGGGCCGCCCCCTACGCCGCACGGCAGGTACACGAACAATGGATGATCTGCGTTTACCTGGATGCCCGCCTGGTCGAATTGCCGCGCCAGCCGTTCGGCGGCCACGGCATAGCCGAGAAACAGCTGCGGGGAGTTTTCGTCGTCGACAAAGTAACAGCTGGGGTCTGATGCCGCCTGCTGGCGGCCTTGCTCGACCGCCACGCTGTAGTCGGAGGCGTGTTCGACCACCGTGACGCCGTTGGCCCGCAGCTTGTCCTTCTTCCATTGCCTGGCGTCAGAGGACATGTGCACGCTCACCTGGAAGCCCAGCTTGGCGCTCATGATGCCAATCGACAGCCCCAGGTTGCCGGTCGAGCCCACTGCGATCTTGTACTGGCTGAAGAATGCGCGGGCCTGGTCGCTCGCCAGTTTGGTGTAGTCATCCGTGGGGGTGATCAAGCCGGCCGCCAGGGCCAGGTCCTCGGCGTGCTTGAGCACTTCATGGATGCCACCCCGGGCTTTGATGGAGCCGGAGATAGGCAAGTCGCTGTCCGCCTTGAGCCACAGGCTGCCCACGTTCTGCAGCGATCCCTCCCGGACAAGCAGCTGGCGCAGCTGTGGCAGCGGGGTAATGTGCGACTCGATGACCCCGCCGGCCGCTGCCGTCTCGGGGAACACGGTGGCCAGGTAGGGCGCGAACCGCTGCAGCCGCGCGCTGGTGGCTTGCACGTCGGCCGCCGTCAGGCCCACGTCGCGCAGGGCTTCTGCAGCCTTGGCGATGTCAGGGTTGAACCAGCTGGTTGGCTTCAGGGCCACCAGCTCGGCGATGATTGGATGGCTTTGTTGCCAGGCTTCCAGGGTTTTTCCGTGAATCATGATTTCACCTGTAGTGCAGTATGTGCAGAGTAGATCAGACAATCTTCGAAAGGAGCAGGGTCAGGCACAAGGCGACTACCGAGGCCAGCACTGTAGCGGCAGTGAACTTCTTCAGTGCATCACTCAGGGAAAGGCCCAGGTATTCCTTCACCACCCAGAACGCCGAGTCGGTGAGGTGGGTCCAGCCGATGGCGCCGGCACCGATGGCGATCACCAGGATTTCCCGGTTGTATTCCGGGTGCTGGCCAAGGATCGGCATGACCATGCCGGCCGCGCTGATCATCGCGACGGTGGCCGAGCCGACGGCAAAGTGCATGATCCCGGCGATCAACCAGGCGAGGATGATCGGGTTGAGCTGCGTCTGGTTCAGCACATCGGCCAGTGCCTTGCCGATGCCGCTGCCCACGAGCATGTCATTGAAGGCACCGCCGGCACCGATGATCAGCAAAATGCCGGCTAGGGGAGGGAAACAGCGCTGGGTCAGGCTCAGCAGGTCTGCCATATCCAGGCCGCGGCGCAAGCCCAGTGCCCAGTAGGCGAACACCACCGACAGCGTCAGGGCAATCAATGGGCTGCCCAGGAAGACCACCCACTCGCACAGCGCGGAGCCCTTGTCCAGGACCGTGACGGCCAACGTTTTGCCGACCATCAACACCAGTGGCAGCAATACGGTGGTGAGTGTGATGCCGAACGCGGGCATTGCCTGCTCTTCTGCTTGAGCCACCGTGCGCGCAGACAGGAAGGCCTGCTGGGATTCGCCAGCTTCACGGCTACAGCTGAAGCGAACCCACACGGGGCCCGCGATGATAGCGGTCGGAAGGCCAACGATCAGGCCATACAGGATGACAGTACCGATATCCGCATTGAGCATGCCGGTGATGGCTGTGGCGGCCGGATGTGGCGGGAGAATGCAGTGCACCACCATCAGCGAAGTGGCCAGCGGCACGCCGAGGTACAGCATGCTGATGCGGGTTTGCCGTGCCACCACGTAGATCAACGGAATCAGCAGGACGAAGCCGACCTCGAAGAATACCGGGATGCCGGCGATGAAGCCGACGAGCATCATTGCCCACGAGGCATTGCGTTCCCCCAGCCTGTTCAGCAGCGTGGTGGCGATGCGCCTGGCGCCTCCGGATTCCTCCAGCAGTTTGCCGAGTATACTGCCCAGGCCGATGATGCCGGCAAGAAAGCCCAGCGTGCTGCCCATGCCTTTCTCGAATGCCGCCACGATTGCCGTAGGCGCCATGCCGGTGCCGACACCGACCACCAGGCTTGCGGCCATCAAGGCCAGAAACGGGTGTACTTTGAGTTTGCTGATCATGACGACGATCAGGAGTATCGCGGTGCCCAGGACGAGTAATGAGAACGTTGGAGTCATCGTGTGGTTTTCTCTATCGCTGATCGCTTCCGTGCGAGCTTCTTGTTGGTTTGCACCCATTAGATTTCAGCGATTTGATCGACTCAAACGATCACTCCTCACCCCATAGGTGAGCCCATGTCATGCATGGCGCCAGCGCTCATTGCCGCGCCGACCAGGCACAGTTCAAGGCTGCCACGGCAACCGCCAGTGCCGCCCCGGCATAGGCCCAGATCGCCGGTACCTGCGGCAGCAATACCCCCGCAAGCATCGGCCCGAGCCCAGCGCCGATGTCGCGCCATATGGCATTGCCGGCCAGGGCCTGGATGCGTTGTTGCGGGTTGCGCAGGGCGACCAGTGTCATCACCAGCGGCAGTTGCAGGGCACGTAGCACCAGCACGAAGAAGGCGCCGATGAACAGCCAGTGGCTGCCAAACAGCAGCAGCGCCATCGACGTGGCCAGTGACAGCACCACCAGCATGCGCAGCGGCCCGAAGCGGTCGGCCAGGCGCCCACCGAAGGGGCTGAAGAGCATTTCGCTCAGGTAGCGCACCGCCATCAGCACACCCGCTGCCAGCACTCCGGACTCACCCAGGTGGGTTTGTGCGTAAAGCGAAAGGCCAAAGATGAACAGGCCGTCCAGGGCCACCCCTTCGATGAAGGACCAGGTGGCAATGCTGTCTGGCAGGCGCAGGCGCCGGCCACCCCGGCTGGCGACCGGGTGGCCGGTGCTGGGCAGGGCACGTGCACGCCACAGCCCGAACAGGGCACTGATGCAGAGCACGAAGAACACACTGCGCGGGCCGTAGGCCTGGGCCATCAGCGCACCCAGCGGCAAGGCCAGCATTGGCCCGATGGAAATGCTCGCCCGCGAACGCCCGGCACGCCGCGCCGCGCCTTGTGCTTCAGCGGTGGCGAGGGTCTGGGTGCTGAGGTTGAAGGTGGCGAAGCACAGGCCCCAGACCAGGCGCAGCACCAGCAGCGCGGCGAAACCGGTCAGCACCGCGTTGCCCAGTGCACACACG
>Ga0160449_1001063_pt1 | contig 14094 bp, 10 predicted proteins | sample HID1975I_E1MG_FD_108216 | JGI IMG/M metagenome (GOLD analysis project Ga0160449, IMG submission 108216) | Enriched soil microbial communities from UW Madison campus, WI, USA - HID1975I_E1 MG | ecosystem: Environmental > Terrestrial > Soil > Unclassified | place: USA: Madison, Wisconsin...
GCCAATAAGAAACTGGGGCATCGTCCTGGATCAGTTTTTAACTATTTTTGAAAACAGGATCAAGATATAGGCCCTGCTAAGAACTCCGATTTTTGAAACTTACACAGTTACTGAGATAGTCCCGTAATTTTCATCAACCATTCGCCTATCCTTGGTCACTCCAATATTCGATGAAATGTCCAACGTTCATAATATGGACTAATTAGATTGAAGGGATATATGAAAAAATATATCCCTTCCTAATAAACTTCAGCTTTTTCACGATCCAAATTCAAAATTCCTAAAAACCATCTCTCTAATCAATCTCTGTTACTCGTTACCGCCTTATTTTCTGAAAAAATGATTCCCTAAGCCAGAATCATTCCCTTATTAGTTTATGCACATTATTAATCAAACATTTATTGATTATGGTTACGTTAACAAGGCTACTGACGATAACTTTTCTATTAGGAATTTTGAGTTCGGTTTCCGGACAGGACATTAACCGCGTAAAACAAGAAGCTGCTGTTGAAAATTTACAAGGCAGTAATTCGAAGCCCAATCTACTGAAGGTCTATTCTTACCACTGTCATAAAAGGCCTGTACTGGCAGTTCTAAATGACTGGACAATCCAGATAGATGAATCATTCTGTTTCGATGAATTAGATATGGCCAATACGAAGCCTGTCAGTTTAAATTTTAATAAGGCGACACTTAATCGAATGCTGGACTCACTAGTGTCTGGACAACCGCTTACCTGGATAGCAAAAAATGGTATTATTTATATAAAGGTTAAAGAAAATTACAAAAAGATACCCTTGCCAGATACAAGTATCTACCGAACTGCTTATGGAAGAGTAATGGATGAGTATGGAAGGTTTGTCGAAGGAGCTATGGTAGTGACTCCTCGATATGATTTCGCAGTAGCTACAAATGGAAATGGTGAATTCACCTTTGAAATTCCCAAGTCTATAGATAGCTTACTGGTAAGCCGCGCAGGATTTAAACCCAAGAAGGTGTCCAGTTTTGATAAGCCAATAATAGTATATCTGCCAGTACCGGTTCAAGAATCTGTTGAAGTAAACCATAAGAAAATTAATCCCAGCAAATCAACAGAGAATATTACTTATTTAAAGGGCCCCAGCCTCCCCAAGCAACCAGGAAGAAGCGTACCGCAAATTATTTCCGGAGCTGCGGCGGGAGTTTATGTAAAAGGAACAGGCGGCGGATATGGCAGCTTTAACAGGATTCAGATAAGAAATAGTCCGTGGATTGGTTTACCTAATGGGAAAAGTAGTATTACAGATAATGAACCGTTGATTATCCTGGATAATGTACAAATATCCTCTTCATTAATTAATCAAATGGGGTTTGTTGGTGGCAGTCCTTTTGCGACCGGACCCTTTGCCGGGGGCTTATCTATCCTGCGCATAATTGATCCTGCGGAAATCGAATCTATTGCTATTCTAAAAGACGCTGATGCCACTGCTATTTATGGTTCTAAGGGGGCAAATGGTGTGATAGTAATTAATACAAAAAAAGGACAAAAGGGTCAGCCTTTTATAAGTGCTGATGTCGCCGTTGGATTTGCCAAGTCAAAAATCTCCCTGGATTTAATGAATTCCCAACAGTATATTGAAAGCAGGCGATCGGCCTATGATTACGACAATCTTCAATCAACAGATGCGCCTGATTTACTGTATGACAGTACAAGGTATACTGATTACAGGAAGCTGTTTTGGGGAGGAACCGCTAAGATCATTAATGCGCATATTACTACTACTGGAGCTATAGATAGTTTTAAGTACCGTCTATCATTTAATTATTACAAGGAAGGCTCGATCATGCCAGGCAAACAGGTAGGGCTGGATTATCACGACGAAGATATTTCCTTTAAAGGAAGCTTTGAGCATAAAACAAAGAATAACAAATTGACGATGAATTTAGATGGTTGGTATGTCTCAGGTAAAACTAATTCCGCTACCCCGGATATTGGGCAGTTAGTGAGATTCTTTCCTAATGCTCCATCACTTTTAGACTCTGCTGGAAATATCATATGGTATCCTGATTTTACAAATCCCTATACTAATCTTTTATATACTTATGGCATCAGGTTTGAAAACGCTTTGAGTCATTTGGGATTGTCCTACAAAATCGCCCCAAGATGGAATATTAAGGCAAACTTTGGTCTTAATTTACTTAATGTGGACGAGGAAGCATTTCTTCCCATAAAAGCACAAAACCCTATTGATAACCCTACGGGAACAGCAGACTTTGCTTCTTCATTTAACAGAAATATGTTGTTTGAATTGATGGGAGAGTACAATCGTAAAGGCAAAAAAATAAATACTACTGTCCTTGGTGGTCTGACACTAATGAAACAAAAAGCCATCAGGCGCAGTACATCGGGCACAGGTTATACTTCTGATGTATTGCTTCGTCTTCCCCAAGCCGCAGAAACTTCCAGAAGCGCAAACTATATATCTGAGTATGGGTATGTTGGATTGTGGTTGAATAGTAAGTCAGAAATCTCAAACAAATATTTAATCAATCTTACGCTTCGTGCGGATGGATCATCAAGATTTGGTCCTCAAAAGAAATATGGACTATTCTGGGCACTAGGCAGTGGATGGGTACTTTCTAATGCTGTTTTTTTACGATTACCCAAAGAAATTACACAGGCAAAGATTACGGCTAGTGTAGGTAAAACTGGCAATGACGCTGTTGGAGATTACAATTATAATAGCATATACACGCCAGTTCAATCAGGACGTGGATATGGTGGAATTACAGGATTCGCTCCTGTTGGTCACGCCAATGAAAAAATTGGCTGGGTTACCACCACCAAAGCTGAAATAGCCACACAATGGACATTCAAGGATAAACTTACGCTGACAGCCTCTTATTATAGAAATGTAACTACCAGGCAGTTAATCTCCCAAAGTTTGCCCGCCTTCACTGGTTTTGGAACGATCATTAAAAATTTCGACGCTAAGGTGATCAGCAAGGGGATTGAGCTTACTCTTCAAAAGAAGGCAAATGAAGCCAATAATTTTTATTGGACCAGCTCATTTGTGCTCACTTTACCCCAAACTCAGCTTAAGGAATTTCCCGGATTAGCAAATTCAAATTATGCTAATACACTGGTCATAGGCCAACCCTTGACAGTAAGGAAAGGTTTTAAACTTCTGAGTATTGATCCTAAAAGAGGGTTGTACAAATTCGAAGATGTAAACGGCGATGGAATCCTGAATGCAGCCGATTATCATATTATAGGAGATTTAGATCCTGATTTGTTTGGGGGCATTCAAAACCAGTTTGTATATAAAAGGAATTTAACCCTAGACTTCTCCTTTGATTTTGGCATCCAGCAAGGAATAAATCACCTGGTAGACTTTTATCCAATGCGCTTTACAAGCGATGGGTATTCTAATGTGCCAACTGAACTGCTGGACCGTTGGAAAAGTCCCGTCGATATAGGAAAGTACCAGGCGTTTTCTGCAAAACCGGGATCTGAGGCATTTACAAACTTGGAGTTGCTTCGAAACAGCGACTTTTCAATCACCAATGCAAATTTCCTAAGGCTTAAGAATATATCACTTTCTTACTCGCCACCGAAATTGGGGCTTTTTAAAAAGGCTATAATGGAAGGCACCATCTATGTAATGGCTGAAAATTTATTTATTCTCACTAAATACAAGTACGCGGACCCTATTACGCAAAATCCTTCAGGAATTCCAATGCTTACCCGCTTTACTGCCGGACTTAAATTAAACTTTAAATAATTGTTCATGAAGATCCTATATATATTCTTTGGCATCTGGCTGGCATTAATTGCCTCCTCTTGCAATAAATTCGTTGATGTTGTTCCTGTAACAGAAATTGATGCCTCCGTAATGTTTACCGATGAGCGATCTGCGACAAATGCGGTCGTAGGCATTTATGCAAAGATGCAGGAGACACAATCTTTTTTTAACGGTTATTTGAGCCGGTACGCTGGTTTGTACAGCGGGGAGCTTACTAAAACGTCAACTACTAATACCACGGATATTTCGTTTTGGGACAGTCATGTTCAACCCACGGATGCCATCATTTCAGAGTTTTGGAATTCAGGGTACTTTTATATTTACTCTGCTAACCTGGCTATGCAAAAGCTTGCCGGTAGCCCAACCATTCCGGCAAAGGCTAAAGATGCCCTGATGGGGGAATTAAGGTTCTTGCGTGCTTTTGTCAACTTTTATCTAGTAAACCTTTATGGCGAAATCCCATTAGTAATGACCACCAATCCAGACAGTTCCAGTCTATTAAATAGGGCGCCACAAGCCGATGTGTACAAGCAGATCGTAAAGGATTTGAATGAGGCTTTTAAATTATTACCGGTTGCCTATCCCGTTAGTTATAATGCGCCTTCCGATCGCATTAGGCCCAATCGAGCCGTAGCTGCAGGATTTCTCGCCAAAGTTTATCTGTTCATGAGGGATTTTTCTAGTGCGGAAAAATATAGCTCCTGGGTCATTGACTCGGGGGCCTATGCCATGGAAACAAATTTGGAAAATACATTCCTAGCAACGTCAAAGGAATTAATATTGGGGTTGTATCCTACTAATACTAGGTACAATACAGTCGAGGCACGCCTTTTTCTGGCGACGCCATCAAAGCCCGGCTTTATTTTCACGAGTGATGTCATTCAAAAATTTCTACCTAACGATTTAAGATTGAAGCAGTGGATCAAGACCGTAGGAACTCCTCCCAATCAGGTATACGTACCCTATAAGTATAAAGTATACGAATCTGCCCAGGTCACTGAATATACTGTTATAGTTCGGCTCCCTGAACTCTACCTAATCAGAGCGGAAGCCAACTGGAATTTGGGCGAGTACGCAAAGGCCGTAGAGGATATTAATTTAATCAGGGCCCGTGCACAAACTAACTTGTTATCGCGAATTACTACCTCCGACCTGATCAGGCAGACCATTGAAGATGAATATTTGCGAGAATTTTTCGCAGAAAGTGGTAATCGATGGTTTCAATTGCGACGTTTACCGGGAATAAGTGATACACAAAAGAAGCGTGCTGATGAGATAATTCCATTAATTAAGCCCGGCAAATGGGAAGGATACAAAATATACTGGCCTATACCTAAAGAAGAAATTCTGAAATCAAAATATATAACCCAGAACCCTGGTTATACGAATTGACGCGGCATTATCTGTCGGAGTAGATAATTGCCGTCGGCAAGAAATAGTGGTCGCCATATTCATATTCGTATAATCCCATCGTGTGATGTGATGAAAATGTATAACCGGGAAATAGTTGCGACAACCTGTTTATTTCCGCTTGTATGCCGCTAACTGTCCCGGTTTCTTCTGTCATCTCCTCATCTTTATACCACACGTAACTAGCTAAGATCGAATTCGTCATTTTGGGTGTGGGACTTGCTTTTGCGGGTGATGTTTTGGTGTACGCTATAATTATAACAATCATAGCAAATACAATTTTTAGGTTTATTTTCATAAATTAATAAGGCTTTAAATGTTGTATAATAGTACGGCCAGTATATATGTTATTGGATAGACATAGCAGATCCATATTCGCAATTAGTATTACGCATAGACATAACATGATGACCATGTTAGATGACCACCAGTGCTAAGAACATGAATAAAAAATATTCACTGCTAACCAGGCAAGCAATTAGACCTCTGTTCAAGGCCAACTAACTATAGGGAGGAAAAGCTGCGAGTAAAATGCAGCTGCTTCTATCATTGCAGATTCTGGATACGAAGTTACTATGATAAACGAAAGCAACCATAAGTTGGATTGATGACTGCTTTCTTGTTTACTACGGAAAACCGTAAATGGCTTTCCAAACAATTATATCTGGCTATAAATTAATTCTTTGTTGAATTATTTAATCACATTAAAATTTGGGGATGCAGCGGCAAATTGATTTTTATCAAGATTGTGAATGAGATGTTTTTTACGCGTTTGGCAGGAAAAGTCGTATTGCTCTAGCGATCTGCCGCGTTATTGGGAGTTTTGAATGAGTTAATAAGCTAAAGTAATGCTTACTTTTCTAAGTGCCTATCTTGTTGATAATGCGTCAACGAGATAGAATCCAGTTGAAGAGAATCATTGCAATCAAAATATCAGGATGTCAAATTTTGGTAAGCCTGTATTCAATCGTCGAATTTGTCGCTAATGATATTCATAGAACTCTGTTGTCCTTCATTCAATTGAATATCAATTACGCTTTGTGTAAATTGATATGAAACAAGAACGAGCATTCACGTTATAATCGCATTACCAAGATGTTAACAGGTTACTTATTTGAGTGCTGAGCACGGAGGCAAAATAGGTGAAAAGACGGTTTTCTAAGATTTATAGATATTGCATATTTGCTTGGTCAATCACAAAACGCTAACAATCACTCCTGTATTATGAAGCTATTCGTCTGTATTGCACTAGTTGCCATTGTAGCGCAACTTTTTCTTACCGCTTGCCCTAATAATCCGACAGCTACCACTGTCAGCCCGGCGGATTCGCTGAGAATCATTGGTAACTTCCGAAAACAGACTGATACTACGCCTTCTAATAGGATAATTAAACCTATGTTCTATGACTTTACAGCCGCAGCCGCTGGTCCCGATCCTATAACTGAACCTACTGCTGTAGCGATGATCGATAGCTATGCTAAATATCATGATCTTGGACTTATCAATGAAGATGGAGATAGAATAAAAGGATTTGTGATTAAATCTGCCGACTTTAAAGAAATTGTAAAACAGGCAGCAAAGTATTCTTCGGTGGCCCTGTATTTTGGTGTCAAAAATCATACAGAGACTACTCCTGGCAAAGGTGAATACACCATGATTATCGTTCCAATTGATAAAAATTCAAGAGCTATTAGAACTGGTGCCATTGATTATGTACTCCCTTGTCCAAAATATTGCCCGACTAATGGTTTTTAGATGTTATTGTTATTTATTGCATATTTGCTTTTACTATTGATAATGGCCGCTATCGGTGTGCGACGGTATAGGGTACTTACATTACCTTTCAGGATTTTAGTAGTTATCATTATATTCACGTTCATTAGCGAAGCAGTCAGCCTTTGCCTGGCAATCAACTATGGGCTGAGTTTCCCAGTATACCATTTTTACGTGATTGTCTCTTTTGCGATGTATTCAATCATTTATCAATTTTTACTGGAAGGATCTAAAGTTCGATTTGCAATCAGATTTATAACAATTCCCCTTATCCTCTTTTGCATTACTAACTCATTTTTATTCCAGGGCATAAAGACATTTCCTTCCATTAACATTGTTGTAAGCAGTGTCTTCCTTGTAACATATGCTTTGCTTTATTTTCGGCAATTATTAGATCAAAGGGTTGATGGTGCGATTGTCGGGGAAAGTTATTTTTTGTTTAATATTGCTATTCTCGCGTTCTTCTCATCACAGATATTTAACTGGGGAATCTACAACTACCTGCTCAAGTCTAGAATTAATCCAGATGCCATTGTCATATTCGGATATGTCATGAGCGTTTTATTCTATACTTTGCTGGGATTTACCATTCTAATGGATAACAAGTCAAAATCCACAGTAAAGCAATCTGATAAACTAGGCATATGATTGACCTGGATATCTATATACTGCTCTTCTCTGCAATCTTCCTGTTTTTTTGCTTTACCTACTTTGTATTACAGATCTTTTTCCATTATCGGAAGAAACAGAAAATGAACTTGATTGAAAAGGAACGAATGAAATCAGTCTTTAGAGAAGAATTGTTACAATCCCAGGTGGAAATTCAGGAACAAACGCTCGAACAAATCGGCCAAGAGATCCATGATAATATTGGGCAAGCCTTAAGCTTTGTCAAACTCAGCATGAATACTATCGATCTTGATAATAGAGATCAAACAGAAACCCGACTTTCGCAATCAAAAGATCTAATTACAAAGGCAATTCAGGATTTAAGAAATTTATCAAAGATACTCAACACGAGCTTTATTAGTAACGTAGGACTTACTGATAGTATTCAATATCAACTTGAGTATTTGCAAAGGACAGGAGCATACGTTACAACTTTCACTTTATCAGAGGAAGTTTATTCCTTATCTCCAGAAACGGAAATTGTTATTTTTCGAGTAGCACAGGAATTATTAAATAACGTTGTTAGGCATGCTGAGGCTACATCAATTGACATCCATATAAATTATCAACCGAACTATTTAATTGTAGAAATAATGGATAATGGAAAAGGATTCGATTTGCATCAAATATCAGATAAATCCAATGCAAAAGGTTTAGGCTTATCTAATATGAAAAAACGGCTCACTCCAATTCAAGCTATCCTAACCTTGGAGAGTGAAATTGGAAAAGGGACTCATGTCATTTTAAGCATTCCAAGAGTTACTTTGGAGTAAGTAAATTTTGAATTTATTTCTCTTCTGTAGGATACACTCTTGTCGAACTATAGGTTCCACCACTTTCTAAAACTACACCACCTTCATCAAACCAATCAGCTTCTAAGGAAAAGTAATAAAAGATCCTATTTCTGTTCAAATCATACTTTTTAAATAAAATGATGCTGTTCGTCGACCAATATTTATAAAGTCATGTATTTTCTTTGCATCATGAAAAGATTATCCTATTGCAATTACAGCTGACTTCGACACGGAAGAATTAAGCATTTGGAACACCTTATTGGCAATGATCCAGGCAAAGTACCAATACATGAATTTGCCTTACTCTTAGGTGTTTCCGTTGGGAAGGCCTTCTACTTAATCAAAAAACTGTGATCAAATTGATCCATATTTTCAATTAGCTCTTGATCATCATTTTGAAGTACGTGAAGACACCTTTTTTGATATGACCTACCGGCATATGAAATGGTATCGGGCAAGATACGGCCTTCTATGGAATGATGGTTACAGCAGCCACGGTATGCGCTATAAAAAAGAAAAATGAACAGGTAGAAACTATTGCTGAACTAAAACTAACTGCATGTGAAGAAAATGGACGTTGTCAATTTGTCTGTTTCACCATGCCCTTAATATCTACCCAGATCAAAGCCTACAATTCTTCATCGTCCAGATGATCCCTGATTCACTGCCAGTCGTTGTCCTTGATTAGTTCAGCCAATATTTCTTTTCCTTTCGTTAGCGCAATCCGAACAAATCACAAACCTCCAGGCAAAGGCAAATACCAAATAGCATACGGCTACGCGGCACGACGTAAAATTGGGAAATTCCATATTTCTTTGCGGTTCAGATGAGTAGTTTCCGCAAGGAATGGGCCTATAAAAATAGTTATTGGTTAGTTTCATTCGTTATAGAAAGTTTTCCTTTTCCTTATCTAAGCCGCACGCATGACTATTGCTGATCATTGATTTTGATGATCATAAATAATAATGAATATTGAGTCAGGCCGGAGAAACTGTCGAAAATGGTCGAATGACAGGTGCGGTAAGGCGGTGAGACGACCGTATGGACGCGCTTTTTTATCTACCATTTGTGAAAATGTTTACATGCCGCAATACGATCATGGCTATACTTTTGATTTCTCAATGGATGACAGGCCTATGGAACCAGTTCGAAGGATCAGGCCGAATACCGGTTGTATTACCGGCAAGCGGCCCAGCGTCAAAACAAATACCATTCACGCGTTTGAATCCAGCTTGGAGCGCGACTTTTTAATGTTATTGGAGTTTAATGAGGAGGTAGTGAAGTACGCCGTACAGCCGCTGACGATCGAAGTTGAGGGTAACACAAAGAGAAAGAAATATACACCAGATGTGGCCGTGTATTTTTGTCACAGCTTGCACAAAGTGCCATGGCTATGTGAGATCAAATACCGGCAGGAATTGCTGAGTCATCCGGCGCACTATGCTGCCCTTTTTGCAATTGCCCGCCGCTATGCAGTATTGAACGGGTTCAACTTTCAGGTATTTACTGAAATAGAGATCAGGACCCATTTCCTGGCCAACCTCAAATTCTTGTCCCGGTATCGACATGGTCCGGTAAATCAACAGTATTATGCAATCATACAGCAACTATTCGAGGACCAGGATTGCTGGTTCGCCCGGGACTTGGTAAAAGTAGTCGGTCCGCAGCAAAACGATGGACTGTTATATACGCTCTGGCAATTGGTGGCGAGCAACGTGGTACAATGTGATCTTCAATTACCCCTGACCATGACCAGCCCATTAAGGCTGCATTAAATAATATCACCGTACTGTATGAAAGCAAAAATAATAACGGAATTATCGGAAGCCCAATGGGTGCTGGCCGAGAAAAGATATCATATTATTAAGCCTCTGCTTAATAGGGATACCGCTCAATCGCTGGCTACCGTCAGTAGCCAAAGCGGGTACAGCCGGGCAACACTCTATCGATGGATGAAAAAATACAAGGCATCCAAAGTAATTTCGGCCCTCACCAATGAAGTAAATAGAGGAGGAAAAGGCAAGCATAGGCTGCCAGTAGTGGTCGAAGCCATTGTGTTGACTGTGCTGGAAAATCAGTACCTGACCCGGCAAAGACCCAGTATCAGCCACATAACCAGGGAGATCAATAGAAGAACAAGAGAGGCCGGCTTGACAGCCCCTCATTATTCCACGATAAGGGCGCGTATACATGCTCTTAGTCAGGAGGAACAGTTACGCGGACGGTATGATCCGAAACTGGCTAAAAACAAATGTCAACCTATGAAAGGGGGGTTCCCGGATGCCGGTTTTCCTTTAGCGGCGGTACAGATTGACCATACTACGCTCGATATTGTTATTGTGGATGAATTATCTAGGAAACCGGTAGGCAGACCCTGGATGACGGTGGCCATTGATGTGTTTAGCCGGATGATCATTGGTTTTTACATTTCACTGGATCCACCTGGTGCTCTGGGTACGGGACTTTGTATATCCCATGCCATACTGCCCAAGGATAGTTGGCTAAGTCAGATGGATATTGGCGAAGCCTGGCCCTGTCATGGGCTGATGAAATCCTTGTATTTGGATAATGCCCGGGAGTTTCACGGCAAAATGCTGGAACGCGGTTGCCTGGAATATGGGATTGAAATCAATTTCAGACCGGTAGCGACACCCAATTATGGGGGACACATCGAGCGCCTGTTAGGAACGGTACTCAAGGAAATTCACCAGTTGCCGGGGACTACTTTTTCTTCCATACAGCAAAGACGTTATTATGATGCCGAGGGCAAGGCCTGCTTCACGTTAAAAGAGCTGGAGCGCTGGCTGTCCCTGTTTGTGGTCCAGATTTATCACAATCGCTTGCACCAGGCACTAAATACCACGCCGCTGGCCAAATATCGGGATGGGGTCAGTGGAACGGACGAGCAAATCGGAACGGGAGCGTTATTAACTATAGAGAATGAACGGAAATTAAAGCTCGATTTCCTTCCTTTTGTTGAAAGATCCGTGCAACGCTATGGCATTGTCATTGACTTTATTGCTTATTATCATGATGTATTAAGAAAGTGGGTGACTGCACATACGCCGTCTGCCGGTAAAGGGCGAAGACTCCAGAAATTTGTGGTGAAAAGGGATCCCAGGGACATCAGCGCGGTCTATTTTTATGATCCCGAATTACAGGACTATTTCTGTATACCATATAGAAATACCGCTTACCCGCCCATTAGTATCTGGGAGCACCGCCATATTCTTCGCCTGTTAAAAGCAAAGGGTTTGACAGAGGTCAACGAAGAGTTGATTTTTGAAACCTATCGGGAAATGCGGGCGATTCAGGAAAAGGCCGTTCAAACGACTCATTCCATCCAACGTCGGCGTAATAGCACCAGGAAGGAGCTGGGTATAAAGAGGAGTATAAAAAATGAGTTTCACGTGACCGACCAGCGGGAAGAAGAGGGGGGACTGTACGGGCATGCTATATTACCTTTTGAAGATATCCAGGATGGAACATTTGACTGAACATGCCAAGCGGGTGGCCGGTTGGGAAGCACCTGAAAGGATCAACGCGATATTATCGGCAAAATGGATTGGATATACCAGGGCAATGGACATCCTCAAGACACTGGAGGACCTGTTGCTCCATCCGCCCATATTACGCATGCCTAATTTGCTGCTAGTGGCCCCCACCAATAATGGCAAAACCCTCTTGCTGCATAGGTTTTTCAAGGCGCACCCACCGTTCATCAATGCAACGGCTACCGGTCTGGAAATTCCGGTCGTGTATATTCAGGCACCGCCGAAGCCGGATATTCGCGCCTTTTATATGAACATATTGGTGGCGCTGCATGTCCCCCATAAGGTGGATAAATGGACCCGGCTGTACCACCAGGTCATTAATGTATTCCGCAAGGTAAACGCCAGGATGCTCATCATCGATGAAATCCATCATATACTGGCCGGTCCCTATACCCAACAACGTGCCTTCCTCAATGCCATTAAGGCCATGGCCAATGATCTACAGATCGTAATTATTGGTGCCGGGATTAAGGAAGCGCTAAGCGCCATCAATACCGATCCACAGTTGGCTAACCGTTTCGAACCGGCTTCCCTTCCAAAATGGAAGATGGACGAGGAATACCTGCGGTTGCTCGCCAGCTTTGAATCCTTGTTGCCCCTCCGGCAGCCGTCATACCTGGCGCAGCAGGCCACTGCGGTAAAAATTTTGGGCATGTCGGAAGGAACTATAGGAGAAATGGCGACGGTGCTTAAAAAGGCGGCTATCTATGCGATCCAGCACCAGCAAGAAGCGATTACGACCCAAATATTGGGTAAGATAGCTTACATCTCCCCATCGTATCGTCAACGACAATATCAAAACGAACTGCTATGAATTTTTCCCTGTTTGATACAATGCCTATCCCATTATTGCCGGCTTTTAGCCCGCCTTTTCAGGAAGAATTATTCAGCAGTTGGCTGACCAGGATGGCCTACGATCACGGATTACCTTTGGCTGATTTCTGTAAATTGGTGGGGGTAAACGGAAAACACAAAAGGGATTTGGATCTGTACGTACCCGATGAAGCAATCCGGCAACTGGCCCAACAAACAAAACTGACAACTGATCAGGTAGCCGCAATGATGATGTCCGGCTACCATAGTAAACTGGTGGAACAATCCAACCAACCGGAACGGCTGGACCGGTGGTTCTTCAGGAAATATGATCCCTTGGGCAATACAGTTCGGGGAAGCCTGTTATATTGCCCAAAATGTTTATCCAATCATCATCAGGAGCCTTATTTCAGGAAACACTGGAGATTAGCCTTTTCCTTTGTTTGCTTAACCTGCCAATGTTACTTACTTGACCAATGTCCACATTGTAAAAAGGCAGTTACCCTGTTGGGTAAAACTATGGATACTCATCCTTGGCGCAATGCTGCAGAGTATATGGTCCATTGTGGTTATTGTGTCAAGCATCTCGCTGCCGTTACACCCGATGTGGCACCATCTTTCGCCTTAAAGACGCAGCAGGAGTTATACGACATCCTGGAGCATGGTTTTAATGAACGGGCTTTTTATCCCCTAACGTATTTCCGGGTGTTACATCACTTGTCTACCCTGCTCATCACTAGGAAGGCCAAACTGGTGAGGGATGCCAGGAAAAACCTGCTCCCATTGATCGGCCGCCTGTATGAACAGCATAAGGTTGCTCCAATCTTCTCGCCCAGGGAGGAAGTACAGGTGCAGTTTTTGCCGATACAACAAAGAGCACAGGTATTACAAATCGCTGTTTGGTGGCTGCAGGACTGGCCGCGTCGTTTTTTGGACCTGGCCAAGCGGCATGGACTGCAAAGCGTCGATATAATAGGCCAGTTTAAAAATCCGCCATTTTGGTTTTGGGAACCAGTCATTCACCAATTAATACCTCCCCTTACACCAGCCTTAAAGGAGGTGCCGTTCGGTTTTCAGGCTATTTTTACTAAACCCAGGAATAGAGCCAAGAAAAAACAGGAAATTCGAAAAATAAAAAAATATCGCCAAAAGCAGTACGGTATATCTTAGCAATGTCAATGTGTGAACCCCTTGAGACAGATCTATGCTTAACAGCAATCAATTTTTCTGTAAGGCAATGCGAATCTTTAGTATACCCGGTGATACCAATTGCAATTTGCGGTAAGTTAATGAGAC
>Ga0160449_1001076_pt1 | contig 13964 bp, 9 predicted proteins | sample HID1975I_E1MG_FD_108216 | JGI IMG/M metagenome (GOLD analysis project Ga0160449, IMG submission 108216) | Enriched soil microbial communities from UW Madison campus, WI, USA - HID1975I_E1 MG | ecosystem: Environmental > Terrestrial > Soil > Unclassified | place: USA: Madison, Wisconsin...
CGGGACACATGACGACGATCGAGCAGCCCGAGGCCGTCGCTGCAGCGCTCTCCGGGCTCGTGCTGCGGTCTTAGTCGAGGTTCTGGCCCAGCACGCGCTCGAGGGCGTCCTTGAGGTCGATCGACTCGCCGTCGCGGGCACCCTTGCCCAGGATGAGCGGGGGGTCGGACGGCTCGGGGCGTGCCCCCGCGAGCCTGGCGCGCAACCCGCCCGCCACGGTGAGCACGTAGAAGTTGCCCTCGGTGTCGAGTGCGGAGGACTGGTTGACCCGCAGGTACCACCCGGTCAGTCCCGTGCGGTACCTGCCCCGGTTGCCGTAGCCCCGGGCGAAGAGCGGCTCGGGCTCGATACCGACGCGCTCGACAGCCTCGAGGAAGCCCGCGATGAGGACGCGAGCCTGCGCCGACTCCGCGGCCTGGCGCTCGGCGAGCCGGCGCACCTGTCCCGCCGCGTCGTGCGTCCGCCGGTCACGCCACGCGGCGCTGCCCTCCACCACGCTCAGCCGTTCTGGGCGTCAGCCGCGTCGTGCGCGCGCTCCGGGGTGGCGGCCGACGGCGCGTCGCCCTCGGAGACCTCGTGCGCGGGTGTCTCCGCTCCGTGTTCCCCCTCGGCGGCTGCCTCCTCGGCGGCGGCTGGCTCCGTGGGAGCCCCGTCATGGGGCGACGACGCGGACGGCGTGCCCTCGGCGAGCTCCGGAGCATCGGCCGGTGCCTCGACCGGCGCCTCGTCCTGGGTCTCGCCGGAGGACTCGCCCTGTGGCTCGCCCTGCGCCTCGTCCTGCACGGCGCCTTGCGCGGCGGCGACGGCGGACACCGGTGCGGGACGCCCCTTGCGCCCGGGCTTCGCGCTCGCCTTGAAGCTCTCCTCGACCTTGGACGCCCGCTCGAGCGTCGCCTTGGTCGGGACGGGCTCGGAGACGAGGAGCCCGCGCAGCTCGTCGAGGTAGGCCGTGATGGACTCGCGCTGCCGGTTGAGGTCCTCGACCTGGCGCGCGGCGGAAGTCCGCTCACGCTCCGCCTCGTTCATCGCCTCGGACAGCGTCTTCTCGGCGTGCTCGCGTGCCTCGCTGACGACGCGGTCCGCGTTGCGGCGTGCGTTCGCGAGGAGCTCCTTCGCCTGGGTGTCGGCGTCGCGACGCACCTCCTCGGCGCGCTCGAGGGCCTTCGTGACGCGCGCCTCGGCCTCCGCGGCGTGCTGCTCGGCGTCGGCGACGAGCTTCTCGGTCTCGACCCGGGCGGCCTCGTGGCGCTCCGTGTCGGCCCGCTCGGCGGCCTCGCGGCGGTGCGCGACCTCCACCTCGGCGTCGGCGAGGACCTGGCGCGCCTGCTGGCGCAGCGACTCGGCCTCGGCACGTGCCGACGTGAGCGACTCGCTCGACTCACGCTGCGACTGGGTGGCGATGCGCTCGACCTCGAGCCGCGTGCGCTCGCGCAGCTCGGTGGTCTCCCGCTCCGCGGCCTCGCGCTGCTCGGTGGTCTCGCGGGCTGCGAGGGTGCGCTGCTCGGTGGTCTCGCGCTCCGCGGTCTCGCGCAGGTGCGCGGCCTCGCTCGCCGCCGTCGACCGCAGCTCGGTAGTCTCCCGCGCGGCGGTCGCGCGCAGCTCGCTCGCGTACTCCTCCGCGGCGCGACGCAGCTCGGTGATCTCGGCCTCCGCGGCGGAGCGCAGCGCGGCGACCTCTTCCTCGACCTGGGCGCGCAGCTCGCCGGTCTCGCGCTCGGCGGCGGCCCGCACGAACCCGGCGTACTTGTCGGCCTCGGTGCGCAGGTTGCCCGTCTCGGCGGCGACGCGCTGCTCGAGGGCGGTGGCGTCGCGCTCGGAGGCCAGCCGGATCGCGTCGGCCGCCTCCTGGGCGCGGGTGCGCGCCGCGGCGACCTCGGCCTCCACGGTGCGTCGCAGGTCCGTGGCGAAGCTCTCGGCCTCGGATCGTGTGGTGGAGGCGTACTGCTCGGCCTCGGAGCGCAGTGCTGCCGTCTCGGTCGCGGTGCGCTGGCGCAGCTCCGTCGTCTCGGCGTCGGCGTTCTGGCGCAGGTCGGTCGCGTAGCGCTCGGCCTCCTCGCGCTGGGCACCCGTCTCGGCGTCCGTCGTCTGCCGCAGCTCGGTCGCGTACCGCTCCGTGCTCACGCGCAGCTCGGTGGTCTCGCGTTCGACGGTGGCGCGCAGCGTCGCGAGCTCGCGCTCGAGGGTCGAGCGGCGCTCCGACTCCTCGGTCGTGATCGCGCTCTGGATCCGGGCGGCCTCCCGCTCGGCGGAACCGACGAGCTCCTCGGCGCGGCGCTGGGCGCCAGAGAGGGTGCTCTCGGCCTCGGAGGCGGCACTCGTGCGCAGCTCATCAGCCTCGCGGTGGGCCGTCGCGAGCATCTCGGCGACCTCGTTCTCGGCGCGGGCGCGCAGCTGACCGGCGGCGAGCTTGGCCCGGGCGAGCGAGTCGGATGCCTGCGCGTTGGCCTGGGCGACGACGTCGGAGGACTGCTCCTCGGCACTGCGCAGGAGCTGTTCGATGCGCGAGCCGAGCCCGGAGTAGGTGGGCCGCTCCGCCTCGCGGAGCTGGCGGTGCGCCTCGGAGAGCTCGCCAGCCATCTGCAGCGACTTCGCGTCGAGCTGCTCGACCTGGGAGCGCGCCTCGACCAGGGCTTGCTCGAGTGCGGTGATCCGCGCGTCGACGTGGGTCTTCTCGTACCCACGCATGGCGGTGGGGAACTGCACGCGCTCGTCGGACACACTTTCCTCCTGTAGCAGGCCGTTCGGCACCGGCTTCGGGGCTCGTCATGGCGCGCAGGTGCGCGCCGGGGTGTCGCCGACCGTGGTCAGGATATCGGCCAAGTGCCCACTTTGCCCCTCGCTCGCCTATCCTAGGACGCCGGGCAAGAAGGGAACTGCGTGCGTCTGCGTCTTACCGGGGCCGTCCTGGTCCTCCTCGGGCTGGTTGCGGCCGGCACGGCCGTCGCTTCGGCGACCCTCTGGCGACCCGCCGACCACGTCCGGGCAGAGGCGCTCGCCTCCGGTGCCACGGCGACGCTCGTCACGCAACCAGGCGTCCTCGAGCTCGTCGCGGACACCGTGACGGTGCGCGCCACGGCGCCGCAGGGCACGCGCGTCGTCGTCGCCGTGGGCCGGGAGGCCGACGTGCGGGCGTGGGTCGGCAGCGATCCTCACACGCTCGTCACGGGACTCGCCGACATCGCGACGCTCGACACCAGGCCCGGCGATGCCGTCGAGGCACCCGTCGCGAGCCCGACGCCCCCACCGCAGCCCACGTCGACACCCGGTGGCCCCGTCGAGCCCGACGACGCCGCCGAGGACACGGCGGTCGAGGACGCCCCCGGCCAGGAGGCGGACCCCGCCGGCTCGGACATGTGGATCGTGCAGGCCGAGGGCCTCGGTGCTACCGAGATCTCGTGGACCCATCGACCCGGCAGGTGGTCCCTGCTCGTCGCGACGACGGGCACCGACGCCGGCCAGCCCACCCTCGAGCTGACGTGGCCCCGCGAGGTCGTGACGCCGTGGTTCCGCCCGGGGCTGTGGATCGGTTGCGCACTCGTTCTTGCCGGTGCCGCGGTCATCGTCCTGGGTTGGCGCCGCAGCCGTGCGGATGCCGCGGAGTGGGTCGACGTCGAGACGGACGCCGGGGTCGAGGCAGAAGAGGTCGTGCCCGTGGCCGCCCCCGAGGTGCCGGCGGCGCCTCTCACCCGGCGCCAGCTGCGCGAGCTCGAGGCCGCCCGGGGCTCGGGTCGCGCCGCGCGACCCGTCGTGCCGACGGTGCGTCGCAGCGGCCCGCCGCCCACCGTCGCCGAGCCCGAGCGGCCCGGAGCTCCCGAACCTGTCGAGGCCGCGCCTGTGGCCGGCCCGGCAGGGGCCGCTCCTGCTCCGGCTCCCGCCCATGCTTCCGCTCCGGCCGCGGCCCCGTACGTGCCGACACCGCCCGCGCCGGTCGAGGATGCGCCCTACGTCCCCGCGTTCGTCCCGACGCGCCGCGGTGGCGTCGTGCCGCACATCCCGTCCGGCCCGGCGGCACCCGCGCGGCAGGTCCCCACCGCGCAGTCCGTCCCCGCCTCGCGACCGGCACCCACCGCGCAGCCCGCCTCTGCTCCGCAGCCCGCCCCTAGCCCGCAGCCACCTCAGCCCACGCAGCCGGTCCAGCCCTCGCAGCCCGCCCCCTCGGTGGCGCGCTGGACCCCGACGGGTCCGACCGCCCCGGCAGCAGCCCCGGCAGCCACGCCGGTCTGGCCCACGATGACACCGGCGACGCCCGTGTCGTCCGGTCCACCGCCCGCAGCACTGGCGCCAGAGCCTGATCTCCCTGCGGAGCAGTCGCCTGACCGCGGCGGCTCTGCGATGCGCCGGCTGCTGCGCCGCAAGGACTCCGCCACCGAGGCGGCACCCGTGGGCCCGCCCGAGGAGGTCACCCCCGAGCCCGAGCCGCCGACCGCACCTCCCGTCGAGCCAGGCGTCGCGCGGGCCGAGACCGCCCACACCGGCACCGCCTCGGCGGACGCCTGGCGGGCCCGCTGGGGCTTCGTCGAGACGCCGTCGGCTCAGCCCGATGTCGATCAGGACGGGGGAGAGCGATGACCGGCACGCGCACGACCGTGCTGCGTGGTGCGGCGGTGCTCGCCGTCGGCGCGCTCTCGCTCAGCGCGTGCGCCACACCGTTGCCCACGCCGTCGCCGGACCCGATCCCGGCCGTCCCGCCGCCGACCCTCACGACCGATCAGGTGCGGGCCGTGCTCGACGACGTCGGCAGCACCCTCGAGGCCGGCGACGAGGCGCTCGAGGTCGACGAGCTCGCCGACCGGTTCACGGGGCCCGCGCTGAAGATCCGCGGCGCCGAGTACACGGTCAACCTGGCCCTCGAGGACGACGTCGATCTCATCACCGTGCCGACGTCGGAGCGCACCGTCGTCGTGCCCACGACCGACGCGTGGCCACGTTCGGTGTTCGTCATCACCGAGCAGCCCGAGGACTTGCAGAGCCCACGGCTGCTCGTGCTCACGCAGGACGCGCCGCGCGAGCGCTACAAGCTCTGGGCATGGAGCCGGCTGCTGCCGGACCGTCAGGTGCCGCGCACCTTCGTGCCCGAGGTCGGCAGCGTGCCCCTGGCCTCGGATGCCGAGGGGTTGCTCGTGACACCGGCCGAGGTGGGCGAGATGTACGCCGACGTGCTCGACAAGGGCGACGACTCCGAGCACGCCGACCTCTTCGGCGAGGACGTGCTCCGCGAGCGGATCGGCCTCGTGCGCGAGCAGTACGAGCGGATCGCCGAGCAGGCGGGGGGCGAGTTCACCGAGAGGTACCGGCCCGCCACCGAGGACGTGGTCGCGGTGTCCACGGCCGACGGCGGGGCGATCGTCGTCGTACCGATGACGACGACGACGAAGCTCACGACCGACGAGCGCGAGCTGTCGCTCGGCAGGGCCGAGGCTGCGCTCCTGGGAAAGCGCACGGTCACGGAGAGCGCGACCTTCACCTGGAGCGGTGTCGTCGCATTCGTCATCCCGCCCGCGGGTGGCCCAGAACAGATCACCGTGCTCGCCGCCGAGCACGTCCGCACCGCCGTCACGGGCACGTAGGAGGAGCCACATGAGCCAGCCGAGCCAGCCGCCGCAGGGATTCGAGATGCGCGGCGCCGTCGACCTCTCGGGCCTCGCGCGCTCCGCCGGCCCCGCTCCCGGCGAGCCCGGGGGGATCCCCGCGCCGGGCCCGTACGTCGTCGACGCCGACACGGCCTCGTTCGGCGAGCTCGTGCAGGCCTCGACGCAGTACCCCGTGCTCGTCGTGCTCTGGGCGCACTGGAGCGAGGTCTCCACCGCGCTGCTCAAGGACCTCGGCGCCCTCGCGGGGGCGTCGGGCGGGGCCTTCCTCCTCGCGCGCATCGATGCCGAGGCGAACCCGCAGGTGGCCCAGGCATTCCGTGCGCAGAGCGTCCCGACGACGGTCGCCCTGATGGCCGGTCAGCCGCTGCCGCTCTTCGAGGGTGGCCTCCCGCTCGACCAGCTGCGCGGGCTCATCGACCAGGTCAAGCAGGCTGCGGCCACCAACGGGATCACGGGGCTCGCGCCCGCAGGTCCGGGCGAGACCGCCGCAGAGGCCGAGCCCGCGGAGCCGGAGCTGCCGCCGCTGCACCAGGAGGCCTACGACGCGATCGAGCGCGACGACCTGCCCGCCGCCGTCGAGGCGTACACGAAGGCGCTCGCGGAGAACCCGCGCGACGAGGAGGCCAAGGCAGGGCTCGCGCAGGTCAAGCTCCTCGAGCGCCTGCGGGGGATCGACCCGCAGGCCGTGCGCCGGGCTGCCGCGGACGCGCCGGACGACCTCGACGCGCAGCTCGCCGTCGCCGACCTCGACGTCGCGACGGGGGCCGTCGAGGACGGCTTCGCCCGGATCCTCGACCTCGTCCGCGCACGGTTCGGCGAGGACCGCGACCGCTTGCGCGAGCATCTGCTCGAGCTCTTCGAGGTCGTGGGGGCCGACGACGAGCGCGTCGTCGTCGCCCGGCGCTCCCTCGCCGCCGCCCTGTACTGACCGGCGAGCGAGCCCACGCACGTGGCCACGATGTGGCCGGGCGGTGCTGAACCCTTGGCGCTCGTCGAGGCGACGACCCGACTCGTGGCACCAGAGCGCACGTGGCACCGGAGCCCGGCTACACCGGCTCCAGGTAGAGGGTCGCGAGCGGCGGGACGCGCAGGACGACGGAGTCCGGCCGCCCCTTGAAGGGCGTGCTGTCCGCGTGGACCTCGCCGAGGTTGCCCACGCCGCTGCCGCCGTAGGTCTCGGCATCGGTGTTGATCGCCTCGCGCCACGTGCCCCCGCGGGGGAGCGCGAGCCGGTAGTTCTCGTGCGGCACCCCGGAGAAGTTCACGACGACGGCGACCACCGAGCCGTCGTCGCCCTTGCGCAGGTAGCTCAGCACGTTGAGGTCGGCCTCGTTCGAGTCGATCCACTCGAAACCGGCCCCCGAGTGGTCCTGGGACCACATCGCACGGTGGGAGCGGTAGAACGCGTTGAGGTCGCCCACGAGGCGGTGCACCCCCGCATGGCCCGGGTCGTCGAGCAGGTGCCACGGGAGCGAGCCACCCTCGGCCCACTCGTAGTCCTGGGCGAGCTCGCCGCCCATGAAGAGCAGCTGCTTGCCGGGGTGGGACCACTGGTAGGCGAAGAGGTTGCGCAGCCCGGCGAGCTGCTGCCAGCGGTCGCCCGGCTGCTTCGTCAGGAGCGAGCCCTTGCCGTGCACGACCTCGTCGTGGCTCAGGGGGAGCACGAACTGCTCGGAGAAGGCGTACACGAGGGAGAACGTCGCCTCGTGGTGGTGGTAGCGGCGGTTGATCGGCAGCTCCGCGAGGTAGCGCAGCGTGTCGTTCATCCACCCCATGTTCCACTTCAGGCCGAAGCCGAGCCCGCCCGCGTCCGTGGGCGCCGTGACGCCGGGCCATGCCGTCGACTCCTCGGCGATCATGACGACGCCGGGCGTGCGCCGGTAGGCCGTCGCGTTCGCCTCCTGCAGGAAGCCGATCGCCTCGAGGTTCTCGCGGCCGCCGAACTTGTTGGGGCGCCACTGCCCGGCGGTGCGGGAGTAGTCGAGGTAGAGCATCGAGGCCACGGCGTCGACGCGCAGGCCGTCGATGTGGAACTCCTCGAGCCAGTAGACGGCGTTGGCGACGAGGAAGTTGCGGACCTCGTTGCGCCCGAAGTCGAACACGAACGTGCCCCAGTCGGGTTGCTCGCCGCGCAGCGGGTCCGGGTGCTCGTACAGCGGGGTGCCGTCGAACCGGCCGAGCGCCCACTCGTCCTTCGGGAAGTGGGCAGGCACCCAGTCGAGCAGGACGCCGATGCCCGCGCGGTGCAGCCGGTCCACGAGGTAGCGGAAGTCGTCGGGGTGGCCGAACCGCGCCGTCGGGGCGTAGTAGCTCGAGACCTGGTAGCCCCACGAACCCCCGAAGGGGTGCTCCGCGACGGGCATGAGCTCGACGTGCGTGAACCCGAGGCCGGAGACGTAGTCCGCGAGCTGGTCGGCAGCGTCGCGGTAGCCGAGCCCGGGGCGCCACGAGCCGAGGTGCACCTCGTACACGCTCATGGGTCCGCCGTGGGGGTCGGACTCGGCCCGGGCGCGCATCCAGTCGTGGTCGGCCCACTCGTAGTGAGAGTCCACGACGACGCTCCCCGTCGCGGGCGGCACCTCCGTGCCTCGGGCGAGCGGGTCGGCCTTCTGGCGCAGCGAACCGTCGCGTCCGAGGATCTCGAACTTGTAGCGGGCGCCGGCTCCGACGTCGGGCACGAACAGCTCCCAGACCCCGGAAGTGCCGAGGGTGCGCATCGCGTGGGAGGCGCCCTGCCAGTGGTTGAAGTCGCCGACGACGCGCACGGCGCGGGCGTTGGGCGCCCAGACGGCGAAGGCCGTGCCGTGCACCTCGCCGAGCACGGACGGGTAGGACTTGAGGTTTGCGCCGAGCACGGTCCACAGCTGCTCGTGCCGCCCCTCGGCGATGAGGTGCAGGTCGAGCGCGCCGACGCTGGGCAGGAACCGGTAGGGGTCGTCGAGCGTCGTCTCGACGTCGCCGTAACGCGCGACGACGCGGTAGTCCGGCACCGCGGTGCCCGGCAGGACGGCGGACCACACCCCGCCCTCGAGGTGCTCGGCCGGGTAGGAGCCGTCCGTCGTCGTGATCGTCACGGCGTCCGCGAGCGGGCGCAGGGTGCGCACGGCGACGCCGTCGTCGCCCGGGTGCGGGCCGAGGATCGTGTGCGGGTCGCCATGCGTCCCGGCCGCGACCGCGGCGAGGTCTGCGGAGTGGGGCTCGGGCGTCATGTCCCCACTCTTCCACCACCGGGCCCGTCCTGGGGGGACCCGACGAGCCGGCGGAGGGCCTGCCAGGGGATCGCGGCCCAGTGCGGGCGGTTCTGCGTCTCGTACACGACCTCGTAGAGCGCCTTGTCGACCTCGAAGGCGCGCAGCACGAGCGCGGCCTCGCGGCTCGCCGCCGCGGGCACCTCGCGGCGGTAGGCGCCGAGGAACGCCGCGCGCGCCTCGGCGGTCCAGGAGGCGTCCGCCTCGGCGCGGGCGGCCGCGTAGTCGAAGGAGCGCAGGATGCCCGCGACGTCCCGCAACGCAAGGCCCGGCAGCGAGCGGGCCGCGAGGGGCACCATGGGTTCGCCCTCGAAGTCGAGCACGAACCACGCGTCGGCCGTGCGCAGCAGCTGGCCGAGGTGCAGGTCCCCGTGGACGCGCTGGAGCCACGGCAGCTCGTCGAGCTCGCCGAGCCGGTCCACGAGGGCCCCCACCGCGCCGCGCCACCGCGCGAGCTCGGGCACCCCGGCGACGGACCACTCGAGCCGGTCGTGCAGGTGCACCGTGAGCTCGGCGGCCGCGATGCGGTGCGGGGGAGTGACGGGCAGCGCGGTGGCGAGGCGCTCGTGCAGCTCGGCGATGACGACGCCGAGCGCGTCGGCGAGCGGGGCGAACGACTCACCGCGGGCCGCCATCGCGCACGCGAGCTCGAACCCGTCCTGCGCACCGGGCACGAACCTCGAGAGCACGCCGAGCTGGATCGGCTCGGTGCCGGCGTGCTCGAGCCAGGCGAGGGGCGCGGGCACGTGCGGCCACCCGCTGCGTGCGAGCGCGTCCGGCACGTCGACGTCGGGGTTCTTGCCCGGCCACACGCTGCGGAACACCTTGAGGATCGCCCCCGGCCCGCCGTCGGTACCGGCGACGATGATCGAGGAGTTGGACTGCTCGCCCGAGACGGGCCGGGCGGAGTCCGCGTCGAGCACGGCACCGAGGCGTCCGCCGTCGTCGGCCGCGGCGAGCCACGCGCGGACGAACGCTGGGTCGTCCGGTCCGTCGAACACCTCGAGACGTGCCCCCGGCACGCTGGCGAGGGGGGCGGTGCCCGCCGGAGCGGTTCCCGGGGCCCGGAACACCAGTGGCACCTGCATGAACGGCGGGTCCGGGTCGAGGCCGACCCCGAGCAGGAGCACGACGACGCGCGCCTCGCCCGCGGGGTCCGCGAGCTCGAGCCGGTCGACGACGGTGAGCCGGGCACCCGCGTCGCGGGCGTGGAACCACCGACGTCCGGGGAGCCAGGCGACGAGCGCGTCGAGCACGTCGTCCACGAGCAGCTCCGCTTCCGCCATACCCCCAGGATTACAGGTGGGCACGAAGGTGGCACGCCGCGGAGCGGATCGGTTGTCGTGCGGTAGGCGCGGGCGGTGCAACCATGTGAGCACCGGGCCCGCACCACGAACCGCGAAGGAAGGCAGACCGTGTCGCAGCAGGAGCGCCGCCGTCCCACGATCGAGGACGTCGCGCGGGAGGCAGGGGTGTCGCGTGCCACGGTCTCGAGGGTGCTCAACGGCGGCAACTGGGTCTCCGATGGCGCCGGTGACCGGGTGCGCCAGGCGATCAAGAAGACCGGGTACCGGATCAACGCGCACGCCCGGAGCCTCGCGACCCGCCGGGCGGGCTCCGTCGCGCTGCTGCTGACGGAGTCGCACGAACGGTTCTTCGAGGACCCCAACTTCTCGCTCATCATGCGCAGCGCCTCGACGGCCCTCGCGGAGCGCGAGTTCCAGCTCCTGCTCATCCTCGCCGACACGACCGTCGAGCAGCGCCGCGCCGTGGACTTCATGACGGCCGGGCACGTGGACGGCGCGCTCGTGCTGTCGGGTCACCGCGACCGTCTCGCGTTCCTCGACGACCTGCTCGACGCCGAGGTGCCGCTCATCGCCGTCGGCGCCCCGCTCGGCTTCGAGAGCCGCGTCGCGTTCGTGCAGGCCGAGGACGTCGACGGCGCACGCATGATGACGCGCTACCTGCGCGACTCGGGCCGGCGCCGCATCGCCCACATCGCGGGGCCGCAGGACACCTCGGGGGGGACCGGCCGGCTCGCGGGCTACCAGACCGAGCTCGGTGCCCAGTACGACGAGAACCTCGTCGCCGTCGGTGACTACTCGCGCGCGAGCGGCGTCGCCGCGATGACGGAGCTGCTCGAGCGCGGCGTGGAGTTCGACGCCGTCTTCGTCGCGAACGACCTCATGGCCTCCGGCGCGCTCGACGTGCTCGCGCAGGCGGGGCGGCGCGTCCCGGACGACGTCGCGGTCGCCGGCTTCGACGACTCGCCCGTGGCCCGTCAGACCGACCCGCCGCTGACCACGATGCGCCAGCCGTTCGAGCGGATCGCCCAGGAGATGGTCCGCGTGCTCCTCGACATGATCGACGGGCGCTCGCCCGCTCGCGTGGGGCTGCCCACCGAGCTCGTGGTGCGCGGGTCCGCCTGAGCGCGGGCAACGGTTTGGACTGAGAACGGTTACAGTTCCGTAACAGGCAACCTCGGGTGTTCCCCTTGTAACAGGCGCGCGCTAACCTGAGAGCGGTTTCAGGTTCTGCCCAGCGCGGAGCCCTTCCTGACTCAACGGAGCGTCATGACTGAATCCACGTGGGCCCGCCCCGCGGGCGTCGCGTTCGGCGGCGACTACAACCCCGAGCAGTGGCCGCGCGAGACGTGGCGCGAGGACGTCGTCCTCATGCGTGCCGCCGGGGTGAGCCTGGTGAGCGTCGGGATCTTCGCGTGGGCGACGCTCGAGCCCGCCGAGGGCGAGTACGACTTCGAGTGGCTCGACGAGCTCCTGGACCTCCTGCACGCCCACGGCATCGCCGTCGACCTCGCGACCCCCACGGCGTCCCCGCCCGCCTGGTTCTTCGCCACCTACCCCGAGTCACGCGTCGTCACCCGTGACGGCACCGTCATGGGCTTCGGTTCCCGCGGCATGGCCTCGCACAGCTCGCCGGCCTATCGCGCGGCGGCGACGCGCATCGCCTCGGCCCTCGCCGAGCGGTACGCCCGGCACCCCGCCGTCGTGCTGTGGCACGTCCACAACGAGTACGGCGTGCCCGTCGGCGAGGACTACTCGCCCGCCGCCGTCGCCGCCTTCCGGGACTGGCTGCGCGAGCGCTACGGCTCCCTCGACGCGCTCAACGCGGCGTGGGGCACGGCCTTCTGGGGTCAGCGGTACGGGCAGTGGGACCACGTGGGCGCTCCCGCCGTCGCGCCCTCTGTCGTCAACCCCGCGCAGCGGCTCGACTTCGCACGGTTCACCGACCACCAGCTCCTCGAGTGCTACCGCGCCGAGCGGGACGCGATCCGCCGCCACGCCGCGCAGCCCGTCACGACGAACTTCATGGCCAACGCGAGCCTCACGACGGACCTGTTCGCGTGGGGCCGCGAGGTCGACGTCGTGTCCAACGACCACTACCTCACCGCCTCGGACCCCGACGGGCACATCGGGCTCGCGCTCGCGGCGGACCTGACCCGCTCCGTGGGCGGCGGGCGGCCGTGGATCCTCATGGAGCACTCCACCTCGGCCGTCAACTGGCAGCCGCGCAACGTCGCGAAGCGCCCGGGGGAGATGGCCCGCAACTCGCTCGCGCACCTCGCCCGCGGCGCCGATGCGGTGCTCTACTTCCAGTGGCGCGCGTCTCGCTCGGGCGCCGAGAAGTTCCACTCGGCGATGCTGCCGCACGCCGGGACCGACTCCCGGGTCTGGCGCGAGGTGGCGGCCCTCGGCGAGACCGTCGCCGGCCTTGCGCCCGTGCGGGGTTCGCGCGTGCACGCGGACGTCGCGATCCTGTGGGACACCGAGTCGTTCTGGGCGCAGGACCTCGAGTGGCGGCCCACCGTCGATCACGCCCACACCGAGCGGGTCCGGGCCTACTACGAGCGGCTGTGGCGCGACGGCGTGACCGTCGACTTCGCCCACCCCGGCGACGACCTCGCCGGCTACCGCCTCGTCGTGGCCCCCGCGCTGTACCTCCTCACGCAGCACGACGCGGAGCGGCTCAACGCGTACGTCGCGGGCGGCGGGACGCTCCTCGTGTCCTACTTCTCCGCGATCGTCGACGAGAACGACACCGTGCACGACGGCGGCTTCGGCGCACCGCTGCGGCCCTCGCTCGGCGTGTGGGTCGAGGAGTTCTGCCCGTTGCGCGACGGCGAACGGGCGCGGCTGCGCTGGTCCGGGGTCGAGGACGTCGAGCTGGATGCCGACGTCTGGCAGGAGCACGTCGTCCTCGACGGGGCGACGCCCGTCGCGACCTTCGAGACGGGGCCGGCGTCCGGGGGGCCCGCGGTCACGCGCCACGCGAGCGGGACCGGCGTCGGGTGGTACGTCGCGACGCGACTCGACGTCGCCGGGCTCGCCCCCGTCCTGCGGGCGGTCTACGACGACGCCGGGATCGAGGTGCCGCTCCACCCCGAGGGACTCGAGGTCGTGACCCGGCACGGCGAGGACGCCGACTTCGTGTTCGCCATCAACCACGGGTCCACCGACGCGGAGCTCGACATCGTCGGCACGGACCTGAACCGCCACGTCGAGGTGGGCCCCACGGCCCACGTCCCGGCCGGGTCGGTCGTCGCGCTGCGCGTCGACAGGTCACGGCGAGGAGGTGAGACCCCGTCCGTCGCCGGCACGCTCCGGCACCGCTGACCGCACGATCTCCGCACCACCACAGGAGGAAGAACCATGCGCAAGACGATGACCCTGGGCGCCGTGGCCGTGGCCTCGACGCTGCTGCTCGCCGCATGCACGAGCACGCCGGCCCCTGAGCCCGAGAGCCCGAGCCCCACCGAGACGGCCACCGAGACCGAGACCCCGACCGAGGAGCCGGGTGCCAGCGGCGCCGAGCTCGTCGTCTGGGTCGACGAGAACCGCCAGCCCGCCGTGGCCGACGCCGCGGCGAAGTTCGAGACCGAGACCGGGGCGACGGTCACGCTCGTCGTGAAGAACTTCGCGGACATCCGCACCGACTTCATCGCCCAGGTCCCCACGGGCGAGGGCCCCGACATCGTGGTCGGCGCGCACGACTGGACGGGCGCGCTCGTCACGGCGGGCGTCGTCGAGACGGTCGACCTCGGTGACAAGGCGAGCGAGTTCGAGCAGGTCGCGCTCGACGCCTTCACCTACGACGGCCAGCTGTA
>Ga0160449_1001085_pt1 | contig 13891 bp, 13 predicted proteins | sample HID1975I_E1MG_FD_108216 | JGI IMG/M metagenome (GOLD analysis project Ga0160449, IMG submission 108216) | Enriched soil microbial communities from UW Madison campus, WI, USA - HID1975I_E1 MG | ecosystem: Environmental > Terrestrial > Soil > Unclassified | place: USA: Madison, Wisconsin...
CCCGCTGTCAAGCGTCCGTCGCCGTTTGCGGTGCTGGAACAACTGAAGCACAAAGATTGAGATCAACATCGGGCCGCATCGCGTACAATGCGCCCCGTTTCTAGGAGTCATCATGGCCGTTCAACAAAACAAGAAGTCCCCCTCCAAGCGCGGTATGCACCGTTCGCACGATTTTCTGGTTGCTCCGTCGACCGCCATCGAGCCGAACACCGGTGAAACCCACCTGCGTCACCACATCAGCCCCAATGGCTTCTACCGTGGCCGCAAGGTCCTGAAGACCAAGGCCGACGAATAAGGCCCCCGGGCCGAACTCGTACCCGGACCAATTCGGCTGAGCGCTGATACCTGGCACCCGTGATACGCATCGCCATAGACTGTATGGGCGGAGACTTCGGTCTGCCCGTCACGATTCCGGCTGCGATCGAGTTCGCCCGGCAATTTCCGGATACCCGGCTATTGCTGGTCGGGCTTCCCGACGCGATCGAAGCGGCGCTCTCCGAGCACCGCGACGTTGCGCGCGATCGTATGGAAATCGTGGCGGCTTCTGAAGTCGTCACCATGGACGACCCTGTCGAGGTCGCCCTGCGCCGCAAAAAAGACTCCTCCATGCGCCTGGCCGCCCAGTCCGTCAAGGATGGGCGCGCCGACGCCTGCGTTTCCGCGGGCAATACCGGCGCGTGGATGGCCATTTCACGCTACGTGCTCAAGACGCTGGACGGCATTGACCGCCCTGCGATCGCCACGTCCATTCCGAACCAGACGGGCCGCGCCACCACGGTGCTGGACCTGGGCGCGAATGTGGACTGCACGGCCGAGCACCTACTGCAATTCGCCATCATGGGCGCCGCGCTGTCGCAGGCGGTGGACCATCGTGAGAACCCCACCGTGGGCTTGCTCAACATCGGCGAAGAAGTCATCAAGGGCAACGAAGTCGTCAAGGAAGCCGCCGAGCTTCTGCGCGGCAGTCCCTTGAATTTCTACGGCAACGTGGAAGGCAATGACATCTTCAAGGGCACGGTCGACGTCGTCGTCTGCGACGGCTTCGTCGGCAACGTCGTGCTCAAGTCCGTTGAAGGGCTTGCGAAGATGCTGTCCAGCATCATCCACGAAGAGTTCAAACGCAATATTTTCACGTTGCTGGCCGGGGCTATCGCCAAGCCCGTGCTGAACCGCCTGCGCAACCGCGTCGATAACCGCCGCTACAACGGCGCGGCGTTGTTGGGTCTGCGCGGCGTGGTCATCAAGAGCCACGGTTCCGCCGATGTCTACGCCTACGGTTTTGCATTGCAGCGCGCCCGTGAAGCCGTAGTGAGTAAACTGCTGGAGCGCACCGCTCAGACGGTCGCTCAGATTACCAAGCGCGTTCAGTCGGAAGAGGGCGCCGCAACGCCTCCCGCGAACGTGGCTGGGGACACCGCTTGATGGATACCGCAATGAAATATTCCGCAATCGCGGGCACCGGCAGCTTCTTGCCGGAACGCGTGGTTTCGAATGACGAACTGGCTGCGGAACTGGCGACGCGCGATATCGCCACGTCCGATGAATGGATCGTCGAGCGCACGGGCATCCGTCAGCGCCACCTTGCCGAGCGTGGCGTCACGACCAGCCAGCTTGCCACCGAGGCCTCGCGCCGTGCGCTGGCCGACGCGGGCGTTGAAGCGTCCGACGTGGACCTGATCATCGTCGCGACCTCCACCCCCGATTTCGTATTCCCCAGCACTGCTTGCCTGGTGCAAGCCAATCTGGGCGCCAAGGGCTCGGCCGCTTTCGATGTGCAGGCCGTGTGCAGCGGCTTCGTCTATGCGCTTACCACCGCCGACAGCTTCATTCGCGCGGGCCGCGCCCGTTGCGCGCTGGTGATCGGCGCGGAAGTGTTCTCCCGCATCCTGGACTGGAACGACCGCAGCACTTGCGTGCTGTTCGGCGATGGCGCGGGCGCCGTGGTGCTGAAAGCATCCGACGAGCCGGGCATCATGGCCGCGCAGTTGCACGCCGACGGCAGCCAGATGAAGATCCTGAGCGCCGCGGGCAACGTGGCCTATGGCGACGTTACGGGCGACCCGTTCCTGCGCATGGATGGCCAGGCCGTCTTCAAGCAGGCCGTCACCGTGCTGGACCGTTCGGCGCGCGACACGTGCGCGGAAGCCGGTGTTGAACTCGCGGATGTCGACTGGCTGATTCCTCACCAGGCCAATGTGCGTATCCTGAATTTCCTGGCACGCAAACTGGCCGTGCCGGTCGAGAAAGTCGTCATCACTGTTGATAGTCACGCCAACACTTCGGCCGCCAGCGTGCCGCTGGCGCTGGATGCCGCGCGCCGCGATGGCCGCGTTAAGCTCGGCCAGCTCATTCTGATGCAAGGCGTGGGTGGCGGATTCACCTGGGGCTCGGTACTCGCCCGCATGTAAGCGCGCGTAGGCGGGTGGCGCGACATGCGCCGCCGCCGAACGCGCGCCCGACATTCCACACAGACACTGAATCAATTCAACCGGTTAATCATGAAAATTGCTTTTGTCTTTCCCGGCCAAGGGTCGCAGGCTGTCGGCATGCTGGATGCCTGGTCTGGCGTTGCTGCCGTCACGGATACCGTGGCGCGCGCCTCCGAGGCGCTGGGACAGGACCTGGGTGCGCTGATCGCGCAAGGTCCTGCGGAACAACTGAACCTGACCACGAATACGCAACCGGCCATGTTGACGGCCGGCGTGGCGTTCTACGCTGCCTGGACGGCCGCTGGCGGCCGCAAGCCCGACGTCGTGGCGGGCCATAGCCTGGGTGAATACGCGGCGCTGACCGCGGCGGGTTCGCTGACGCTGGAAGACGCTGTGCGCCTGGTCCGCGTGCGCGCTGACGCCATGCAGGCCGCCGTGCCCGTGGGTACGGGCGCCATGGCTGCCATCCTGGGTCTGGACGACGATGCCGTGCGCGCCGCGTGTGCCGCCGCCGCGCAAGGTGAAGTCGTCGAAGCTGTGAACTTCAATGCACCCGCGCAGGTTGTGATCGCCGGCCACAAGGCCGCTGTCGAACGCGCCTGCGAACTGGCCAAGGCCGCGGGCGCCAAGCGCGCGCTGTTGTTGCCCGTGTCCGCGCCGTTCCACTCCAGCCTGCTCAAGCCCGCCGCCGACGTGCTGGCTGGCGCGCTGGCGAACGCGGCCGTGTCCGCGCCGCAAATTCAGGTCATCAACAACGTCGACGTGGCCTCACCCACGGAACCCGGTGCAATCCGGGATGCGCTGGTGCGTCAGGCATGGCATCCTGTGCGCTGGGTTGAAACCCTGCGCGCCATGAAGGCGCAAGGCGTCACGCACGTTATCGAATGCGGTCCCGGCAAAGTGCTGGCCGGCTTGACCAAACGCATTGATCCCGAACTTACTGGCCTGGCCATTACCGATGCCGCTGCGCTTGAAGCCGCGTTGGCCGTCGTTAACGGAAATTAAAGACATGGACAACTCGATCGAACTGCAAGGCAAGATCGCGCTGGTGACCGGCGCCACGCGCGGCATCGGCCGTGCCATTGCCCAGGAACTGGCTGCGCGCGGCGCGACCGTGGTCGGCACCGCCACCACGGAATCCGGCGCGGCCGCCATCACCGAAGCCCTGGCGCCGCTGGGTGGCCGTGGTGTGGTGCTGAACGTGACGGACGCTGAAGCTTGCGACGCCTTGATCGACGCGCTGGCCAAAGACGGCGGCGGCCCCCACATCCTGGTCAATAATGCGGGCATCACGCGCGATACGCTCGCGATGCGCATGAAAGACGACGATTGGTCCGCGGTACTGGATACCAACCTGACGTCCGTGTTTCGCCTGTCGCGCGCTGTGATGCGCAGCATGATGAAGGCCCGTTGGGGCCGCATCATCAATGTGACTTCGGTGGTTGGCTCCAGCGGCAACGCGGGCCAGGCCAACTACGCCGCCGCGAAGGCGGGCGTGTCGGGCATGTCACGTGCTCTGGCCCGTGAGTTGGGTAGCCGCAACATCACCGTGAACTGCGTCGCGCCCGGCTTCATCGATACCGACATGACGCGCGCGCTGGCTGAAAGCCAGACCACGGCGCTGCTGCAACAGATTCCGCTGGGCCGTTTGGGCTCGCCTGAAGACATCGCCCATGCGGTGGCCTTTTTGTCCGGGCCGCAAGCGGGTTACATTACCGGCACCACCCTGCACGTAAACGGCGGGATGTACATGCAATAAATCACGAATTGCGCGCCAGGCGGCTCAGGTCGCCGCGCCTTGCCGGGTAACCGGCCTGGGCGGCACGCAGTTCAACCGGAAACGCCGCATACTGGTATTCCTGTGCCCCCAACGGGCGACAGAACAAGTGCGCGGTGTTATTTTTGTCACGGCCAGGCGTTGCTTTCCTCTACGCTTGGCTATAATTCGCGGGATTTTTCCCAATTGGAGATCTGCATGGAAAGCATCGAACAGCGCGTCAAGAAGATCGTCGCTGAACAACTTGGCGTCAACGAAGCCGAGATCAAGAACGAATCCTCCTTCCTTGACGACCTCGGTGCCGATTCGCTCGACATGGTCGAACTGGTCATGGCGCTCGAAGACGAATTCGAGACCGAGATCCCCGACGAAGAGGCCGAAAAGATCACGACCGTGCAACAAGCGATTGACTACATCAATTCGCACGGTAAGCAGTAAGCTCGACTTATATCCTTTCGGTTGCCCGACTTTCGGGGCCAACCGGGAAACGGGGCGGTTTCAGGAATTTGCCGTGTGGTCCGCGTGCGGGAAGGGCGTTGTAAAGCCCGACCCGCTTTCGCGTGGGCCACACGTGCAGCGCATCCCGAAAACCGCCTTTCTTTTGTCTGTTTGAGGAGTCATCCGTGAAGCGACGTGTCGTCATCACCGGCCTGGGTATCGTTTCTCCCGTTGGAAACGACCTGACCACCGCTTGGGACAATATCGTCAACGGACGTTCTGGCATCAGCCGCATCACCCGTTTCGATCCCTCGGCCATCACCACGCACATTGCTGGCGAAGTCAAAGACTTCGACATCAGCACCTATATCTCGAGCAAAGAAGCCCGCCAGATGGATACCTTCATCCATTACGGCCTGGCCGCCGGGATGCAGGCATGGCGTGACTGCGGCCTGGAAGTCACCGAAGCCAATGCCGAGCGCATTGGCGTGATCGTGGGCTCCGGCATCGGCGGTTTGCCGCGCATCGAAGAAACCCAGGTCGAATACATGGCCAAGGGTCCGCGACGTATTTCGCCGTTCTTCGTGCCGGGTTCGCTGATCAACCTGATCTCCGGTCATTTGTCGATTGCCTATGGCATGAAGGGCCCCAGCTACGCCGTTGTTTCGGCCTGCACGACTGGCCTGCATTGCATCGGCGACGCCGCGCGCCTGATCGAATACGGCGACGCAGACGTCATGGTGGCGGGCGGTGCTGAATCGACCGTGTCGCCGCTGGGTATCGGCGGTTTTGCCGCCATGCGTGCCTTGTCGACCCGCAACGATGATCCTCAGACGGCTTCGCGCCCCTGGGATCGTGACCGCGACGGCTTCGTGCTGGGTGAAGGCGCCGGCGTCCTGGTCCTGGAAGAGTACGAGCACGCCAAGAAGCGCGGCGCGCGCATCTATGGCGAACTGGCCGGTTACGGCATGAGCTCGGACGCGCACCACATCACGGCTCCGGACAAGGACGGCCCGCGCCGTGGTGTCATCAACGCGCTGCGCAATGGCGGCCTGAACGCGGACGACATCCAGTATGTCAACGCGCACGGCACGTCCACCCCCCTGGGCGACAAGAACGAAACCGATGCGCTGAAGCTGGCGTTCGGCGATCACGCCAAGAAGCTGGTGGTCAATTCGACCAAGTCCATGACCGGGCACTTGCTCGGCGCGGCCGGCGGCATCGAGGCCGTGTTTACGACCATGGCCGTGTACAACCAGGTTTCGCCGCCCACCATCAACATCTTCAATCAAGATCCTGAATGCGATCTCGACTACTGCGCGAACGAAGCGCGGCAGATGAAGATTGACGTCGGCCTGTCCAACTCGTTCGGCTTCGGCGGCACCAACGGCTCGATGGCCGTGCGCCGGGTCTGATTTGGCAGGCTCCGACGCGGGACGCTGGTCGTTGCGTGTGCCCATCGGGCGGCCGGCCGGCGTCCATGCGCTGTGCGGCCTGGCCGTCATTGTCGCGGCCGGCTGCGCCTTGATGGCGCTGTCCTGGCACGGCCTGGCGGCAGAGGCCGCCGTAGTGGCGATTGCGCTGCTGCTTGTGACGGCCTGGCTGTTACACTCGGCACGGAGCGGACCGTCCCCAGTATCGGCGTTGCGCACGGCTGGGGCGGGGCACTGGCAGGTTCGCCAGCCGCAAGGCTGGCAAGACGCGCGCTTGTTGGATCACCAGCGCGGCCCTCGCTGGCTCACGCTCATTTTGCAGCCCTTGCCCACCGGGAGTACCGTCTTTACAAATAGCACAATCACCCTCACCGTCTGGCAGCGGACGTTGCACCCCCAGTCTTGGCGGCGCCTTTGCCTGCTGACGGGCACAACGCAGCACGTTCGCCCGGCGGCACGTAGGCGGGAGACCTCATGAGCGAACGCGAAGTCGACGCGGAGTTGGTCGCGCGCGTTCAACGGGGCGACAAGAAGGCCTTTGATCTGCTGGTGCTCAAGTACCAGCGCAAGATCCTGCGCCTGCTGGCCCGGATGATCCGCGACCCCTCGGAAATCGAGGACGTAGCCCAGGAAGCGTTCATCAAGGCGTATCGGGCCTTGCCCCAATTCCGGGGTGACAGCGCTTTCTACACCTGGTTGTATCGTATCGCCATCAATACGGCGCGCAATTGGCTGGCCTCGCAAGGCCGGCGTCCCAGCGCGCCCAATGCGATAGAAACGGAAGACGGTGAAACTTTTAACGAAACCGACAACCTAACCGACATAAGCACGCCGGAATCCATGGTTGCCAGCCGCGAAATCGCCGAGACGGTGAACGCGGCCATCGAGGAATTGCCCGAAGAGTTGCGCACCGCAATTGTCCTGCGTGAAATCGAAGGTATGAGTTACGAAGACATCGCCCAAAGCATGGATTGCCCCATTGGTACGGTGCGCTCCCGCATTTTTCGTGCGCGTGAGGCCATTGCGACCAAATTGCGTCCATTGCTTGGCACCGATGCCGAGCGTCGCTGGTAAGGAGTGGCAGTCATGCAAACAGCAGCCAAGTCCGTTGAAATCGCCGAGGCCTCCTGGGAGGAATCGGTTTCCGCCTGGATGGACGGAGAAGATTCCGACGATATTCTTTCCAGTCTGTTGTCCAAGGAAGGACGTCAGACCTGGGACACCTATCATTTGATCGGTGATTCTCTACGCAATGCCGACCTGGCATTGACGCCCAGCGCCGCGTTCCAGTCGCGGCTGGCGCGCGCGCTTGATGCGGAGCTGCCTATCGTGGCCGCGCCGCGGCGACGTTCGCCGTTGCGGGTCGGCCTGTCGGGCCTGGCCGTGGCGGCCGCGGTGGCAACGGTCGCCTGGGTGGCGCAACCTTACCTGACCGGCACGCCGGCCACGGAAGTGCGCGTGCTGGCTGATGCCAGCGGCACGCCCACGGCGGTCTCCGCCGCGGATGACGCCGGCCTGCGCGACTACCTCGAGGCCCATCGCCAGATGGCGGGCCCCAGCGCGGTGCGACAAGTCTCGTTCGACGCCGGAGCCGGACGTTGATGGCGCTGGCGTTACCGACACGTTGGCCGCGCGCAGCTTCCTGGAACGCACATCGCGCCGGATGGTTTGCCGCTACGCTTCTGACTGCTTTCCTGTCTGCCCATGAGCCGGCGCGCGCCGCCGATGCGGCCCCGGCCACGGATGACGTCGTCCAACTGCTGACGCGCATCCAGCAAGCCGCGCGCAAGCAGGACTATGCGGGCGTCTTCATGTATCAGCAGGGCGAAATGATCCAGTCCTCGCGCCTGGTGCACGTTCTGGACGGCACCGGCGAGCGCGAGCGCCTGGAGATCCTGGACGGCCAGCCGCGTGAATACCTGCGTCACAACGATGACGTGCAGTGCCTGATTCCCGAGCGCAAGACCGTACTGATCGAACGCCGGCGCGGCGACCGCTTTCCCGGCTTATTGCTGGGTGACCCGGCCAATCTTGCCGAGCACTACAAAATCCGCACCGAGCCCAAGCTGCATCGGGTTGCGGGCCGCGAATTCCGCCTGATCACGATCGAACCGCTGGACAAGCTGCGCTACGGCTATCGCCTTTGCGCCGACGTTGAAACCAATCTGCTGCTCAAGGCGCAAACGCTGAATGCGGCCCGAGGCGTGGTCGAGCAAGTGTCGTTCACGTCGCTGCGCCTGGGGTCGGAAGTCGATCCGCAACAACTGAGTTCGCGCTGGAGCACGCGCGACTGGAAGGTGCTGGAATCGACCATGACGCCGGTCGACCTGATGGCCCAGGGCTGGCGCATTCCTGCCCCCAAGGGCTTCAAGGTGGTCATGCAGGTGTCGCGGTCGATGGGGCGCGGCGCGGCGGTCAGCCAGATGGTGTTGTCCGACGGCTTGGCGGCCATCTCGGTTTTCATCGAGCCCTATGACAGTGAGCGCGGACATCATCCTCCGCCCGGGGCCGCGCAGCGCGGAGCCATCACGGTGTATGGCACGCGCATTGCTGATTACTGGTTGACGGCCGTGGGCTAGGTGCCCGTGGCAACGCTACAACAACTTGCGCAAGCGACAGAATACGTGCCGGCCGCTGGGTCCAAGTGATTCAGGCCCAGGCCACAGGCAGCAAGCAGCAACTTCGGAGTAACTTATGAAAGCAATGACGGTGTCGAACGCTTTTTTCCGGCGCTTTCTGGTGGCCGTGGCAGCAGGGGTTTTCATGTCTGCCGCCTATGTGCCCGCTTCTGTCGCGCAGACGCCCTTGGTGGCGTTGCCCGACTTCACGGGGATTGTCGAAAAGGCCGACCCGGCGGTGGTCAACATCCGCACGACGGCCACCGTGCCGGTCCGTGGGCCTGGCCCCGGCGGCGGCAGCGACCCCTACGAACTCTTCCGCTGGTTCTTTGGCCCCGACATTCAGCCCCCTGGCGGCGGCGGCCCAGTGCCTGCGCCGCGCCAGCGTCCCCAGCCTGAAGAGCGCACCGTGCCGCGCGGCGTGGGATCGGGCTTTTTCGTGTCTGATGACGGCTTCATCCTGACCAACAACCACGTGGTGGTTGACGCAACGGATATCTACGTCACCTTGACCGACGGCCGGGAGTTCAAGGCCAAGGTCATCGGCACCGACGAACGTACCGACGTGGCGTTGATCAAGATCGAAGCCAAGGACATGGTTCCGCTGGTCATTGGCGACCCCAAGAAGCTGAAGAAGGGCCAATGGGTGCTGGCGATCGGTTCGCCGTTTGGCCTGGATTCCACCGTGACCTCGGGCATTGTCAGCGCGATTGGTCGCGACACCGGTGAATACCTGCCGTTCATCCAGACGGACGTCGCTGTCAACCCGGGTAATTCGGGCGGGCCCTTGATCAACCTGGATGGCGAGGTTGTAGGTATCAACTCCCAGATCATTTCGCGCAGCGGCGGCTTCATGGGTATTTCCCTGGCCATCCCCATCGACGAAGCGATGCGCGTTGTGGACCAATTGCGCACCACCGGCAAGGTGACTCGCGGGCGCGTCGGCGTGCAGATCGGTGAAGTGGGCAAGGACGTGGCCGAAGCCATCGGGCTGCCCAAGGCGGAAGGCGCGCTGGTCAGCAGCGTTGAAGTCGATGGCCCCGCCGAACAAGCGGGCGTGCAGCCGGGCGACGTGATCTTGAAGTTCAATAACGAACCGATCAAGCGCTGGTCCGACCTGCCGCGCATCGTGGGTGAAACCAAGCCTGGCACACGCGCCGACATGCAAGTGTGGCGCAAGGGCAAGAGCCTGACGTTGGCGGTCAAGGTGGGTGAGATCCCGACCGAAAAGGCGGCCGCGGCTGAGAAGAAAGCGGCGCCCGTGCCGGAAGTGACCAACGCGCTGGGCCTGGGCGTGGTGGATGTGCCGGCCGACGTGCAGAAGAAGCTGCGCATCAAGGGCGGCGTCCAGGTGAAGGCTGCCGAGGGCGCGGCCGGCAAGGCCGGCCTGCAGGAAGGCGACATCGTGTTGGCTTTGAACGACACTGACGTGACGGGTGCCAAGCAATTCGGCGAACTCGTGGCCAAGCTCGACAAGAGCCGCACCGTGGGTCTGCTGGTGCGCCGTGGGGACCAGACCCAATGGGTCGCGGTGCCTGCATCGAAGTAGGGCAGGTTTGCCCCGGTGGGGCGCCTTTTTGCCAGGCTGCGGGCAGCCGGCAGAAAAATTTGCCCAAGACCGGCTAAAATGGCTGGTTGCCGCAAGAGGGGGCGCTTGGCGCCCCCTCGTTTTGCCCGGGTTTTGCCCCGTCAGCGCCCCTCTCGTCAGCCGTGTGTTCTCCGGCGGCGGCGTCTTCCGGCCTGGTGCCGAGTGTTCCGTCCCTTATAATTTCAAGCATGCAGCATATTCGCAACTTCTCCATCATTGCCCACATCGATCATGGCAAATCGACCTTGGCCGATCGCTTGATCCAGCGCTGCGGCGGATTGGCGGATCGCGAAATGTCGGCGCAGGTGCTCGATTCCATGGAAATCGAGCGTGAACGCGGCATCACCATCAAGGCCCAGACCGCCGCCCTGCAATACAAGGCGAATGACGGCAAGGTCTACAACCTGAACTTGATCGACACCCCGGGGCACGTGGACTTCTCCTATGAAGTCAGCCGCTCGCTGTCGGCCTGCGAAGGCGCGTTGCTGGTGGTGGACGCGTCGCAGGGCGTGGAAGCGCAGACGGTTGCCAACTGCTACACCGCGATCGAGCTGGGCGTGGAAGTGGTGCCCGTGCTGAACAAGATGGACCTGCCGCAGGCGGATCCCGAAGGCGCGCGCCAGGAAGTCGAAGACGTCATCGGCATCGATGCATCCGAAGCCGTGCTGGCCAGCGCCAAGACGGGCATGGGCATCGACGAAATCCTGGAAACCATCGTGGCGCGCGTGCCGGCGCCCAAGGGCGACCCCGAGGCGCCGCTGCAAGCCCTGATCATCGACTCGTGGTTCGACAACTACGTGGGCGTGGTCATGCTGGTGCGCATCATCAACGGCGTGCTCAAGCCCAAGGACAAGATCCTGCTGATGGCCTCCGGCGCCACCCACCTGTGCGAGCAGACCGGTGTGTTCACGCCGAAGTCGCAGCAGCGTCCGCATCTGTCGGCGGGCGAAGTGGGCTTCATCATCGCCGGCATCAAGCAGTTGGAAGACGCCAAGGTTGGCGACACGGTCACGCTGGCAAACAAGCCCGCGCCGTCCGCGCTGCCCGGCTTCAAGGAAGTGAAGCCGCAGGTGTTCGCCGGCCTGTATCCGGTGGAAAGTTCCGAATACGACCAACTGCGCGATTCGCTCGACAAGCTCAAGCTGAACGACGCCGCGCTGATGTTCGAACCCGAAGTGTCGCAAGCGTTGGGTTTTGGCTTCCGCTGCGGCTTCCTGGGCTTGTTGCACATGGAAATCGTGCAAGAACGCCTGGAGCGCGAATTCGACATGGACATCATCACCACCGCGCCGTCGGTGGTGTATGAAGTCGAGCAGCGTGATGGTTCCGTGATTACCGTGGAAAGCCCGTCGCGCATGCCTGAAGTGGTCAAGATCCAGGACATTCGCGAGCCCATCGTGAAGGTCACGCTGTTCATGCCGCAGGACTACGTCGGGCCGGTCATGACCCTGTGCAACAACAAGCGGGGTTCGCAGGTCAACATGAGCTATCACGGCCGCCAGGTGCACCTGGTGTACGAGATTCCGCTGGCCGAAATCGTGCTCGACTTCTTCGACAAGCTGAAGTCGGTATCGCGTGGCTACGCCTCGATGGACTACGAATTCCTGGAATACCGCTCGGCCGACGTGGTGCGCGTGGACCTGCTCATCAACAACGACCGTGTTGACGCGCTGGCCGTGATTGTTCACCGCAGCAATGCGCGCCATCGTGCCCGTGACGTCGTCACGCGCATGCGTGGGCTGATTCCCCGCCAGATGTTCGACGTGGTCATCCAGGCCGCCATTGGCGCCGAAATTATCGCGCGCGAAAACGTGAAGGCGCTGCGCAAGAACGTGCTGGCCAAGTGCTACGGCGGCGATATCTCGCGCAAGAAGAAGCTGCTTGAAAAGCAGAAGGCCGGTAAGAAGCGCATGAAGCAGGTGGGTAGCGTTGAGATTCCGCAGGAGGCGTTCTTGGCCATCCTGCAAGTGGAAGACAAGTAGAACCAAAAGAAGGCGGTTAGCTGATGAGTTGGAACTTTGCCCTGATCCTGTTTGTTCTGCTGGTCTTGACCGGCATTATCTGGGTGCTTGATCTGGCGGTGCTGCGGCGTGGCCGCGAAGCGCGGGCGCAAGCGGCAATGGCGCAGTACGATGCGGCCCTGGTCGGAGACGCCCAGGAAGCCGAACGCCTGCGCCGCGAAGCCGGCGACATTGCGCGGCGCGTGCCCTGGTGGATCGAATACGCCGTCAGCTTCTTTCCCGTCATTCTGTTCGTGTTCATGCTGCGCTCGTTCGTGGTGGAGCCGTTCCGGATTCCGTCGGGTTCCATGCTGCCGACGCTGCAGTCCGGCGACCTGATCCTGGTGAACAAGTTCAGCTACGGCTTGCGCCTGCCCGTGATCGACAAGAAGGTGATCGACATTGGCGAACCCAAGCGCGGCGACGTGTTCGTGTTCCGCTATCCCGTTGATCCGGACGTGGACTACATCAAGCGCGTGGTGGGCCTGCCCGGCGATGAAATCGCCTACCTGGACAAAAAACTGTACGTCAACGGTGAACTCGTGCCCCATGTGCGCGACGGCGACTACTTCGAGCCGGACCGCGTTTCGTACATTGCCCAATATAAAGAGAAGTTGGGCGACGTTGAGCACAAAATACTGCTAGATGAGAACAAGCCGCAGGATTATTCTCCGATGTGGCAATTTCCTCACCGTCAGAACTGCCAATACAGCCGCAATGGGGTACGCTGCAAAGTACCTGAAGGCAGTTATTTCGCCATGGGTGATAATCGGGACAACAGCGCGGACAGCCGGTACTGGGGCTTCGTACCTGAAGCCAATATCGTCGGACGCGCGTTCTTCATCTGGATGAATTTCAGCGATCTCAGCCGCATTGGCCGGTTCAACTGATTATGTCGCTAGCCACGCTAGAAAACCGCCTGGATCACCACTTCGGTGATCCGGCTTTGCTTGAACAGGCACTGACGCATCGCAGTCATGGTGCGCGCCACAACGAGCGCTTGGAATTCCTTGGGGATTCCGTGCTGAATTTCGTCGTTGCGGCCATGCTGTTCGAGCGCTACTCGAAAATTGACGAAGGCGATCTGTCACGGCTGCGGGCCAATTTGGTCAAGCAGGCCTCGCTGGCGGATATCGCCCAGCGCCTGGAGCTCTCGCAGTATCTGCGCCTGGGCGAAGGCGAATTGAAAAGCGGCGGGTTCCGCCGGCCATCCATTCTTGCCGACACGGTCGAGGCGCTGTTTGGCGCCGTCTTCCTGGACGCGGGCTTTGAGGCCGCGCGCCGCGTGATCGTGCGCCAGTACCAGCCGGTGCTGGCTTCGGTTGACCCCAAAACGCTGGGCAAGGACGCCAAGACCTTGCTGCAGGAATTCCTGCAAGGCCGCAAGTTGGCGCTGCCGCTGTACACGGTGGTGGCCACGCATGGCGCGGCCCACAGTCAGCAGTTCGAAGTCGAATGCGCCATCCCGGCGCTAGAGATCAAGGTTATGGCGCCCGGCGCCAGCCGCCGCGCCGCCGAGCAATCGGCGGACAAGCTGGCTTTGGAGGCTGCGCTGGCAATCAGCCCGGCCACCAAGGCTGCCCGCAAGTCGGGCAAGGCGCGCAAAAC
>Ga0160449_1001094_pt1 | contig 13812 bp, 9 predicted proteins | sample HID1975I_E1MG_FD_108216 | JGI IMG/M metagenome (GOLD analysis project Ga0160449, IMG submission 108216) | Enriched soil microbial communities from UW Madison campus, WI, USA - HID1975I_E1 MG | ecosystem: Environmental > Terrestrial > Soil > Unclassified | place: USA: Madison, Wisconsin...
AGCTGCAAGCAAAAAAAGCGCAGCCAAAATACCCAGCAGCAACGTCCGTCTGAACTGCATTCGAAAACCCTACGTCGAAGTGACTGGCACAGGCGTCAACACCGTGCCCCAAAGCGCCGCTTTGGCGGAGCTTTCACCGCTAAAAATGAACTGCGGGCCGGCGCCGCGTTGGATCGTCTGTGCTGCGGCAGCAATAGCTACCCATGCTGCCGCCCTGCAGGGGTGTCCCAGTAACCCGTCTAGATTGTGAAGCTGCCTACCGTCACCCAATAGCAGCAGCGGGTCATTCAAAACACTGGTGACCGCCACCTTATGCTTTTGCCCAATGCCTACTTGCCAGACATGCTCCACAGCGCTCGCTTCTAGAGGAGTCCAATTCAGTGCCTGGCGGACAGCACGCAGCACTGCGTCCGCAGTATCGCCACGTACTTGCTCTGGTCTATGCAGGTTAGCGATCAACGGTAACGAGGTTTGAGTTACCGGATTGCCCAGCAACAGCCCTACAGCGGCTTCCGCTGTACCTTCAGGCCGCTCCGGTGCAAACTGAACTGCAACAACTAAGAGCAGAGCCTGATCGTCGCTGCGTTGATCAAGCCACTGATCCACCGCATCAAGCCCACTCCAGGCGATGGGTACCAATGGTTGCCGGATACCAGACTCAAGCCATGCCCTCTGCCAAACCCGATGCAGTTGCTTACTATGCAGCTGACTATCGAACTCCAACAACAATGCGAGCGGCACATCATCGGAGACTTGCGAAAGCGGACACGCCAAGTCCTTGAGTACTCTTCTCAGGACACACAGAAGTGCACGCTCGGGGTCTTCATTCACATCGCCAGACAATCGACTATGGCGCACCGTTGAATGTTCCAATCTAGACGATTGCGCCTTCAGCGCCTTAGTACCCTTCAAAACGGCATCTAACTGCGCCTCCGCGTTGGCTTGATCTGTGCGCAGGGCTGTATACAGACTAATTCCCAATAGTTGCTGATAACGTTGACCTCGGCGAACTTTGTGAGTGAGGTCTTTCGCACGCGCGTCATCCCAGCCATCAGCGGTGTGTTGTTGGCCGACGTAGTACAGCACCCGTACAAAGCACAATACGCACAAGCCAAGAAGCGGCCCCCCCAACGTTGCGCCCAAAATTTCCGTCGGCTGCTGGCGTAACGGCTCACTGGAAAACAGGAGTAGCCCACACAAGCCCAGCAGCGGGGAGAGCAGCATCAAACAGAACCAAAGCCAAATCCTAGGAGGATTCGGTCGCTCTGCCTGGGAAGGGACTCGATCAAGGTCTACGGCCATGATTAGCTCACACCCGAATTGGGCATCGACGAAATCAACGCACACCCGCACGCACAGCGGTGCCCATCAAACGCGACGGGCACACCATTGTCCTTGAAGGCCGCGTGTCCTTCGGCGATGACGGTGCGCCCATGTCCCGGGATGGGACAATCCACGGGATCACCCTCACGAGCCACACCAATACCGCCGAAAAGCATGGCGGTGGAGCCTGAAAGAACGGTACCGCCCCCTGTCGTTTTGTCGCCAATTCGGATAATGCACTTCATCTCACGCACCTCACCAGCCTGCCCCTCACATGAACTTTGCGAACCGGCAAATTCGATCCACCCTTATAGTCACCAATTTGCAGCTTCTGAACGACGTTTTCTCCAGTCACAGAATCCCTATCCACAGCCCAACCAACATTGTCATGTGACGTGCACACACAGTCACAAGAAACGAGAAACGAGAAACGAGAAACGTACCTCTTCTTTTACAACTCCAGGCCATCGTTGCCCTGGAGGTTTCGCACCATTTAAGTAGCTCTGCAGAGCCGTCAACAACCTTGCTACCCCCCGAAATATTGCAACTTTCTTCTTACCCCTCCCCTCCAGGAGACGCAGCCAAAGCACCCTCTACCGCCAAAGCCAATCCATAGGAAGCCAGAAATAACTTACCCCCTAAATATCACAGACATAAAATCCCTAACTCCAGCCAGACGATAAACGTCAGGCCTACCTAACCAAAAGGATTACTACCTATTTACAACCCAGCGCATCATCAATATCGCACTTCACACGGTGAATCACCTCCCCAAGATTATCTGAAACTATTTGCACGCAAGGCATCTCATCAACTGTCTTCCCAGACGGGTCAGAAATCAGCACTCCTGCATTTTTTTGCCCCCCTTCACCACCCTCCCCATCATAATTACTATAAAGACTGTAAATATATGAACCAACAGAAAACTTGATAAGCTTATAATCAACCTGATATCGCAAAAAATGATTAGCCTTGAAGTCATCGAAAGAAAAGCCAGAGTCAGGAAATATAAATCCCTTACCCCCCTCCCGAGCAAAACGATATTGAACCCCGCTCAACTCCCCGCCAATATAGCGTGAGCATAGCGCCACCTCCCCTCCCCCTCGGACACTACACTGAAACAGTGTGCGCTCACCGCCACAAGTTCTTTCTGGCGCTGCATATATTGGCCCAGCCCAGAACACCACAAAGGAACAGGCCGCACCCACAACAATAAATTCAGATACCCTTAAGCTCATTATAGTTTAACCTCATCTTTTCATCATAACCACTTTGAGCAGGGCCATTATATCTAAGAGCAAACCTTAGCCAGTCTTTTTTCACGATTGCCGAAGACAGAATCGAGTCAGCCCTTATAAAGCTCACAAACGCCTTTAGATGATTTTTCTCAGAACGGTTAATATCTCGCACAAAATCTTCAACAGAGGAATACCCAGCGTTGGAAAAATACCTCCCCATAATTTGAAACCTTCCCCATGACGCCGATTTCAGAGCATCATCAGCACTTAAACGATAGGCCCTAACCATTTTTCCGTATTGTGCCGAATGGACTCCATACCCTCCCCTTACAGGGGATGATATATCAGGATTTGAACCATCAAATCGCCCGCCCGTCAACTGATGGAAGTAGTGCCGCTCAAACAATATAGCTGCAACCTTATCATCACCCGCTCCCGCAAAATAACTACCGATGGACCCTGTTTCTGTTATCGCGACAGCTTTTATTGCCTCAACCTCACACCCAAGTACAGCCGCCGCAACAACATAGTCAACTTCCTCAATTACTGTTCCATCATACAAATCCAAAAACCCAAGCTCTATCTTTACGCCATTTATAAATATTTCTGGATGCTTCTTTAAATAGTTAAACTTTCCTGCAAGTCCTATCGAATGCAGATGATGGACCTTTCCATCCTTAGGCAACCCTACCTTGTCAGCCACTTCAGCCCACCAGCTCAACTGCTTTATCCGCTCTTTCTCCGCCAACCAATTAAGATGCGGCGTCGAACCACAATGACCAAAGATTTCGTCGAGAGCGTCCCATTCGTGTGGTTTGTAAAGCCATTCACTCTCATAACGAATGACCAGTTGGGACATTGCCTGCGCATGAGCCGGAATTCGGATTGCAGCTCGCAGCTCTTCGGCTGTGATTTTTTTATCTCCATCACGATCAACAATGTCGAGCAGGCGCGCCTTAACCGGCCCTTTGTCACCGGCATCCGCCATGGGACCGTAGCGCTGCAACTGCTCATCTGTGAGACGCTTAAGAGACCGCAAGAATGAAGCCATGAACTCTGGCGGTGACGTGTAATCCGTAATGACTTCATAACCGTCCCAGGCCCAGGGGCTAACCCACGGCGTAACACCGACTTCTTCCTTTACCCAGCCCGTCAACAGATTGTTGGTTGCATCATTGAGCAGCCCATCAAGACGGTACCAGTTACAGGCTTTCCGACCATCGCTCGCAGGCACCACAATTTTGTGCGTAGACGCTAATCCATCGAGTACGACTTTAGGAACCAGCAAATTTGCATCACTTATCGCATGCGCATCGCTCGCTGCGGGCGGCTGCTTATCACCAAAGCGCTCCTGATGTGCCACAACCACAGTGCCTTTGGCCAATTTCAGCCAAGTTCTTTCTTTACTCGGAAGCTCCAGCTCCCAGGCTCGACATTTCGCAGTGAAGGCCTCCACATCATCGCCACTAAAAATCTCCAGATGAAGCTTCTCCTCTGGGTGTGCTGCAGCGTAGTCCTGGTACATACCAATATGCCCGACCAAGTCACCAGCACTGATAGACTCTGGCATTTTGAGCACAACCACTTCATCAAAGCGCTCAGGCTCGCGCAGACTTTGTAGCGATTTAAAGTGAACAAACTGAGCAATGAATTCCAGCTTACGGAGTTCACCCTCACCGCTGATTTTTAACTGCGTTCCCTTCGGAAGCTTTGGTCCAAGCGTCTTGCTTGCCGTGACTGCTTCGGCATAAACGCTTAGACTGACCTTAGCTCGGTACTGGCCTTCTGCTGGCTCCAGTTGATCCATTCGGACGTAGCCAAGCAGTACTCCAGTAGCGCCGAGTAGATGGAGAGGGCCCGGAATATTCTCCAGCCTACGGTAGTCACCCTCACCACTCACCACGACTGCCGTTCCTCGTGGCAGAAGACCCAAGACTTCACCCTTCTTCTCTTGGTGACGCACATTCAGACCCATCAACTCTGGCGATACGGTGCTTTTATCTTTTGCAGTCATTGGAACAACATAAGTAGCCTTCTCTAGCCAGAAAGAGGGACGCTCCACGGTGGGTTTTTCTTCATAAACCGAGCCATCCTGCAAGTGCATGTAGAGGCTATAGAATATTAACGAAGGGGGCAGCTCCTTTTTACCCGCAATCCTCGGCGGCTCCAAACGATGGCGGACCAACACGAAACTCCGGGAGAAAGGTTTCATTACCGAGACTTTATTGACCAGATATTCGGTTTTCGCTGAATTCTTATCAGTTCGGTAAGCCACTACTTCACCGTCAGCCACACAATGCACGCTCGTCTGTTCGAGAACTCCAGCGGTGCCGCTGTCGAAGTGAATTCCACCATGCCAAAGGCCGCCTGCACCCAACGGAAAGAATCCCGCATTAGCATTAGCCAAGTGCGTGAGTTGCAGCAAAGGATTGCTCTTCTCCTTTGCCCTGAATGGGTGGCTCCAGTGCGTAACAGGCCGAAGCCCTCGAACATCCACTGCTGGCAGATTTTTAGCAGATGTGGCACTGATCGGCTTTCCATCGGGTGTTGGATAGAATGCCTCTTGGGGCTTCCCCGCCTCCGACTCGTCAGACCCCTTGAACAAATCGGTTAATCGTTTGAAAGCACTATCTGCCATGGTCTATTTACTCCTGGTTGCGCAGAGGGTTTAACCTGAGAAAACCGTAAGAGCCAACCTTTCGGGATCATGGTCAGCCAGTGGCGGCAGGGACGAAACCTCCACTATGTGCTTGGCAGGTTCCTCTACATGTTCGAAGCTTGCAGACTTGACGAGGTAGTCCCCCTCAGTACCAGACTCAATACTGCAGGCATCTATTGCTATATAGCTGCCACCCGCATTGAGCGTAATCTTCTTTTTCGCAGTGATCCTAATCTCATCTTCAGTACTAGAAATGTCCAAACCATGCCGTGCGATTAAAGACAAACTGTCGTTCTGCGCCTGGATACTCACTGGCCCTTGGTTGGCTATAAACCTAATACCCAACTTTCGAACGAACAGGCTCAGCCCCTGCCCTATGCCAACAAAGAGACGCTTGACCACGCTCACATCCGCGTTCCCGCCAGCGTTGAGCATCAGGTTCTTCTCGGCAGCCAGCTGAAGATGACTGCCACTGGTCAGTGAGATCCCCTGAGGTGCACTGAGCAGCAGTACCGAGGATTTGAGCTGCTCCAAGTCTTGCTTAAGCAAGTCCAATTGGGCCTGGACATCCGCAGGATCAGCCTTGCACGCCTGGGCATCATCCGACAGCCCTTCCAGTTGCTCCTTGGCTTGGTCAAGCCGGTCCAAGGCTACGGCCATTTCGAGCATGCATCCCTTGGCCCCGTGCTGCGCATCGGCACTGATAAAGATGCCGCTGCCACCGCGCATGGAGACATGTCCATCGCTTCGTAGCTCTGCCCCCTCTCCCCGGCGATTACGCTCCGCGTCGACTACATGACCCAGGTTAAGCTGACTCTTGCCACTGTGCTCGGTACTAAGTTTGATGTGCTCTTGGCCACGCGTATCGTCCATCCGCAACTTGTTGTTGGCCGGAGTGCGCAACACGTTGCGTTTGTAGTTGCGCAGCGTCACGTGATCGGGATGTTCACTGTCATGGAGAGCATGGGCGATGTAGGGACGATCCGGGTCGCCCTGCTCGAACGCTACCGCCACTTCGGTACCGCAGATCAGCGGCAGGTGCAGGCCATGGGTGTCACCCGCATAGGGGCGTGCCAGTCGTAGCCAGACACTTTCCTCCCCCGCTCGCCAATGGTCCCGGTCGAACAGGAAGTTGACTCGGTAGCGTCCTTCCATATCGATATGGCCGTAAGGGTCATTCTGCTGAGTACTTGTCACCCGCGCCGGCACCGTGCCAGCGATCTGCGGCTTGCCCAAAAGTGTCGGTCGAAAGCATATCGACTCCGAGTAAGGAATCGCGTCGAACACAACTTCCAAACTACGGTCGCGTGCCGCCTCAACGGTCAGATGTGTGATGACGACCCCAGGCTCGAAAACCTGAGGCGCCCCATCGGAGACCATCAACACCTGGCCGGGGGCAAGGGTCACGCTGCTGCTGGTGCCGTTGCAACGTGTCTGATCATTGAGGAAGCGCTCATGATTCAGGCGCGCATAGAAGTAGCCGCTTTCGCTGAGCAGCTCCTCGTCCTGGTCAATTGCGTCACCCAGCGCAGTGTAGGGTTCGCCGTAGTGATAGCCTTCGCCATAAGTGGTGGTGGCCCCCCGGCTGTGATCAACCTCGCCATCCAGAAAGGCGGCAGCATCCCGGTGGTGATAGGCACGCACGTTGATGTGTTGCTCCACCACCTGATGCTGAACCTGCAACGCCCATACGCCGTCCTGACCACTACTGGTCAAACCCGACAGGGGGCGATGCGGCAGCGAGACTCCGAACTGGTAGTGGCGTTGATGGTCATGAAACACGACCACATCAATAGAAAGGCGATCATCGTGGGTGAAGCGATACCAGATCCCGACCTCCGCCAGCAGACGGCTGATGAAGGCGAGATCGCTCTCACCGTACTGCATGACCTGCTCGCGCTTGGGGTATTCGCGCAACAGGTCAAACAAGAAGTGCTGCCCTTCGAACTGGTGGCGACTACGCAAGATGCTTTCGACGATTTCCGGCACCGACTGATGCTGGTAGATCCGGTACTGCTTGCCACGCGCAAGCAATGCCAGCCGGGCTTCCAGAGTCACTTCATATCGGGCTTCATCCTTGGAGCCAGAAACGCGTTTGAAGCCCGAGATCACTCCATGCAGCGTGCGCGCCCCGCCCTCCAGGAGAGGAACCTGCACTGTCAGGCCTGACGAGCCCAAGCTGAAGCTGGCATCCTTCCCGAGAATGTGCGCAGCATCGATATCCTGCGCTGAGGAGGTGAATGCCACGGTGTACTTGAATGGTTGGCTTAGCCACTCCTCGCCTTTGAACGACAGGACATCGACCTCGACGGCAAGCCCCTCGACTTCAAGTTGGTAGTGGTTGTGGGTGGAGCTGATGATTGGCTTCGCCATGATCAGCCCCTCTGCGCAGACTGCAACACTGCGTCGTGTTCGTCCGTAAAGCTCAAACTGATGCCAGTGTCTTCGCAATACCCAAGCGTCACGACTTGAGTCGGCAGGCCAAGGGCCTGGCGCTGCAGCAACTGCTGGCTGAGCACCGGCAGAATCTGCTGGTTCAGCAAGCTGTCGATGTTGCGGGCACCGGTATCAGGCAGAAGGCAGGCGGTGACCAGGGCCTCATGGAGAGATTCGTCACACTCAGATTGCAGGCCGTAATGACGCAACAAGCGTTTGGCGACTTGATCGAGCTTGACCGCAACAATGCGCTTGAGCGCAACGGCTCCCAGTGGCCGGAAGATCAATGTCTGAAAACGCGCCAACAGCGCAGGCTGGAAGTGCTCTCGCAACACCGGACGCAATAGTTCATGCAGTGCCGCTTCGTCAGTGTCTGGCTGCTGCTCGACACAACCTTGGAGCAGGTCACTGCCCAGGTTGGAAGTCATCAGGATGACGGTGTTGCGAAAATCGATCTCCCTGCCTTCTCCATCACGCATGAAGCCGCGGTCGAACACCTGATAGAACAGGTTGAGCACATCCCGGTGGGCCTTCTCGACTTCATCCAGCAACACGACGCTGTAGGGGCGTTGGCGAACGGCTTCGGTGAGTACGCCCCCCTGACCGTAACCTACATAGCCAGGCGGCGAGCCCTTGAGTTGGCTGACGGTGTGCGCCTCCTGATACTCAGACATGTTGAGCGTGATCAACGACTTCTCACCACCAAACAGACTGTGAGCTAATGCATGCGCTGTCTCCGTCTTGCCGATGCCACTGGTGCCCACCAACAAGAAGACGCCCATTGGAGCATTGTCGTTCGTCAAGCCCGTTCGAGCGGCGCGTAGCCGTTGGGCAAGTGCAAGCAGGGCTGGCTCTTGACCCACAACACGCTCGGCCAACTGATCTTCCAGATTCAATAAGCTGGCGTGCTCGTCCTTCAGCAAGCTGCCAAGAGGGACGCCTGTCCAGTCTGCGATCACCTCTGCCACACTGCGGGCGCACACGTCGAGTGACAGTAGTGGTCTACTACCCTGCACATAGCTGAGGTCTTGTTGAAGCTTGGCGCAGGCTGCGGCATCTACCTGCTCCGCCTGACGAGCGTTTAGCAACTGGTGGATGAGATCGAGCTCTTGTTGATATTGCAGCTCCAGCGCGGCTTGCTGACTTTCCAGTTGAACCCGCTGGGCATTGATCTTCGCGAGACGGGGCTCAGCCGCGTTGCCGGTATGCTGCGCGTCCTGTTCGAGCGCCATTCGCTCTGCGGTCAGCGCCGCCTTTTGAGACTTCAGAAGGACCAGGGCATGAGGCTCGCAATCCAAGCTCATGCGAACACGCGCACAAGCGGTGTCAATCAGATCCACAGCTTTATCGGGCAAACGGCGCCCCGTCAAAAACCGCCGGGACAAGCTGACGGCTGCCTGCACTGCGGCGTCTTGAACGTGAACGCCATGGTAACTGGCATAGCGGGCCTTGAGCCCTCGGAGCATCAAGCAAGCATTCGCATCATCCGGCTCATCGACCTTGATCATTTGGAAGCGCCGTTCGAGCGCCGCATCGCGCTCGAAGTACTGTTTGTATTCACTCCAGGTGGTAGCAGCGATGGTGCGCAGTTCCCCACGTGCCAAGGCAGGCTTCAACAGATTCGCGGCATCGGCGCCCCCTGCCTGGTTGCCAGCGCCGATCAAGGTGTGCGCTTCATCGATGAACAGGAGTACGGGTGTCTCCAACCGCTGGACGGCATCGATCACGCTCTTGAGCCGCTGTTCGAACTCACCCTTGACCCCGGCTCCCGCCTGAAGCAATCCCAGGTCAAGCGTGCGGATGCTCACCGGCTTCAAACTATCCGGGACATCTCCGCCGGCAATGCGCAGGGCAAGCCCCTCGACCAGGGCGGTCTTTCCGACACCTGGATCGCCTACCAGAATGGGATTGTTCTTGCGACGACGGCTCAGTACATCGACAACCTGACGAATTTCATCGTCACGTCCAAAGACAGGGTCGATCTGCCCCGCTGCCGCCTTGGCAGTAACGTCATGGCTAAACTGATCCAGAATCGTTGATAGAGACGCATCACCGCTGGAAGCAACTACAGGCTTGGCTCCACCTGCCGTTTCCTGGATAAACAGTGATGTCTGTACCGGGCCACCCTCTTCCGAACCGGACTCAAGCAGCGCCTCCATCTGCCGCGATTGCGTCGGACCTATACTCGATAGAGGCCAAGCGGCTGAACATTTAAGCAAGTTTGGCGTTTCAAATAACGCCCCCAGCAAATGAACGGATCGCAACTGCTCACAGTCATGCTCCAGCGATGCTAGCAACCAAGCGTTAGTGATTAGCTGCTGCACCTCACGGCTCAGTTGAGGCTTGCTGAGTACACTGCGCGGCAACAGGTCGAAGTGCTCAAGCAACCCTTGCCAGATGGCATCCACATCCCAATCGTATCGACGGGCGATGACCACCAGATCGCCTTCTCCTTGCTCAAGCAACTTCAAAAGCCAGTGCTCAACAGTGATATGACTGTGCCCACGTGCTTTGCAAAGTGCAGCCGCTGCTGTGAGTGCCTGGGTACAGTAGGCATTGAGGCGGCGAAGCAAACGGGTAGGATCGTGTGCCATACGGGGCATCCTTGTCGTCAATGATCAACGTGTCGCCACGAGCGCGAGCGCGTCTGAATATCTGAGGTGTATTTGGCTGAACGCCCGCGCACGGACGCTCAACCCAAGACACTGGAGGCGGTCAACCAACAAGGGCTGACAGCCAAGTTTCAACCAGCCGCGGCGGCACTAGGTCGTTCATTCCAAGAATCCGAATGAATGATATTTCCATCATTGAATGCCCACGTAATTCTTTCGTAGCGCAGTTCGACCACCTCCCGGTGACTGTGCCTCTCTTTCGCCGGGTCTTTGACATCGTGCATTTTTGGTGAAACTTTCACGACCTTGACGTTATCCAGCATGATATTGAAGTACTCAACTTCTTTCCCGGCATCATCGATCCTGTACCATTTGAACTCGGCCACCTTAAGCGTCTGCCCAGTCGTCACGGCCTTGTAGAGATACGGCGACGATGCGTCTATCTCCTTAGTGAAAACAAAAGGTGCATGAATGCGTGTACCGGTTAACTTGCCAGAATTGTTATCGGTGGGGATATACACATCGTGATCTTGGCCAACCACTTCAATACTGCCCTCACGGCCATTCACATTCACCGAGCCTTTGATATCAGCTCCGCCGTCGTCTTTCAGCCAAAGATAAATAGGAATAGGCATTTAGAAGCTCCTCATTTCAAGTGTTGGGCGTCGCGGAGTGCGACAGGGGTTGCAGTCCTGAGGCCGTAGCCGAGGGCTGACAAGCCCCCACCTCCGGTACCAGGCGAATTTCAACTCGGCGGTTGGCCGAACGTCCTCGTTCCGTGTCATTGCTCGCGATGGGCTCAGTCGCACCCAAGCCCTGCACTGCGAAGCAGTTGCCGGGGATATCACCCATGCGCTGGATCCAATCGTGAACCGCGGCCGCGCGTGCACGCGATAAACGCAGGTTCTGTTCGTCGCTACCTGTCGCGTCCGTATGGCCCGTAATCACGATCAACCAGCCTGGCTTGGCCTTGATACCCGCAAACGCATTCACCAAGAACTTGGTCGACTCTGGCTTCAACAGCGCGCTACCAGTATTGAAGAGCGACAGGCTGTCCAGGCGAATTGTGCGAGGCTTGTCGGGCACAACCTGGGGCATCGTTGGGCTGCGATGCCCATTGATCGCAGCCAGCAAGGGCAGACGCAGTCGTTCGCCCTGATACAGTCCGATACCCAGCGACCACGGCTCCCCTTGGCGATAGTAGTAATCCAAGCGCTGTGCATCCTGGCGAAGCACAACCAGTGCCTCCTCGCGCTGCGATATCTTGTCCGTATCGGTACTCAACGACGCAGCGCTATAGCGTCGCAAGTCATCGGTGACCTGACGTATCAGGAGTGTGTTCTGCCTAGCAGAGCTGATCAGTGCGACGGAAGCCGTTAGGGCGAACAACCAGACGCCTATCAGCACTGCCCTGCTTTGCCGACTGTTTTGAACCCTACCAGGCAGCAAATGGAGAAATGCGTCCGGAAAGGGTAACGACCCGTTCGCATGATCAGCCCCACTACAAATGAAGGAGAGCCCGGTACGCTGCTGCAACCAACGGTGCCACAGGTTGCCTTCTCGAGATCGCCCTATCTCTGGTATGAACGCGACCGCAGTGGCGACAGCCGTTACCACCCTCTGACGGGGAACGCGTACGCTCATCTCCTGCAAGCACACTTCATTCAGCCAACCCACAGCAGCCTTCAACTGCACTGCGGCTCGCAACCGAGCAGCCTGGTTCTCAGGATCAGTGTCCCTTCGCTGCCATTCGGACAGACTCAGACATTCATCCGCATCTCGGACTCGCACCTTCGACTCATCAGGCTCCCAACTGAACCAGGGCGAAGCTCCGGTTGCGCTCTGGAAGTAGCCCACAATCAGCAGCGAAAGCGGTATGCCACGCTTTCTCAACATCGCAATCTGGTTGCTTACGCTGTGTATCTGGTTCGCAAGCACTGCGCCATCAGTCTGGGCACTGGGGTTTACAACCCACATCACACTGAGCTGCCGGTCCCACTCTGGCCGCTCCAACAGCAACTCGACTACAGTTGCGGGCAACTTCAAGACGTCGGGCACCGGTACATAGCACCCCTCCCTTGTTACCCGTAGCGCCAACTGCTCAGCAGGCGAGGCGTCAAACAGTTCGGCCAGACAATCGCCGACTACCAGCACAACGGGATGACGATAAGACGCAGCAGGGAGGCTGACACTACTGCCCCACTGCATATCTGTACGCTGTCCGCCAGCACGCCGACTCCGGCGCCAACACTCCACCATGACGGCAGCGACTACCAGAACCGCCACGCCCTGCCCCTCGATAGCTAACGGCAACGTGGCAATCAACAACAAGGACAACGCTCCGGCCCATAGCCACAGCCCTTGCTTCTGTATCCGCGGCATTCCGCTCACTCCTGCACCGGCAGGAGCGAGGCCACTGCCTCACCTAACGCGTTATCCAACCCCCACCAGGCGCCTACCAGCAGGACCGCTGCCAGCACGATGTGAAGCACAGGAGACTGCAGCCAACCCCACATCGGTAACCGTGGTCCGGTGCCCACTTGGATAACCAGCGACTGGCTTGCATCAAGAGGTGCGACCTGTGCGGAGATTGCAGTCAACAACTGCTGCCGCTCCGGGTGATTGACCTCTCGGTAGCGCCCCAGGAAGCCAAGCATCAGTACTCGCTGGAAGACTGTGAGCACGTAAGGGTGCACTGAAGCTTCACGCAGCACAGTGCGCATATCTTCGTAGAGCGACTCGCCTGCTTGATGACTGCTGAAGAACCTTGCCTGCAGTGTTTCCATCGCCCAGTCCTCATGAGCCCGACCTTCGGCGCAAGCCAGAACCGTTTCATCCAGCAACGCGCATTGCGCATGACTGATCAGGTCGATGCTACGGCGATCAAGGCCCTCTTCTTGAAGCGTGGCGCGCACATGCTCGACATCAGCCACACAGCGCGACCAAAGCTGCGGACTACTGTGCGCCTCGGTTCCGTGTCGCAGCTCGACCACCAGCAGATAGGTGTCCTGCAGCAACCCATCGATATCCACCATGGTTGGGGCGCTCTTCTCTGCCGTACGATTCATGAACGGAGTACCGCGAACAGTTCGAGCTTGACCTCCTGGAACACGCTGGGAACGTAGAGCGCACACACCCCGTCCGCCAACATGGCACGGCCCTTTTCATGACTGAGGTCGAGGGCAAAGTACTGATTCTCCAGGCGTAGCGGTATCGCTGCCGGCACGTGGCTCAAAGGCTTCAGAGGAACGCCACCGAGTGCCGCATTGACAAGATGGTCCACATCGTCGGGGGAGCCAATCTTGCACAATCGTGGAAACTGGCTTTGCACTTGGACGGCTGCAAGCCGGCAGCGGACCGAAAGATAGAAATCAGCACCTCCAGGTTCGAGCAGCCGTGGATCACTGAGGGAAACCTGCCAACGGTTGGCACTACGCGCCTCCAGTATCAACGCCAGAACGCGCGACGGCAGGCTCGCCTCCAGCAACGTGGAAAGGGTACGCATCAGCGGCGGTAAAACGGTCTCTAGGTCTTCGTGCTGATA
>Ga0160449_1001099_pt1 | contig 13779 bp, 10 predicted proteins | sample HID1975I_E1MG_FD_108216 | JGI IMG/M metagenome (GOLD analysis project Ga0160449, IMG submission 108216) | Enriched soil microbial communities from UW Madison campus, WI, USA - HID1975I_E1 MG | ecosystem: Environmental > Terrestrial > Soil > Unclassified | place: USA: Madison, Wisconsin...
CACCGTGTCGATATCCATCAACTGATCTTCGTCAGTTTCGACGATGCTTGCCTCCGCCGCGAGCGCGCGCGCGCCATCGCTCTCGCCCTGCGACGCGAAGCCGTAGATCAGGTCGATGTCGGAACTGAAGTTGAGTTCGCCGCCGCCGAGCTTGCCGAGTCCGAACACGACCAGCCGCATGACGCTGCCGTCGGCATCGCGTACGACGCCGTAGCGCTGCGCGAATTCGGCTTCCAGTGCTTCGAGCGCGAGCGACAGGCAGGTTTCGGCCAGTGCCGTGCTGCCGGCGAGCGTGGCGTCGACGTCGTCGAGCCCGTGCACGTCGCGCCAGACCAGCCGCGCCGAAGACGCGGTGCGATAGCGACGCAGCAGCGCCGGCCATTCACCGCGGTTGCCGGCCTCGAGTAACGGCGCTGGGATGCCGGCTTGCGCATCGTCGTCGAGCAGTCGGGCGAGCACGTCGGGCTGACGCTGCAGCACGTCGAGCGCGAAGTCGCTGGCGAGCGCGACCGGGCGGATTCGCGCGAGGGCGTCGGCGTCGCTGCGGACGGTCTCCGGCAGTCGCGCGAGCAGGCGGCCGAGATGGGCGTCGAGTTCGGGCGGCAGCGGGGTGTCGTGCATCCGCGGATTGTCGCATCGCGCCGCGCATGAGATTCCGGCGGGAGCACGCTCGCGCGCGAATGGGGCTGCGCATGAAACCTCATCGCGCGCACGCGCGCTTTCACAGGAACCCACAGCATCGGGCAAAAAAAAGCCCGCGACCGGTAAACCGGTTGCGGGCCTTGCTCCCTCCCCCACGTCGGGTGCAGGGCGATAGTGAAAGAGTCGTTACCGCTTTGCACGCTGCATTGCAAAACGATACCGCCGGGTTCAAAAAATCGCCTGGAGCGCTACGTGACCTTGCAAAGCGACAGCCCGCAGACGGTCGCCATGACGGATCGCAGTCCGCCAGAAAGCGGGTGTTTTCAGGGCTTCGGACCGCGGCGCAGGTCGCGCAGGATCTCGCGCGCGGCGTTGCGTCCCGGCAGGCCGGTGACGCCACCGCCCGGATGCGAACCCGACCCGCACAGGTACAGCCCACCCAGCGCGCCCCGGTAATGGCCCTGCCCGAGCAGCGGCCGCGCACTGAACAACTGGTCCGGCCCCAGCGCGCCATGGAAGATGTCGCCGCCGACGAGGCCGAGCCGACGTTCGAGATCGAGCGGCGTCAGCGCGTCATAGCCGAGCACGCTGCGCGCGAAGTTCGGCGCGTGCGCATCCACGGTGTGGATCATCAGCTGCGCGACCGTGTCGCGATGCGCGTCCCAGCCGCCGTCGGCATCGTCGATCACCGGATTGACGTGCTGGCAGAACAGGCTGGCGACGTGCTGGCCGGGCGGCGCGAGGCTGTCGTCGAGCGTGGACGAGATCACCAGTTCCACGACCGGCGCGCGCGCCCAGCCGGGATTGTGCTCGCGCGATTTCGCATCGAAATATGCGCGCTCGAAATAGTCGAGCGAATCGCCGACGAGGATGCCGCTCTGGTGGTGCGGCTGCAGCGCGGTGCCGGGCGCGGCGCGGAAATCCGGCAGCTCCGACAGCGCGACGTTCATGCGAAACGTGCCCGAGCCGCAGCGGTAGCGGCGGATGCGCGCGGTGGTGTCGTCGTCGAGGTGCTCGGGCGCGACCAGCCGCGTGTACAGCAGTTTCGGATTGACGTTGGACGCGACCACGCCCGCGCGCAGCTCGCGTCCGTCGACGAGCGCGACGCCGACCGCGCGGCCGCTTTCGACCAGCACCTGTGCGACTTCCGCATCGGTGTCGATCACCACGCCACGCGCACGGCATTCGGCCGCGATCGCATCGCTGATCGCACCCATGCCGCCGATCGCATGTCCCCAGACCCCGCCCTTGCCGTTGACCTCACCGAACACGTGGTGCAGCAGCACGTAGGCCGAACCCGGCGTGTAGGGACTGGCGAAGTTGCCGACGATCGAATCCCAGCCCAGTGCAGCCTTCAGCGGTTCGCACTCGAACCAGTCGTCGAGCAGTTCGCCGGCGGATTTCGAGAACAGGTCGAGCAGATCACGGCGGCCGCGCATGTCCAGCGATTTCAGTCGCCGCGCGACGCTCAGCGAGTTGAGCCAGTCGGCGAGCACGAAACGGTCGCTGACGTTGGGCGGCGTCGCGTGCATCAGTTCGCGCAGCACGACGACCACGCGGTCGAGCATCGCGTAGTACTCGGGCAGGCGCGCGGCATCGCGCGGCGACCAGCGCGCGAGTTCCGCGGCGCCGTCCGCTCCACCGAGACGGAATGCGCGCCCGTCGGGCAGCGGCAGGAAGTTCGAGTACGGCCGTTCGACGACGCGCAAGCCGTGTTCCGCCAGCCGCAGGTCGGCGATCACCTTCGGGTTGAGCAGGCTGACGGTGTAGCTCGCCAGCGAGTTGCGGAAACCGGGATGGAACGTCTCGGTGACCGCCGCGCCGCCGACGACGCGTCGGCGTTCGAGCACGCGTACGCGCAGGCCTGCGCCCGCGAGATAGGCCGCGCAGACCAGCCCGTTGTGGCCGCCGCCGACGATCAGCGCGTCGCAGTCGTCGTGACGGCCGCTCATGCGTGCCGGGCCAGCGTGGCCTGCACGAGATCGGCCAGCGTCGACGCAGCCTGCGGACGTCCCAGTGCGGCCGAGGCACGCGCGGCCGCGGGCAGTTCCGTCGGCGAGGCGAAGGCATCGGCGAGCAGCGTCGACAGGCGTTCGGGCGTGAGTTCGGGCTCCGGCACGCACCAGCCGATGCCGGCCGCGGCCAGCGTCTCGGCATTGCGGCGCTGCTCGTCGCGCGAGCCGCCGGCGGGAATCGGCACCATCACCGCCGGACGGCCGACTGTCAGCAGGTCGGCGGCCGTGGTCGCGCCGGCACGGGTGATCACCAGATGCGCGTCGCGCAGGCGCGCGCCCATGTCGTCGAAGAACGGACGCACGGTCGCGTCGATGCCGGCCTCACGCAGCGAGCGTTCGATCTGGTCGGTCGCATCGCCCTTGTATTGCAGCGAGACCTGCAGGCGCTGGCGGATCGATGCGGGCAGCTGCAGCAGCGCCGGTGGCACGACCTCGCCGAACACGCGCGCGCTCTGGCTGCCGCCGACGACGAGCAGGCTCAGCTTCGAGAGCGCATCGAGCGGCGGATAGTCGCCCCGCGCATCGAGGATGGCCTGACGCACGGGATTGCCGGTATCGACGACGCGTGCGGCATCGAAGCCGTCGAGGCCGGCGGTGCCGGGGAACGACGTCGCCACGCCATCGGCGAAGCGCAGCAGTTTGCGGTTGGCCATGCTCAGGCGCGCGCCCTGCTCGTGCAGCAGCAGCGGCAGCGCCCGGCTCTTGGCCGCGAGCGCTGGCGCGAAGCTCGGATAGCCGCCGAAGCCGACCAGCAGGCGCACGTCGCGGCGGCGCATGTCGGCGCGCGCCGCAGCCGTCGCGCGCAGGATCGTCAGGCCGGCGGCGAACTTGCCCGACAGCCCACCCTCGAGGCTGCGCGCCGGCAGCACCACGTGATCGAGACCGGCCAGCGCCTGCGTGTACGCAGCGCCTCGGCGCTCGGTGTAGATCACCACCGGATGCCCCCGGCGTTGCAGCTCGCGCGCCAGCGCCTCGGCGGGAAACAGATGCCCGCCGGTGCCGCCGGCGGCGCAGGCGATGGCGGGGAGCGATGCGGGGGACACGTGCGACATGGACGACCTGCGGAAACGACAGCGCACGACTATAGCCAGTGCGCCCGGCGCGTTCACGCTGGCGGGCGGCGTGTGGCGCGCTCAGTCGTCCAGCGTGCGCGTCATGAAAGTGCTGAAGGGATCGTCGACGTAGTCGCCGAACGGGCCGCAGGGCTCGAACCCGTGACGCGCGTACAGCGCATGCGCCGGCGCGAACGCGACCGCGGTGCCGGTCTCCAGGCTCAGCCGCCGCCAGCCCTGCGCCCGGGCGGTCGCCATCAGGTGCGCGAGCATCGCCGCGGCGACGCCCTGACGCAGGTGCGCGGCCTCGGTGCGCATCGACTTGAGTTCGCCCTCGCCGTCACCGAGATCCTTCAGCGCGCCGCACCCGGCGAGCGCATCGCCGCGCCAGGCACTCCAGAACGACACCCCGGGCGCGCGCAGGCCCGACAGGTCCAGCGCGTGGATGCTTTCCGGCGGCGAGTGCAGCGCCATCGCGTCGAGATGGGCCTGCAGCAGTGCGACCACGCGTGGATCGTCGAGGCCGCCGGCGCGGATCTCCAGCGCGGGCATGGATTCCGTCGATACGGCCTGCAGCCACGCCAGCTTGCGCGCACGCGGTTGCCGCTTGAGTTGCCATTCGGCGCGCGAGGCGCTGGCGCGGTCGGGATAGCCGCGGCTGGCGAGGATGCGCACCGGTGGATTGCCGCGCGTGTACTTCGCGCCGCGACCGGCCGCGTGCGCAGCGAAGCGCGCGTCGAGATCGTTGGTGATGCCGGCGTACCAGCTGCCGTTGCGGCATTCGAGCAGGTACAGGTGCCAGGGCGACGGCGCGGTCATCTCACCAATTATCCATACGCGCGCGGCGCTGTCAGCGGTCGAGGCGATCGAAGGAAAACAGGGCCGCCAGTGGATGCTTGCGCCGTTCGATCAGCGCGCGCAGCAGGCCGGCGCCGAGCATCGAATAGGTGATGCCGTTGCCGCCGTAGGCCATCGCGAAATGCACGCGCTTGCCGGTCGCCGGATGCGGACCGAAGAACGGCAGACCGTCCTCGGTCTCGGCGAAGGTGCCGGCCCAGGAGAACGTCGGCGTCAGGTCGAGATCGGGGCGGAGCTTGGCGACCTGTTTCATCAGCACGCGCGCCTTCTTCTCCACCCGCGCGTCGCGCCGCGCCGGCACGTCGACATCGTCGTCCTCGCCGCCGATCAGCAGGCGGCCGTCGCCGGTCGTGCGCAGGTAGAGGTAGGGCCGTGCGGTCTCCCAGACCAGGGTGCCGGCGAGCGCGCCGAGCTGCGTCTCGGAGATCGGGTCGGTGACGAAGGCATAGCTGCTGCGGTTGCGTGCGACCTGCTTCGGCAGCCAGTGCTGGTTCGCGTAGCCCGCGGCGAGCACCACGTGGCGGGCGCGGATGCGTGCACCGCTGTCGGTCGTCGCGACGACGTCGCGCGGCCGCGCATCGAGTCGCAGCACCGCGGTGCGGTCGAACACCTGCGCGCCGCGTTCGACCAGCCGCGCGAGCAGTCGCGATGCGAATCGGTAGGGATCGACCTGCGCGCCCTGCCGGCTGCGCAGCGCGGCCGGCGCGTCGATCCGATATTCGGCTTTCAGCGGTTCCGACTCCAGATACTCGATGTCGAAGCCGTGGCGTCGGCGCGCATCGAATTCCTCGCGGAGGCCGGCGACATCGCGCTTGCGGCTGGCGTAGTAGAGACTGTCGGCGCGTTCGAAATCCACGTCGCGCAGGCCGCGTGCGACCTCGCCCAGCATGTCGATCGATTCGCCGCAGGCGCGGTACGCGAACGCGGCATCGTCCTCGCCGTAGCGCCTGGCCAGATCCACCAGATGGGTGTCGATCTCGTACTGCAGCAGCGCAGTGCTCGCGGCCGTGCTGCCCCAGGCGATGTCGCGCTGCTCGACGACGATGACCGTGTGCCCGTGGGCGGCGAGTTCGTCGGCGATCAGCGCGCCGGTGATGCCGCCGCCGACGACCAGCACATCGCAGGCCACGTCGGCTTCGAGCCGCGGGAAGGCATGCATCAGACCGTTGCGCACGGCCCAGAAGGGATAACCGCTCTTGAGGTCCATGCACGCCCATCGGTTGATCGGTGCGACAGCCTAGGCACGCCCGCGTGAATGCGCCGCCGACGCGCACCGGCGGCGCCCGCTAGACTGCGCGCCCCTGCCCGGTCCGTCCTGCGATGCCCGTCGTGCCCGCCACCGCCTCCACCGCCCTGCCGACCACCGACTGGGACGTCGTCGTGCTCGGCGCAGGCGCGGCCGGCCTGATGGCGGCGATCGCCGCCGGCCAGCGCGGGCGGCGCGTGCTGGTGCTCGACCACGCGAACAAGGTCGGCAAGAAGATCCTGATGTCGGGCGGCGGTCACTGCAATTTCACCAATACCGGCACCACGCCGGCGCAGTACCTGTCCGACAACCCGCATTTCTGCAAGTCGGCGCTGGCGCGCTACACACCGCAGGCATTCATCGACCTCGTCGACCGCCACGGCATCGCCTGGCACGAGAAGGAACTGGGCCAGCTGTTCTGCGACGGGTCCTCGAAGCAGATCGTGCAGCTGCTGCTCGACGAAGCCGACGCGGCAGGCGTGCAGGTGCGCACGCATTGCGCGGTGCAGATCCCGCGGCGCGTCGACGACGGATACGCGCTCGACACGGCTGCCGGCCGCCTGCACTGCGCCTCGCTGATCGTCGCGACCGGTGGCCTGTCGATCCCGAGCATGGGCGCGACCGGTTTCGGCTACGAGCTCGCGCGCAGCTTCGGCCATGCGCTGGTGCCCACGCGCGCCGGCCTGGTCCCGCTGACGCTCAGCGGCAAGCACCAGGAACGGCTGGACGACCTGTCGGGGGTCGCGCTCGACGTCGAGGCCGGCTGCAACGGCGCGTTCTTCCGCAACCGCATGCTGGTCACGCACCGCGGCATCAGCGGACCGGCGATCCTGCAGATCTCCTCGTACTGGCAGCCGGGCGACGATCTGCGCCTGGATCTGCTGCCCGGCCGCGATGCGCTGGCGTGGCTGCAGGCGCAGCAGGCGGAGCGTCCGGGCACGGAACTCAAGAACGTGCTCGCCGAACTGATGCCGCGCCGCTTCGCCCAGCGGCTGTGCGAGATCTGGCTGCCGAACCGGCCGATGAAGCAGTTCACGCCGCCGCAGTTGCAGGACACCGCCGCGCTGCTGCAGGCTTGGCCGCTGGTCGCCAGCGGCACCGAGGGCTATCGCACCGCGGAGGTCACGCTGGGCGGCGTGGACACCGCCGGCGTGTCGTCACGGACGATGGAATCGCAGCACGCGCCCGGGCTGTATTTCATCGGCGAAGTGCTGGACGTCACCGGCTGGCTGGGCGGCTACAACTTCCAGTGGGCGTGGGCGTCGGGCATGGCGGCAGGCAGCGCTGCCTAGGCGCGTGTGCGGGAGCGCGCTTGCGCGCGAGTGGCCGCCCCGGGAACGCCTGATCGCGCGCGAGCGCGCTCCTACAGATTGGAAAGAGCGGTCAGGCCGCCTGCGCGTCGGTGCGCGCGCGACGCGTGCGCACCGCATCGGCGAGCCGGTCGAGCGTGCGCACCGTCGTCGCCCAGTCGATGCAGCCGTCGGTGATGCTCTGGCCATGGACCAGCGGCCGGCCCGCCACCAGCGCCTGCTTGCCGGCGACGAGATGGCTCTCGATCATCGCGCCGACGATGCGGCGCTCCCCGCCTTCGATCTGGCGCGCGATGTCGTCGACGACCTTCGGCTGGTTGTCCGGGTTCTTGCCGCTGTTGGCATGGCTGGCATCGATCATCAGCGCCGCGCGCAGGCCCTGTGCCTGCAGCACGCCGGATGCGGCTTCGACGTGCGCCGCGTCGTAGTTCGGCTGCGCGCCGCCGCGCAGGATCACGTGGCAGTCCGGGTTGCCGGACGTCGACGCCACCGCGCAGCGCCCGTCCTTGCCGACGGCGAGGAAATGATGCGGATGCGAGGCCGCGCCGACCGCGTCGACCGCGATGCGCACGTCGCCGCCGGTGCCATTCTTGAAACCGACTGGGCACGACAGTCCCGACGCCATCTCGCGATGCACTTGGCTCTCGGTCGTACGCGCGCCGATCGCGCCCCAGGCGACGAGGTCGGCGAGGTACTGCGGGCTGATGATGTCGAGAAATTCCACGCCCGCCGGCAGGCCCAGCGCGTTGATCTCGCGCAGCAGGCCGCGCGCCAGGCGCAGGCCCTTGTCGATGCGGAAACTGCCGTCGAGATCCGGATCGTTGATCAGGCCCTTCCAGCCGATCGTCGTGCGCGGCTTCTCGAAGTAGACCCGCATCACCAGTTCCAGCGCATCGCCATGCGTGTCGCGCAACGCGCGCAGGCGATGCGCGTATTCCATCGCCGCGACCGGGTCGTGGATCGAGCAGGGGCCGACGACGACGACCAGACGATCGTCCTCGCCATGCAGGATCGCGTGGCAGGCGGCACGCGCGCCGGCGACGGTCGTCGACATCGCCTCGCTGCAGGGCAGTTCGGCGAGCAGCATGGCGGGCGGGGTGAGCGGCTGCAGATCGCGGATACGGAGGTCGTCGGTGTGCGGGGGCATGGTCGATCTCGGAAACGGAAGGCTGGAGGGGTAGGCCAAAAACAAGAAAGCCGCCAGGGTCTCTGGCGGCTTGTCGGGAATACGTGCGACCTGGTGTCAGGGCGCGCGCGGACCGTCCGCCGCCTGTGGCGTCGGAAACGCATACCAATAGAAGAAGCTGGAGGGGCGCGAGGTCATGGCGCCATTGATAACACGGCAGACCGCGCGGTGCGACGGTTGCAGTCGCGACCATCGCGCTGCGCCGCGATCACTCCGGCAGCAGCGGCGGGCGCGATTCGTACCAGTCGCGCGCACCGGCGATGTGCAGCCTGCGGTCGCCACCCTGCAGTTCGACGCCCATGCCGAGCACGCCCCAGCGGGCGTAGAGATCACCGTCCGGCGTGCCGTCGGCGATCCGCAGCCGCGCCTGCATGTCGATGCGGTCGTTGCCGGCCTGCACCCGGTCGAACACCAGTTCGTTGCCGCGCAGGCGCAGGTCGCCGGTCGCGTGCGCCTCGCCGGAATCGATCAGGTTGCCGATCCAGCGCGGGAACACGCTGCGCTCGGCGAACAGGCCCAGCAGCACACTGACGTCGCGCATGTCGACGCGGCCTCGGCCACTGACCTCGAACGGTTCGCGCCAGTCCAGCGTGCCGTCCTCGAGCGCGAGCCGCGCCCACCACGGCGCATCGTCGCCGCCGGATCCGTCGAGCCGTACGCCGTCGAGTCGCACCGCCAGCGCATCGATCCTGTAACGCCGTCCGACGCGCTGCATCCGCGTCAGGCGGCTGTCGAGCTCGACGTTGCCCGACAACTGCGAGGGGCCGAGCGCGACGCGCACGTTCTGCCCGTGCACGCGCATGTGTCCGCTGACCATCTCGCCGCCGCTGTCGAGGCGCAGATCGCCACTGGCACGGCCACTGCCGCCGACCAGGCGCACACTGTCGCCGGGCAGGTAGCGGTTGTAGGTGCGCAGATCCGGCACCTGCGCATCATCGAAGCGCAGGCGCGCATCGAGATGTTCGTGGAACTGCGCGAGCGTGCCGGTCGACGCGAGATCGAGCCGCAGGTCGCGGCCGCGCAGGTCGATCCGCTCCGGCGCGGCGTCCGGTGCGAGGGTGAAGCGGTCGAGCACGATGCCGATCGTCGTGCGCTGGCCGGCGCCTGCATCCTCGCGCATCCGCATGCGGGCATGCGCATTGCCGCTGAAGCGATTGTCGAGCACGCGCGCCGACAGCGTCGCATCGTCGAGGTCGATACGGCTGCCCGGCTGCAGCTGCCCCGCGTGCAGGCGCACGGCGGCATCGAGATCGGCGCGGCCGTCGAAGGCCAGCCAGTCGATGTCGCGCAGGATCACGTCGATCCAGCGCAGCGGCACCGACGGCCACTGCGTCTCGACCGTGCCGCCCAGTGCACGCAGCGGACGCAGCCAGTCGTCGGGGCCGATCCGCCGGTCGTCGACGCGCAGGTCGGCGCGCAGCCACGGCGTGCCCGAGGCCGGTGCCGGCACCCGCGCCGCGACGCGGATCGCGTCGGACGACGTGCGCAACGCGACGCCCAGCGGATGTCGCAGCGGCGCGCCGTCGGCTGTGCTGGCGTACACCGGCGCCGACCAGTCGAGCCGGCTGCCGGGCATCAATACACCGCGTTCGAGGGTGAGGTCGGCGCGCAGATAGCCGACGAAACCGGTCGTGCCGATCGGCAAGGCATCGTCGTCGCGCGCGACCAGGTCGATGCCCGGCGCCGGTCCGTCGACGCGCATGTGCGCATCGAGCAGCAGCAGTTTCTCCTCGCCCTGCGCCTGTTCGCGGATGTGCGCGGGGATCGCGATGTCGAACTCGAGCACGCCGTCGCGCAGCAGCGGCACGTCCCCGACCTGCAGGGTCGCGTCGGGCATGCGCAGCGTCGAGCGTCCGACCTCCATCGCGCCGCCCTGCAGCGTCTTCTCGAACACGAAGCGCGCCTCGCCGCGGCCGGTCACGCGCGCGTCGTAGAAGTCCAGCCGCAGCAGGCTCGGCGTGGTGATCGCGTCGAAGCGCATCGTCCACGGCGCCTTGCCGGGGCGCTTGGTCGACGGCAGGTCCTGCGGCGTCCGCGCGACGTGCACGGACACGTCGTGCGCGCGGATCGTGCCGAATGCGACCTCGCGCCACAACAGCGGCAGCAGCTTGATGCGCCCGTTCGCGCGCGGGCTGGCGATGGTCCACACGGTGGTATTGGCATGTCCGCCCATGACCACGCCGCGCGCGAGGATGTGCCCCGGATACAGGCTCATCGCCGAGTCCCAGCGCGCGTGGTAGCGCTCGGGCTTGCGGTTGATCACATCCGCGCCGAAGGCGCTGTTGAGGAACACGTTCGCCGCGACGAGGTACAGCAGGTACAGCACGCACGCCACGACGCCCGCGCGGCGCAGTCCCGTGCGGTGCGCGCGCCACCACGGATCAGGGGAAGTCGCCGGCATCGCGACAGCATGGCCGATGACCGGTGAGGGCCACCTGCACGCGAACCCTTCGAATCAGGCCCGGCTGAAGAACATCAGGTAGACGAAGCGTGCGTCCTCCATCGTGCTGCCGAAGGCGTCGCCGGCGCTGTGCCACATCCAGGGACGCAGCAGGACGAGACGGTTGAAGCGCATCGGTACGCGCATCGTCATCTCCCATTTCGACGCGTCGTTGCTGTCGCGCGCGAGCAGTTCGCTCTGCACGGCATCGAAACTCCCGAGCCCCATCGCCTGCAATTCGGCCGCGTTGGTCGGCGCGTGATCGGTACCGGTGGGAATGTGGCGGAAGAACTCGGTGCCACCCCGGCAGTCCTGCGGCCGGCTCAGATAGAGGATGCCCGACCACTCGACAGGGCCATCGATGTGCACGCGCCCCAGACCCACGTCGTCGGCGCGCGTGATGCGGAACTTGGCGTGCGAATGCTGCGGTTCGATCGGCCGCAACGGCTCGCCGACCAGATGCGAGATCGCCCGTGGCAGGCCGGGGATCTGCAGGCGCTGCTGCGAATTGCGGCCCGGAAAATTGCCCTGCAGATCGGGATATTCCAGTTTCAATCCGGCCTCGCGCAACGACCATGCGTCGGGCTCGGACAGGAAATCATCGATGATCATCAGGGACGTTCGCATCGCGGCAGCGTAGCGGCGCGGTCATCACCACTCAAGGACGCGGCGTCGCGCCGCCGCGCGCACCCGCTTCAGTCGCGCACGATGCGCGACACGCGCCAGCCGCCGTGACTGCGGAAGCGGCCGCTGTTGCCGGTCAACGCATAGCGTACGCCCACCCAGACCGCGACCGGCCATGCGCATTCCCAAGCACGCGCCTTGCCGGCCGCCTTGCGGAAATCATGGATCCGTCCCCTGCTCATGCCCGCGCCCTTCGGTTCGCACCGGCACGTGCCGCCCCTGTCTGCCGCATCGACCACTCCCGTCAGAAGATTCCGCTCCGTCGGAGCGTGCCGGCGCGCCTCCCCGCGCGCCTGCCCGCCTATATCACCACAAAAGTGATATCCGTCACATTACGAAACCGCGCAAAGCCGACGAATGCCGTTCCTGCGGGTCTTGGACTGTTCCGGTTTCGCGGTGACAGGACCTGGCCACCGCATTGCGGACCTGCCATCGCGCTGCAGAGCGCGTGCGGCCAGCAGGACACGGCTGGTCAGAGGGACGACCGCGCACAAGAAAAACCCCGCCTCGCGGCGGGGTTTTTCGTGCAACGGTGCAGCGGATGACGCTGGATCAGAAATCCATGCCGCCCATGCCACCCATGCCGCCGCCGCCCGGCATCGCCGGCTCTTCCTTCTTCGGCAGCTCGGCGACCATCGCTTCGGTCGTGATCATCAGACCGGCGATCGAAGCCGCGTTCTGCAGCGCCGAACGGGTGACCTTGGTCGGGTCCAGGATGCCGAACGCGATCATGTCGCCGTACTCGCCGGTCGCGGCGTTGTAGCCGTAGTTGCCGGTGCCGTCCTTGACCGCGTTGAGCACGACGCTCGGCTCTTCACCGCAGTTGGTGACGATCTCGCGCAGCGGGGCTTCCATCGCGCGCAGGGCGATCTGGATGCCGTGGTTCTGGTCTTCGTTCGCACCCTTGAGCTGGCCGATGGCCTGCAGCGCGCGCACCAGGGCCACGCCGCCGCCCGGGACCACGCCTTCCTCGACCGCTGCGCGCGTGGCGTGCAGGGCGTCTTCGACGCGGGCCTTCTTTTCCTTCATCTCGATCTCGGTCGACGCACCGACCTTGATCACCGCCACGCCGCCGGCCAGCTTGGCCACGCGCTCCTGCAGCTTCTCGCGGTCGTAGTCCGAAGAGGTCTCTTCGATCTGCGCCTTGATCTGCTTGATGCGCGCCTCGATGCCACCGGTCTCGCCGGCGCCGTCGATGATCGTGGTGTTCTCCTTGGAGACCTGGATCTTCTTCGCGCGGCCGAGGTCGGCGATGGTCGCCTTCTCGAGCGACAGGCCGACTTCCTCGGAGATCACGGTGCCGCCGGTCAGGGTGGCCATGTCTTCGAGCATCGCCTTGCGACGGTCGCCGAAGCCCGGCGCCTTGACGGCGCAGACCTTGACGATGCCGCGGATCGTGTTGACGACGAGCGTCGCCAGGGCTTCGCCCTCGACTTCCTCGGCGACGATCAGCAGCGGCTTGCCGGCCTTGGCCACGCCTTCGAGCACGGGCAGCAGGTCGCGGACGTTGGAGATCTTCTTGTCGTGCAGCAGGATGAACGGGTCGTCCAGCTCGGCCGACATCGACTGCTGGTTGTTGACGAAGTACGGCGACAGGTAGCCGCGGTCGAACTGCATGCCCTCGACGACATCGAGCTCGTTGTCCAGGCCCGAGCCTTCCTCGACGGTGATCACGCCTTCCTTGCCGACCTTCTTCATCGCGTCGGCGATGATGTTGCCGATCGACTCGTCGGAGTTCGCCGAGATCGTGCCGACCTGGGCGATCGCCTTGTCGTCGGCGGTCGGCTTGGACAGGCTCTTCAGCTCGGCGACGGCCGCTTTGACGGCCTGGTCGATGCCGCGCTTGAGGTCCATCGGGTTCATGCCGGCGGCGACGGCCTTCGAACCTTCGCGGATGAACGCCTGGGCCAGCACGGTCGCGGTCGTGGTGCCGTCACCGGCGTTGTCGGAGGTCTTGGACGCGACTTCCTTGACCATCTGCGCGCCCATGTTCTCGAACTTGTCGGCCAGTTCGATCTCCTTGGCGACGGACACGCCGTCCTTGGTGATCGTCGGCGCGCCGAAGCTCTTCTCGAGCACGACGTTGCGGCCCTTCGGGCCCAGGGTTGCCTTGACGGCATTGGCGAGCACGTTCACACCACGCACCATCTTGGAACGCGCGTCTTCGCCGAAGCGGATTTCCTTCGCAGCCATTGCGGTATTACCTCAGAGTGAAATTGGGAGTTGGTTGGCGGGCGGTGCCCACCGGAATCGATCGCGGGTCGCGCGGACGCGGTTGCGTCCGCCGCGGATCAGCCGACGATCGCCAGAACGTCGTCTTCCTTGATGATCTTGTATTCGATGCCG
>Ga0160449_1001100_pt1 | contig 13774 bp, 13 predicted proteins | sample HID1975I_E1MG_FD_108216 | JGI IMG/M metagenome (GOLD analysis project Ga0160449, IMG submission 108216) | Enriched soil microbial communities from UW Madison campus, WI, USA - HID1975I_E1 MG | ecosystem: Environmental > Terrestrial > Soil > Unclassified | place: USA: Madison, Wisconsin...
CCATTTGCCACATCGATGCAGATAAATTGCAGCGCTGGGTTAAGGTTCAGAATTTGTTTGGTTTTCTCGAAATCAGCGTCTGATGTACCGGTTGAAACCATGACAAATTTCAGGATGCTTTCTGGCGTGGATTTCACGAAGTCGCTCCACTCTTCAAAAGAGTAGTGCTTATGAACGGCGGTGAGGATATCAAACGAAGCCAGTGCCTTGGCCATGCCGAATGTACCAACGGTGTCCATGTTAGCAGCAATGATCGGAACACCTGACCATGCAATACCGGAGTGTTTGAAAGTGAACTGGCGCTCAAGCTCTACATCAGAGCGGCTTTTCAGAGTGGAACGTTTTGGACGAATAAGAACGTCTTTAAAACCTAACTTCAAATCTTCTTCAATACGCATGTTGCAGATTCCTGGGTCGAATGGCGAAGGACGCGTGAACGCAATTGGTGATTTAGACACCAATTCCAGTGACGCTATCATACGCACTATTAATACCGCTGCAAGACTGCGAAAACAGTCTTTTTTACGCTACAATCGTTAAAATTTACCTAAGAAATGTGTAATCGCTTTAGGGTCTGGTTTTTATGGTTTATACGGTGGCATTAACGGGTGGGATTGGCAGCGGAAAAAGCACTGTCGCTGATAACTTTTCCCGATTAGGTATTACCGTTGTCGACGCGGATATCATTGCGCGCCAGGTCGTTGAGCCAGGACAGTCTGCCCTTAACATTATTTCTGAACATTTCGGTCCAGAGATCCTCTTTCAGGATGGCACTCTGAATCGCCGGGTTCTTCGTGAAAGAATCTTTTCTTCTCCAGCGGAAAAGCAGTGGCTTAATGCTTTACTGCACCCGCTTATTCATCAGCGAACCCAAACTGAAATCAACCAGGCACTATCTCCTTATGTACTATGGGTTGTTCCGTTATTAGTCGAAAATAATCTGCAACAAAAAGCCGATCGCGTTTTGGTCGTTGATGTGTCGCCAGAAGTGCAAATCGCACGTACTATTGCGCGCGATAAAGTCAGTCGTGAACATGCACAACAAATTATCGCTGCACAAGCGACACGCGAGGCACGTTTGAACGCTGCCGATGATGTAATTAATAATGATGGTGCCCCCGAAAAGGTGGCCGCACATGTTGACCGTCTGCACCGCCAGTACCTGGAATTGGCGTCGCAGGCCGCACAGCAGGAAAATGAATAATGAGCACCCAGATTCTTTTTGAGCACCCATTGAATGAAAAAATGCGTACCTGGCTGCGTATCGAGTTCTTAATTCAACAACTCGAAAGTTCATTACCGGTAGAGAACACTTCCAAAGCGCTACACTTCTTCCGCAACGTCGGCGATCTGCTGGATGTCTTTGAGCGCGGTGAAATTCGTACCGATATTCTTAAAGAGCTTGAGCGCCAGCAGCGCAAATTACTGAGTTGGGCGGAAGTTCCGGGTGTAGATATGCAGCGAATCGACTCACTGCGTAGCCAACTTAAAGAACATGGCAGCCTGTTAATGGCGGCGCCACGTTTAGGACAGGCTTTGCGCGAAGATCGTCTGATTGCCCTGGTTCGTCAGCGTCTTAGCATTCCTGGCGGATGCTGTAGCTTTGATTTACCGACATTGCATATCTGGCTGTATTCCCCGCAAGCACAGCGTGATGCACAGATTAATCAGTGGTTGGCGAGTCTGCAGCCGTTAAAACAATCTTTGAATCTGGTGTTGGATATTATTCGTAATTCTGCTCCATTCCGTAAGCAAACTAGCTTGAATGGTTTTTATCAGGATAACGGCGATGACGCCGATTTGTTGCGGTTAAAGCTGGATTTGTCTTGTCAGTTGTACCCGCAGGTATCTGGTCATAAAAGCCGTTTTGCGATCCGTTTCTTACCACTTGATAGCGAAAACGGGGTCATCCCCGAACGTCTTGATTTCGAACTTGCATGCTGCTGAGGAGCTAACGTGTCTGAATCCATTAGTGTAAATTGCCCTGGCTGCGGTAAAACAGTTATCTGGAATGAAACTAGCCCGTACCGACCATTTTGTAGCAAACGCTGCCAGCTGATTGATTTAGGTGAATGGGCCGCCGAGGAAAAACGAATTCCGAGCAGCGGCGATTTGTCAGACAGCGACGGCTGGAGTGAAGAAGACCTGCGTTAACGTTGCTGTCGTTCGTCAATGACTAGTTTGGTAATAACCGGTTCATTGGCTGGTGGAAAATCTGCAGCCACCAGCGCATTTTGCGCAATCCATTGACCCGGTTGTCCTTCTTTACCCCACGGCTCGCCTTCCCAACTTTCCACCAGGAAAAACCACAACGTGATATGCCTGTCCGGGAACTGATAGGCTAGTTTCTCAAACAGCGTAAATTCAGTCGCTGTAATACCTGTTTCTTCCTGAAGTTCACGGACTAACGCCTGCTCTGGCGTTTCACCCGCTTCGATTTTCCCACCGGGAAATTCAAGCTTGTTCGCCATATGAGCATCAGCGGCTCGCTGGGTAATAAAAATTTCGCTCTTAGGGTTACGGATAATGCCCACGGCGATTTCTAATTGTTTCATTTTTGTGCAGGTACTCCATATAAAAAAGGCGCAGCAAGCTGCGCCTTCATCGACAATTAAGTGCTTAGCTTAAACGGCCATGACACTGTTTGTATTTTTTACCGGAACCACATGGGCATGGGTCGTTACGGCCCACTTTGCGTTCACCCGTTTCTGAAGCCAACTCTTGTGCGGCGATCGTCTCGTCATCCTGGTGACTCAGTTGCTGCATCTGAGCTAAACGCTCGGCTTCTTCGCGACGCTGTTGCTCCATCGCTTCCACTTCTTCAGGCATACGAACCTGAACTTTGCTCAGCGTACTGATCACTTCATATTTCAGAGCTTCGAGCATAGATGCAAACATGGCGAAAGATTCACGCTTGTATTCTTGCTTAGGATCTTTTTGCGCGTAGCCACGTAAGTGAATACCCTGACGCAGATAATCCATGGCCGCCAAATGCTCTTTCCAAAGCGAATCAAGAGTTTGCAGCATGACGCCTTTTTCGAAGTGACGCATCATTTCAATGCCAACCACTTCTTCTTTACGCTTATACACTTCGATAGCGTTTTCCAAAATACGCTCGCGCAGTGTTTCTTCGTGCAGCTCAGGCTCTTTATCCAGCCACTCTTTAATTGGCAGTTCAAGATCGAAATCGTTTTTCAGACGCTCTTCCAGACCTTCAACATCCCACATTTCTTCCAGGGATTGTGGTGGAATATGCGCATCAATAGTCACTTTGAACACATCTTCGCGAATGCTGTTGATGGTTTCGCTTACGTCGCTCACATCCAGTAATTCGTTACGCTGGGTGTAAATGGCACGACGCTGATCGTTCGCCACATCATCATATTCAAGAAGTTGTTTACGGATATCAAAGTTACGGCTTTCAACTTTACGCTGTGCGTTAGCAATCGCTTTAGTAACCCATGGGTGTTCAATCGCTTCACCCGGTTTCATACCCAGTTTGCGCATCATGCCGGAGACACGATCCGATGCGAAAATACGCATCAGTGAATCTTCCATCGACAGATAGAAACGAGATGAACCCGCATCACCCTGACGACCAGAACGGCCACGCAATTGGTTATCGATACGACGAGATTCGTGACGTTCAGTACCGATGATATGCAGACCGCCAGATGCCAGAACTGCGTCATGACGAATCTGCCAGTCAGCTTTAATTTGTGCAATTTGCTCTGGAGTTGGGTTCTCAAGTTCAGCCACTTCTGACTGCCAGCTGCCACCCAACACGATATCCGTACCACGACCCGCCATGTTAGTTGCAATTGTCACGGCTGCCGGGTAGCCGGCCTGAGCAACAATGCCTGCTTCGTTGGCGTGGAATTTGGCGTTCAGAACGTTGTGCTTGATACCCGCTTTGGTCAGTTCAGCAGAAACGACTTCCGATTTCTCGATAGAAATCGTACCCACCAGCACTGGCTGACCATTGGTGGTACGTTCTTTAATATCTTCGATAATCGCCGCAATTTTATCCATTTCAGTCATGTAGACCAAATCTGGCATGTCTTTACGAATCATTGGGCGGTTAGTTGGCACAACGATGGTATCGAGTTTATAGATAGAGCTGAATTCGAAGGCTTCGGTATCCGCAGTACCCGTCATACCTGCCAGTTTTTCATACAGGCGGAAGTAGTTCTGGAAGGTAATAGAGGCCAGAGTCTGGTTTTCGTTCTGGATATCCACACCTTCTTTGGCTTCAACAGCCTGGTGCAGGCCATCAGACCAACGGCGACCTTGCATGGTACGGCCTGTGTGCTCATCAACGATGATGACTTCGCCATCTTTTACGATGTAGTCAACGTCACGGGTGAACAATACGTGTGCGCGCAGCGCGGCAGTCACGTGGTGCATCAGCATAATGTTAGTTGGGGAGTACAATGACTCGCCTTCTTCCATGATACCTTCGCGTACCAGTAACTCTTCAACCAGTACCAGACCGCGTTCAGTAATGTTTACCTGACGAGATTTTTCGTCAACGGAGAAGTGACCTTCACCCTGGAAGGTATCTGAATCTTCTTTTTCCTGACGGATCAGGCTTGGGATGATTTCGTTTACTTTGCGGTACATCTCAGAGCTATCTTCAGCCGGGCCGGAGATGATCAGTGGAGTACGCGCTTCATCGATAAGGATTGAGTCAACCTCATCCACCAACGCATAGTGCAGTTTGCGCTGTACGCGTTCTTCAGGGCTGAACGCCATGTTGTCACGCAGGTAGTCAAAACCGTATTCGTTGTTAGTACCGTAAGTAATGTCTGCCGCATACGCTTCGCGTTTTGCCGGTGCAGGCATGCCAGGCAAGTTGATGCCGACACTCAGGCCAAGGTACTCGAACAACGGACGGTTGTTTTCCGCATCACGCTGGGCCAGATAGTCGTTCACGGTAACAACGTGAACACCACGGCCGCTTAATGCGTTCAGGTATGCAGGTAGAGTTGCAGTCAGGGTTTTACCTTCACCTGTACGCATTTCCGCGATACAACGATCATTAAGTACCATACCGCCAAGAAGCTGTACGTCGAAGTGACGCATACCGAACACACGCTTACTTGCTTCCCGAACCACAGCAAAAGCTTCTGGGATCAGGTTTTCCAGCACTTCGCCTTTTTCAAGGCGCGCACGGAATTCACCGGTTTTTGCTTTTAATTCGTCATCGGAAAGCTTTTCAATTTCCGGTTCCATGCTGTTGATAAGAGTTACAACTTTACGCATACGACGTAGTGTACGGTCGTTACGGCTACCGAAAACTTTAGTTAATAATTTGATTAGCATAATAAATTCTCAAACGCCTACCGTCAGGGTAGAGCTAAAATAACGTTATAATTAAAGGGAATGGTTTTAGCTGAGGCGTAGTGGACCGGCGCGAATACCGTGAACCTGGCTAATCCAGATGGCAGGACTAAAAGTCTCGACAGCTGGCGGTTGCCAAAGCGCAATGTGGCGCACAATTACGGGCTGTTTGCTTTCCTGGGTGAGTAACGCGGTGAGCGTATCAAGTAAAGCGAGTTTATGTGCCTGAAGTGGCAAGCTCTCTTCCGCGACCGGTAGCGTTTGAGGCACCATAGCAAAAGAAAGGTGGCGTATTACTGTACGAATCGCATGTTGATGCCAGTAATCGACACTAAATGATGGTCGCCGGGTACTTTCCTGCAATAATGCCAGACTATTGAAGCTAACTTTGTTCAGGTAGTCGTGACTGCTGGTAGAGGTTTCTGCCGGGGCTGTAGGTTCGGTATTTTGGCTGAGCGCAGGCATGCCAAAACTCGCCGCGACCATCCCCAATAAGAGATGCGGCCAGAAGTAACGTCTGCCAAACTGTCGCCAACGATTTAGAATACCAATCACTTTTTCCGCCGGAGCATTATGTATGCGTGATAGTCGCCCACAATCTTTAGATCATTTGTTCGATGATGCTGGTGCCGAAAGCGTGCTGCAAAACGTGCAACAACGTGCCACTGCGCTACTTCGGCTCAACAGGGCGGTGAAAGGAATATTACCCGCTCAACTACATCCCTGGTGCCGGGTCGCAAATTTTCGACAAGGCATTCTCGTACTTGAAACTGCAAATGCTAGCTGGCTGATGCGCTTACGCTATGAACAAGCCACACTATTAAGTGCATTACGTGCGCAAATATTACCATCATTGACATCAATCGACATCAGGATTAATCCATCACTGGCTGCAATTGGGCAAGAATCAGTACAAGAAAACAGCATTCAGACAGCGAAAGGTAAAACTGAAGGAGTTAACAGAGTGTTGAGCCAGCAAAGTGCTGAGGCATTAAGAATGGTGGCTGAACGTAGCCCTGAGAAATTGAAGGCAATAATAGAACGACTGGCATCATTGGCCGGAGAGAGTACCAATGAAACCAGTCGCAATAAATAATTCTGGTGTTATGCCAGAACCATTTTTGGTGCTTTGAACGCTAACGGAAGTTCGGCATCGTCTTCGAAGGTTGCCCATTCCCAGGCTTCCTGCTTCGCCAGAACCGCCTGAAGCAATTTGTTATTCAGTGCATGACCTGACTTATAGGCGGTAAACGCGCCGATAATGTTATGGCCGCACATGAACAAGTCACCAATCGCATCGAGCATTTTGTGACGAACGAATTCGTCTTCAAAACGCAAACCGTCTTCGTTCAGTACGCGATAATCGTCAACAACGATGGCACAATCGAAGCTGCCGCCCAGGCACAAACCACGGGACTGCAGATATTCGATATCACGCATGAAACCGAAAGTACGAGCACGACTGATCTGGCGCATAAATGCGTCAGCAGAAAAGTTCATGCTGTAACGTTGAGTACTGGCATCAATCGCCGGGTGGTTAAAGTCGATGGTGAAATCCAACGAGAAACCATTGTACGGCTTGAATTCAGCCCATTTGTCGCCGTCTTCAACGCGAACCGTTTCTTTGACGCGTACAAATTTCTTCGCACAGTTTAATTCATCAATCCCGGCATCAAGCAGCAGGTAGACGAATGGCGCTGCACTACCGTCCATAATTGGGATTTCTGGGGCATTGACTTCAATAATGATGTTATCAATACCTAACCCAGCCAGGGCGGCGTTCAGGTGCTCAACGGTAGAAATCCGCACATCGTGCTCGTTCACCAGGCAAGTACAGAGCATGGTATCACGCACAGATTTGGCATCTGCCGGAAAATCTACCGGAGGATTCAAGTCGGTGCGACGATAGATGACCCCGGTATTTGCCGGCGCAGGGCGCAACGTCAGTGTGACTTTCTTGCCGGTATGTAAACCGACGCCAGTCGCCTGAACGATACGTTTTAATGTCCTTTGTTTGATCATCGTATAATCTCGCCAAATTACCTATCCAACCGAAGTGTATATCACAATCGGTGGACCAGTTTAGCACAAAGAGCGGAGATCCCCAACTTCCGGTTTATTCTTAATCAGCTTGCTTGCGCAAAAACGCTGGAATATCCAGATAATCAGGCTCTTTCGTCGTTTGTGGCGTGTTGTCGTTAACTACTTTGGCAGCAGGTTTTTGCTCTTGCTGAAGCGGAGCCATACCGTGCTGCTGGTAGCGATCCATGACAGGTTGCTGAGTTTGTTTGTTGGTCACCAGGGTGATTTCTGGACGTTTGTCCATACCAATACCGGTTGCAACAACAGTAACACGCAGTTCGTCGTTCATCTCTGGGTCCAGAGAAGTACCGATAACCACAGTTGCGTTATCAGATGCGAATGCACGAATGGTGTTACCGACTGTTTCAAACTCGTCCAGACGCAGGTCGAAACCAGCAGTAATGTTGACCAGAACACCACGTGCGCCAGAAAGATCGATATCTTCCAACAGCGGGCTGGAAATTGCCATTTCAGCAGCTTCTTCTGCACGGTCTTCACCACTTGCAACACCAGAGCCCATCATGGCATAACCCATTTCGGACATTACGGTGCGCACGTCTGCGAAGTCGACGTTCATCAGACCCGGGCGGGTAATCAACTCTGCGATACCCTGCACTGCGCCTTTCAGTACATCGTTTGCTGCGCCAAAAGCGTCAAGCAAAGAGATACCGCGACCCAGTACTTTCAGTAATTTGTCGTTAGGAATGGTGATCAAGGAGTCAACATGCTTAGACAGCTCGGCAATACCCTGCTCCGCGAAAGCCATGCGCTTCTTGCCTTCAAAGTTGAAAGGCTTGGTCACAACGGCAACGGTCAGAATGCCTAAGTCTTTAGCGACTTCAGCCACGACAGGTGCTGCACCTGTACCAGTACCGCCACCCATACCTGCGGCGATAAATACCATGTCTGCGCCTTCAAGGGCTGCACGTAACGCGTCACGGTCTTCTTCCGCAGCGGTACGACCCACTTCAGGGTTCGCTCCAGCACCCAGACCTTTGGTAATTCCATTACCAATCTGGATTGTCTGGCCTACAGCAGTTTTGCGTAACGCCTGAGCGTCGGTATTCACTGCAAAGAATTCAACACCCTCGATGCGTTCACGCACCATGTGTTCAACGGCATTGCCGCCGCCACCACCGACGCCGATGACTTTAATCACCGCGTCGTTGGTCAGTTCCATAGGTTCAAACATAGTTTCTCTCCGTTTTGTGCCTGTCGCCTGAGACCACTAATTTTGTCTGGTCTCTTATAAAAATTAAAACTCTTTTCTCAGCCAGCTGTTGATTCGCTTAATCCATGAGCCGACAGAGGAGCGTTTTTCCACTTCTGCTTCACCACTGAGATGTGTTTCTTTCCCGTAGTGCAGCAAGCCGACTGCTGTGGAGTAATAAGACTCCTGGGCATAATCAGTCAGGCCTGTAATATTTAACGGTTGTCCAATACGAACTTGTGTATGGAACACACGTTGCGCACAGGCTGCCAGCCCTTCAATTTGCGCTGCGCCGCCCGTTAGTACAATCCCCGCCGCCAGGTGGTGCTTCACACCTTGCTGGCGAAGTTGTTCTTGTAATTGCAAAATCTCTTCGTTTACCAGATTCAGAAGTTCGGTATAACGTGGCTCGATAACTTCTGCGAGCGTCTGGCGTTGCAGGCTACGTGGCGGACGCCCGCCTACGCTTGGCACTTCCACGTTTTCATCTTTACCGACAATCGAACCCAGAGCGCAGCCATGACGCACTTTAATGGCTTCTGCATCACTCGGTGGTGTGCCGAAGGCATAAGCGATATCACTGGTCACCACGTTCCCTGCATAAGGAATAACTTTGGTGTGGCGCAACGCGCCGCCAGTGTAGACCGCGATATCCATTGTACCACCACCGACATCGACTACGCAGACCCCTAATTCACGCTCATCTTCAGTCAAAACTGCATAGCTTGCTGCAAGTCCTGCAAAGATCAGTTGGTCAACTTTCAGACCACATCGTTCAACAGCTTTGACGATGTTTTTAGCCATGTCGTTATGGCAGGTAATCAAGTGCACTTTAGCCTGCATGCGCACACCAGATAAACCTACAGGATTTTTGATGCCTTCCTGGTAGTCAATTGCATATTCTTGCGGGATTACGTGCAAAACACGATGCTCGTCACGTACGCGTACTGATTTCGCGGTGTGAACAACGTTCTCTACATCTTCCTGCGTCACTTCTTCTTCGGAAATTGGCACCATGCCAATCTCGTTTTGACAGCTAATATGTTTACCTGACAGCGCAAGGTAGACCGAAGATATCTGGCAATCCGCCATTAATTCGGCCTGATCAATCGCGCGCTGAACGCATTTTACGACTGATTCGAGATCGTTTACGCCACCTTTGTCCATACCACGCGATGGGCAACTACCCACGCCAATAATATTGACCATACCGTCAGGCAGAACTTCCCCTACTAAAGCGGCAACCTTTGCGGTACCGATCTCCAGTCCTACTACCAGTTTTCTGTCCGTCGCCTTGATCATTGTTATTCTGCCTGTGCCTGATTCTGTTGCTGATTAGGATTAGATTCCTCTACGGGAGCGGGCTGCCAACCTACTGCCGCGCCGGAGTCATAACGCAGGTCGACATAACTAATCCTTTTATTGTCGGCTTGCTCTTGCTGCTGCAGAACCGGGTAAAGTTCTACAAAACGACTCAGGCGTTTCATTGTTTCGCCCCGACCTAAATTAAGTTTGATGCCATTATTTAGCGTCAATTGCCAGGAGCGCCGAGCGGTCATTGCCGCTTCTTTCAATGTAAATTTATCCTTTGCCAGCACGTCGCCCATTGCGCGGTAACCTTGCAAGACTTCACCTTCACTGCCTTCTGGCCCGGATAACATAGGTAAAGTCTGCTTTGTGGCTCTTTCTGCTGGAACACTGAACGCATTTCCTTGCGCATCAATCATATGTTGATCATTCCAGCGCGCTATAGGCACATATTCAACCAGATGAATCTTCAATTCGTCTGGCCATTGCTTTCTCACGCTCGCCTGCTTGATCCATGGCAAACGTTCAATTTGCTGCTGGATGATATTCACATCCTGGGTCATAAAGGTGCCCGGTGGCCCCAGTGCCAGAATTGACTGGCGAATATCATCGTTACGGGTGTAATGCCGTTCACCAGTAACCACTAACTTAGACAATGGCAACCGCTGTGCATCTTCCATCCAGCCGACCACAATCCAGCCGCCGATAAATACCGTAAACAGTACTGCGCTCAGGAAAATAATCCCGGCCAGTCGCCCACCGTTACTGCGACGAGAACTGGTTTCTTCTTCTTCCTGGCGATTACGCGTATTCAGAGCTGCTTGCGACATATCAGTCTGCCAACTCCAGAATCCGCACTACCAGTTGCGAAAATGTCATCCCAGCCTGACGTGCCGCCATTGGCACCAGACTGTGGCTGGTCATGCCCGGAGAAGTGTTCACTTCCAGTAAGTAAAACTGGCCGTCACTATCCAGCATGACGTCTACGCGTCCCCAACCGCTGCACCCCAAAACTTGCCAGGCTTGCAGCACTAAAGCCTGTAATTCTTGCTCGCGTTGTTCGATTAAACCACCCGGGCAGAAATATTGTGTCTCATCAGAGAGATACTTCGCCTCATAATCATAGAAAATTCCAGCGGGTTGGATACGAATTGACGGTAATATTTCTTCGCCAACAATCGCAACCGTGTACTCAGGGCCACTGAGCCACTTCTCGATCAGAATTTCTTCGTCGTGTTCAAAGGCCAATTCAAGCGCTGCAGGCAGGGCTGAAACATTATCAACCTTAGACATACCCACGCTTGAGCCTTCACGGCTTGGCTTAACGATGACTGGCATCCCTAAGCCTGCAATCTGTTCTACTGTGGTTGCAGAAATACCGGCTTCGACATCACGGCGCGTGAGTGCAACCCACGGAGCGACAGGTAAATCAGCACCTTTCCACAGCAATTTGGTACGCAGCTTATCCATGGAGATAGATGAAGCCATCACGCCGCTGCCGGTATAAGGCAATTTCAGAAATTCCAGCAACCCTTGCAGGGTGCCGTCTTCTCCACCACGGCCGTGTAAGGCAATGAAGACTTTGTCGAAACCCTGCGCTTTCAGCTCAGTGACTGGTGTGTCTTTCGGGTCAACTTCGTGCGCATCAATTCCAGCTTCACGCAGGCCTGCGAGTACCGCAGCACCTGATTGCAATGACACCTCACGCTCAGCGGAAGTCCCGCCCAGCAGGACAGCGATTTTCTCAGCCATGTTGGTCTCCCTCCTTAGTGTGGGACTGCAATTTGCATTCAGCCAGGTTTCTGGCAACTTTCCCGACATTTCCTGCACCTTGCACCAGGATCAAATCATTTCCCGACAAGATCGGAGACAACATATCAGTGATCTGGTTCGCATCCGGCACCAGAATGGGATCAACTTTTCCGCGTCCACGGATAGTACGGCACAATGAACGGCTGTCAGCGCCAGGAATAGCCGCTTCACCCGCAGCATAAACGTCCAGCATCAACAAGGAATCCACTTGCGACAATACGTTAGCAAAGTCGTCGTACAGATCACGGGTACGCGTATAACGGTGCGGCTGGAAGATCATCACCAGATTTTTATCCGGCCAACCTGCACGAGCCGCTTTAATGGTGGCATCCACTTCTGTCGGATGGTGACCGTAGTCATCCACCAGCATGGCACTGCCTTCTTTACCATTTACTGGCGCTAACGGATATTCACCGAGGAAATCAAAGCGACGCCCGGTTCCCTGGAAGCTCTCCAGCGCGCGCAGAATGTCCTCGTCATCAATGCCTTCTTCTGTCGCAACAGAGACCGCTGCCGCCGCGTTTAACGCGTTGTGGCGACCCGGCGCATTCAGTGTCACATGCAGAGCAGGTTTATCCTGACGCACAATCGTGAAATGCCCTTGCGGCCCTTTCTGCTGGTAGTTTTCAATGCGAACATCTGCATCTTCGCTGAAACCGTAAGTGGTGATCTTGCGGCCCACACGTGGCAGCAATTCACGAATAACTGGATCGTCTACACACATCACAGCCAGACCATAAAACGGCAGGTTGTGCAGGAAGTTAATAAACGTCTGCTTTAAATTCTCGAAGTCGCCCTGGTAGGTATCCATGTGGTCAGCTTCGATATTCGTTACCACTGAAACCATCGGTTGCAGATGAAGGAATGACGCATCACTTTCATCTGCTTCAGCAATCAGGTAACGGCTGTGACCCAGGCGAGCATGGGTTCCCGCGGCTTTAACCAGGCCACCGTTCACAAAAGTAGGATCAAGCCCTGCTTCTGCATAAATACTGGAAACCATCGCCGTAGTGGTTGTTTTGCCGTGCGTACCCGCAATAGCGATGCCGTGACGAAAACGCATCAACTCGGCCAGCATTTCAGCACGACGAATAACCGGGATACGCGCTTCATGAGCGGCAACAATTTCCGGGTTATCCATTGAGATTGCGGTGGATACCACCACAACGCTCGCATCCAACACATTTTCAGGGCGATGGTTGAAATAAATCGTGGCGCCCAGCGCCGACAACTGCTGAGTGACCGGGTTCGGTGCCAAATCAGACCCGCTGATTTGATAACCTTCATTAGCTAAAACTTCAGCAATACCGCCCATACCGGCGCCGCCGATGCCAACAAAGTGAATATGCCGGACGCGACGCATCTCGGGCACGATAGAACGCAGTTTCGCCAGTTGTTGTGTATTCATTCTCTAACCTGCAGCGTCAAACGCCATTACTTCAAATATTCATGGGCAACAGTCCGCCCACAATGATTACGCCAGTGCTGCGGCGCTCACTTCTTTTGCTACCCGCTCTGTGGCATCAGGAATAGATGCAGCACGCGCACGCTTGGCCATTGCCAATAACGTCGCTCTGTCCCACCCGGCGAGAGTTTGGGTAACGGCATCCACGGTAAACTGCGGTTGCTCCAGTATTTTTGCCGCTCCAGCCTTTTCCAACGGCAGCGCATTCCAGTATTGCTGTCGGTCTTTGTGCTGGAAGGGAACAAACAATGCAGGTAAACCTGCGGCCGCGACTTCGCTGACGGTTAATGCACCGGAGCGACATACCACTACATCGGCCCACGCATATGCGCCAGCCATATCATCAATAAATTCGGTCACTTTGTGCTGAGGCTGCCCGGCTTCTGCATAGCCTTTCTTACCAAACTCTTCGCCACCTTTACCTGACAGGTGCCAGATAGTAACGGCATCGCCCAAACGACCCGCCACTTGCGGCATCGTCTGGTTCAGTACCCGAGCGCCCTGCGAACCACCCACCACTAAAACTCGGACTGGGCCTTCACGACCCGCAAAAC
>Ga0160449_1001102_pt1 | contig 13766 bp, 10 predicted proteins | sample HID1975I_E1MG_FD_108216 | JGI IMG/M metagenome (GOLD analysis project Ga0160449, IMG submission 108216) | Enriched soil microbial communities from UW Madison campus, WI, USA - HID1975I_E1 MG | ecosystem: Environmental > Terrestrial > Soil > Unclassified | place: USA: Madison, Wisconsin...
CTCGGGCTCGGGCGTCGTGGGGGCCGGCGGCGTGGCGAAGCTGGCGGGTTGATAGCCATAGGCGAAGATGGCCATGTCCTGCTCGCGGGCGGCGCGCATCCGTCCCCGGATCGGCCACTGCGAGTTCATGTGATAGGGCGTGGCCAGCACGTCGAAGGCGTTGGTCGAGACATAGGTGTCCATGACCTCGCCATCACCCGACACCCCCAGCAACCGCACCCGCCCATCGGCGCGCAGGGCCTTCAGCGCATTCAGCGAGGTCTGCGGCAGCTCATGCTCGCCCGGCTCGTCCAGCAGCGCCACGTCGATCCAGCCCAGACCCGAGGCGTGCAAGGTGCGGTCGATGGCCGAGGTCATGCCCTCGGCGGAAAAGTCGCGCTCCAGCGCCCGTCGCCCGTCGCCATTGCCCAGGTTCAGGCTGATGCACACCAGCCGCCGCTCGACCTGACGCAGGGCCTGGCCGACGACCTCGGCCAACACGGGATCGGGTGTCTCCAGCCGATAGGCGTTGATCCCCGCCTCCAGCGCCGAGAAGATCAGCTGCCGCGCTGCCTCCGGGCCCTGGGCCAGGGTGTCGGCGCCCAGGCTCAGCGTGACCGACGACACCGCCGCGCCTGAGTTTCCGAACGGCCGATAACGCATCAGCCACCCTCCGCCGGCGCGGATGTCTCCAGCGCCAGGGCGTGTAGTTCGCCGCCCATCTGACCCTTCAGCGCGGCATAGACCAGCTGATGCTGCTTCACCCGCGACAGGCCGGCGAATGCGGTCGAGACGATGCGCGCGCGATAGTGATCGCCGTCGCCGGCCAGATCCTCAATTGCGATCACCGCGTCCGGAAAGGCGTCGGCCAGATGGGCGCGCAGGGTTTCGACGGGCATCGGCATGGGTCGTGGGGGCTCCGGCTGTTCAGGCTCAGAATGCAGCATAAACCTTAATGAGCGGAAACGGCGATCAGCCGCCCATCGGCCGCTGGAACAGGGTCACCGCCGACCCCTTGTAGGTCGTGTCGGCATAGGGGGCGTATCCGACGCGCCCGGCCAGTCGGATCGACGGCGCGTTTTCCGGCGAGATCATGCAGACCGTGCGCGACGCCTTCAGCGCCGTGTCCGCCCATTGTAGCGCCGCCTGCAAGGCCTCGAACGCCAGTCCCTGACCCTGGAAGCGCGGCGCCAGGCCCCAGCCCAGCTCGGGCGCGTTCAAGGCCGGTTCGACCTCTCGTCGGAAGTCCAGCACGCCCACGCTGCCGACATAGTCCCCACCGTCCTTCAGGCGGATGGTCCAGTTGCCGTGGCCCAGCGCCGCCCAGTGCCCCATGTCGCGCAGCAGCCGGTACCAGACGTCTTCCGCCGACAGGGCGTGCCCCATGATGAAGCGGGTGAAGTTCTCATCGGCCCACAGGGCGCAAAGGTCGTCGTAGTCCTCCAGGCTCTTCGGTGTCAGGGTCAGGCGGTCGGTGGTCAGGATCGGTCCGGCGGTCACATCAATCCCAGTTGCTTGAAGCTGGCCACGCCCTCGCGGCCGACGACCAGATGGTCATGGACGGTGACGCTCAGCGATTGCGCCGCCTCGATCACCTGGCGGGTCATGTCGATATCGGCCCGGCTGGGCGTCGGATCGCCGGATGGATGGTTGTGCACGATGATCATGGCGCTGGCCGACAGTTCCAGCGCCCGGCGTACGACCTCGCGCGGATAGACCGGCGCATGATCGACCGTGCCCCGGTTCTGGATTTCGTCCAGGATCAGCTGGTTCTTCTTGTCCAGATATAGCACCCGGAACTGTTCGCGCGGCTCGTGCTGCAGCGACAGCCGCACATAGGCCAGCAGCGCTGTCCAGGACGAGATGACGGTGCGCTTGTTCGCCTCTTCCTTGGTCACCCGGCGCGCGACCTCATGCAGGGCGGCGATGTCCAGCGCCGTCTCGGCGCCGACGCCTTTCGAGCGCCCGCGCGAATCCTCGGCCCGCACGGTCATCAGATCCTCGACCGACGCCGCCAGAACCGCCGCCAGAGACCCGAACCGGCTCAGCAGCGCCTTGGCGATCGGCTTCACATCGCCCTGCGGCTGACTGCGGAACAGGAACAGCTCCAGCAGTTCATAGTCCGGCAGATGATGGATGCCCGCACCCCGCGCGCGCTCACGCAGCCGTTCGCGGTGACCGGCGTGGTGCGGCTTCGTCGGCTTGGCCGGCGTTTCGGGCGGTTGATCGATCATGCGCCTCCCCAGGGAAGCGCAGCCTATCCTAGAATTTCGGACGGAACAGGCCCTGTGGCGAGGCGGTGAAGATTTCGATGCCGTCCTCGGTCACGCCGATGCTGTGCTCGCACTGGGCCGACAGCGACTTGTCGCGGGTCACGGCGGTCCAGCCGTCGGACAGCACCTTCACCGCCGGCTTGCCCAGGTTCACCATCGGCTCGACGGTGAAGAACATGCCCGGTTTCAGCACCGCGCCTTCGCCCCGGCGGCCGTAGTGCAGGACGTTGGGGCTGTCGTGGAACACCCGGCCGATGCCGTGGCCGCAGAAGTCGCGCACCACGCTCATCCGCTGCGCCTCGACATACTGCTGGATGGCCCAGCCGATGTCGCCGAAGGTATTGCCCGGCTTGATCTGGGCCAGGCCCTTCTCCAGCGACTCATAGGTCACGTCGATCAGCTTCCGGGCGCGGGCGTTGACGGCGCCGACGCCATACATGCGGCTGGAATCGCCGTGCCAGCCGTCGACGATGACGGTGTGGTCGATGTTGACGATGTCCCCGTCCTTCAGAACCTTGTCGCCCGGAATGCCGTGGCAGACGACGTGGTTGATCGAGGTGCAGATCGTCCTAGTATAGCCCTTGTAGCCCAGGCATGCGGGGACGCCGCCGTTGTCCAGGGTGAACTCCCGGATCAGGTCGTCCAGCTCGCCGGTCGTCACACCCGGCTGGACGTGCGGCGTGATCATGTCCAGCGCCTGCGCCACCAGACGGCCCGCCTTGCGCATGCCCTCGAAGCCCTCGGCGTCATGGATGCGGATGGCGCTTGACCGGGTGAAGGTGTCGGTGTCCAGCTCAGGGGTCTCGTACATATCGGTCCAGGGGCGGGGAGACGCGGGCGAAACGGCCCGCGTCGTCAGATGGCCATTCTAGCACGGAACCTCAAGCCCGGTCGAACCCGGCGGCTCAGCGCGCCTTCACGTCCACCCGCAGCTGATAAATACCCGGGCCGGTGCGCTCGAAATTGGCCTGGTAGCTGGCGCCCCAGCGATAGTCCTGGCGCGGGGTCAGCGGCTGGCTGACCAGCATCGGGCGGCCGTTGTGGCGCGCGGTGATCTCATAGATCTGGGGACGCAGGCCGGTGACGACATAGCCTTCGCCGGTGTTGCGCAGGCGGCGCGTAATCGTCTCGCCGCCGGCGACGGGCCGCAGGCTCAGCTCCACCTCGGCCAGGTCGGTATAATCCCCAATGGCGGAGGTGACCAACACCATGGCGCCCGTGCCATAGGCGTTGTCCTCGGTCTGTTCGGTGAACTTGACCGAGAAATTCCGCACGGCGCCGACGTTGCCCGCGAACGGCGCGTCGTCATTGGGCGTCAGGTCCAGCATCATCGAGCCATTGGCCGTATTCACCCGCGCCTTCGCATAAACGGTCCAGGTGCCCAGCCGGTCGGCCACATGAATGCTGTATCGCCCGTTCGCGTCAGTGCGGGCGCTGCGCGAATAGCTGACGTAATAGGTGCTCTGCCCATACTGGGCGGTGATCTGTGCGCCTGCGATGGGGCGACCCGCCTCGTCCAGGACCCGGCCGGTCACATAGCCCGCGCGCACCGACTGATAGGCCGACGCCGTGCCGTGAACGGCCGTCACGACCATGGCGCAAACAAACGCCGCGAGGGCGAGGAACAGGATTCTGGGGGACATCGCTAGGGGGCTCCGCTTCATTACCGATGCGCAGCCATGGCCGGGCGCGGCGCCCGGCGCGCTCGGTTTGCGACGAAGACCCCGGCAGATGCGGCGAAGGCTGGCAGCAACCCCACGCGGCCTTGCGAGGCCGTCGCCATCGACACATATCCGCCACAGCCGGGTCTGATTTCAGGCGGCGGTTCGCCCCCTTTCGGCAACCCTCCGGCGCGATGCGCTTTCAGCATCCGAAGACGACTTCCTCCCCCTACGTCGCCTCGCTGTTCGGCGAGCGGCGGTCGATAAGTGAACGTTGATTATGTACCAGTTGCTCCCCCAATCCGGCCGCGCCCTCCTGGCCGGTGTGCTGATGGCCTCCGTGGCCGCCCCGGCCTTCGCGGGCTCCTTCTATCTGCAGGAACAGTCGGTGCGCGGCGCCGGCCGCGCTTATTCGGGCGAGACCGCCGACTACGGCGTCTCCTCGCTGTGGTGGAATCCGGCCTCGATCGCCCGCAGCGGCCGCGAACTCTATTTCGGCGCCCATGGGCTGAAGATCGACTCCGATGTCGACAACGCCGGATCGACCATCACCTACGCCAACGGCGCCGTCGTCCCGGTCCAGGGCCAGGATCACAACATCGACCCGATCGAGAGCGGCCTGGCGCCCAATTTCGCCTTCGCCACACCCATCGGCGACCGCTTCGCCGTCGGCCTCTCGTTGGCCGCGCCCTACAATTTCACGACCAAATATCAGCCCACCAGCTTCGCCCGCTATGACGCCCTGACGTCGGAGCTGCGAACCGTCGATGCGGGCCTGACGGTCGCCATGCGCGTGACCGACTGGCTGGATGTCGGCGCCGGCTTCAACGGTCAGTATGTGAAGGCCAAGCTGACCTCGGCCCTGCCGGGGGTGTCGCCGCTGCTGCCCGACGGTTCGTCCTCGCTGGAAGGCGACGGCTGGGATTACGGCTGGAACGTCGGCGCCCAGGCGCACGCCGGCCGCTGGGATTTCGGCCTCAGCTACCGTTCGGAAATCGAGCATGAGCTGGACGGCGACGTGAACATTGTTCTGACCGGCCCGCTGGCGCCGAACAGCGTCTCGTCCGCCGGCGTCGCCAGCTTCAACACGCCGTGGTTCGCCTCGGCGTCGGTACGCTATGCGGCGACGGACCGGCTGACCCTGAACGCCCAGGTCAACCGGATCGGCTGGAGCGAATTCCAGGCCATCACCGTCGACTATCCGGGCGGCGGCGATGTCATTCATCAGAACTACAAGGACGTGACGACGGGCGCGATCGGCGCCGACTATGCGGTCAACGACAAGCTGACCCTGCGCGCCGGCGTCGGCTATGATCCGACCCCGACACAGGACGCGCTGCGCACGGCCCGCATTCCCGACGCGGACCGCTGGCTGTTCTCGATCGGCGGCTCGGCCGAGGTGCGCGAAGGGCTGACCGTCGATGCGGGCCTGACCTACATCGCCTTCAGCGACAGCGACATCCACGACGACCGCACCTTCTACGCCGGCACGCCGGTCGAGACGGTGTCGAACCTGCGCGGCACGGCCGAGGGATCGGGCGTGGTCGCCTCGATCGGCGCGCGCTGGGCCTTCTGATCCTGGCGACAGGCTGACATGAAAACGGCGGCTCCCTTGCGGGAGCCGCCGTTATTCTTTGGTCGCTCAGGCGTAGATCAGCCCTGCGCGGCGTAGCCCTTGCCGCCGTTCGACGGGCGACGACGGCGCGGACGACGCTTCATTTCGCCGACCGGCTTGGGCTCGGCCGACGGGGCGGCGCGAACCGAGGACTTGGCGCGATCGCCGGCCATCGGATCATAGACCGCCGCCGGGCGATCCGCGTGATGGGTGCGGTCGCGCTGGGCGCCGCCCTTGCGCTGACGGTGCGGCTGGCCGCCGCCCTCCGGCTTGACGCCGTCGCGGTGCGGGTTGCGGTTGCGACCGCGACCTTCGCCCTGGGGACGACCTTCACGCTCGGGCAGGGTGGCCTTCTTGTTGACGCCGGCCGCCATGATGGAGGCGTCCAACTGGCCCAGAGCCTTGTCGTTCCGACGATCGATCGACGGGATCTTCTGGCGGGTGACCTTCTCGATGTCCTTCAGCAGCTTCATCTCGTCGCCGGCGACGAAGCTGATGGCGGTGCCGTCCTTGCCCGCGCGGGCCGTACGACCGATGCGGTGGACATAGGCTTCGGGCACATAGGGAAGCTCGAAGTTCACGACGTGCGTGACCTTGTCCACGTCGATGCCGCGGGCGGCGATGTCGGTGGCGACCAGCACGCGCAGCTTGCCGTTCTTGAAGGCTTCCAGCGCGCGCTCACGCTGCGGCTGGCTCTTGTTGCCGTGGATGGCGCCGGCTTCGACGCCGCCCGCTTCCAGATAGGCGGCGACCTTGTCGGCGCCGTGCTTGGTCTTGGTGAAGACCAGGCAGCGCGTATAGGCGGGATCGCTGAACAGTTCGGTCAGCAGGGCGCGCTTGCGGCCCTGTTCGACGTGGATCACCGACTGCTTGATGCGCTCGACCGTCGTGGCCTGGGGCGTGACCTGGACCTTGACCGGGTCCTTCAGCAGTTCGCTCGCCAGCTTGCCAATCTCGGACGGCATGGTGGCCGAGAAGAACAGGTTCTGGCGCTTGGCCGGGATGCGGCTGACGATCTGGCGGATCGGCTTGATGAAGCCCAGGTCCAGCATCTGGTCGGCTTCGTCCAGGACGAAGATCTCGGTCGACGACAGATCCAGCGTCTTCTGCTGCAGGTGGTCCAGCAGGCGGCCGGGCGCGGCGACCAGGACGTCCAGGCCCTGTTGCAGCGCGCGTTCCTGCGGCCCGTATTTCACGCCGCCGAAGATCACGGCGACACGGAAGCCCAGATGGGCGCCGTATTGCTTGAAGCTGTCGGCGATCTGGGTGGCCAGTTCGCGCGTCGGCGACAGGATCAGGGCGCGGGCGGTGCGCGGCTTGGGCGCGACGCGGTTCTCGGCCAGGCGATGCAGAATCGGCAGGGCGAAGGCGGCCGTCTTGCCGGTGCCGGTCTGGGCGATGCCCAGCAGGTCCTTGCCCAGCATGACGTCGGGGATGGCCTTGGCCTGGATCGGCGTCGGATTGACGTAGCCGGTCGTGGACAGGGCCTGGAGGAGAGCCTTGTTCAGGCCCATGGATTCAAAGGTGATGTTGCTCACGGAGAGTCTTTCGCATGCGGCAAGACACTTTGGTGGCGCGCGGTCAGAAGGCTGCGCCTTCTCGACCCGACGCGCGCATGCCAGCGCCTCGCCAGTCCCGATGGGACCTCAGGTGAAGCCTTCGGGGTGGATCGGGCGCCGCCCCGCGTGTCCAGGCAGCGAATGAATTCTTGAGTAGCCGGCGACCGTGCCCAGTCAGATCTTCGTATCAGCGGAAGACCCACACGCGCTGGAGGCGCCGGAGATCGCGATTGTGCGATGCAGCGCAGATGGGCCTCAACTGCGGCCAAGTCAAGGCGAAGGCGTTCGAGAGCGGCCCTATCCCAGCAATCCCACCGCCAGATTGACCGCCAGCGCCAGGATCACCGTGTTGAAAACAAAGGCGATCAGGCTTTGCAGGGTCGAGACCCGCCGCAATCGTTTGTCAGCGATCTGAATATCCGCCGTCTGGCTGGCGACGCCGATGATCAGGGCGAAATGCAGGAAATCCCAGTAATCCGGCTCATCCTCTCCCGGAAAGATCAGGCCGCCGCGCTCGGTCCGGTCATCGTCGGTGGGGCCATAGAAGCCGTGGGCGTAATGCAGCGCGAAGATCACGTGGACGAAGGCCCAGGACAGGGCGACCGTCAGTAGCGGCAGCACCGCCGCCTCGACCGAACCGGGCCTGCCGCCGACCGCCTCGGCCAGCACGACCGCCACGCTGGCGGCGGCGGCCACCACGCTGAGCGGCATGACCCATCCGCCGGCCTGATCCAGGGCGGCGGCGCGGCGACGGATCGCATCGACCGAGCGGGTCCGCGCCATCCGTGACAGGGTCAGCGCCAGGAACAGCGCCACGCCCGCGTCCCACCCCAGCGCCGGACGAGTCGCTCCCTCCCACGGGATGGGCGCCAGCAGGCCCACTGCCAGCCCGACCGCCGCCGAGACGAGCAGCGGGCCATGCAGTCGGATAAAGCCGTGGCGGACGGACGGGGTGCTCATGACGCCAGTCTGATCCCACTTGCGCGGGGACGAAAGGGCCACGCTTTTCCCTCGACTTCCGCGGCGTCATCACGGAATGTTACAGCCGCGCCCGCCTCCCTGCGGGCGGGAGATGGGATGCCATGAGCGGATACGAAGCGCGGGCCGGCCTTCAGGTGGCCTCGGAACTGATCGCCCTGATCGAGGGGGAGGCGCTTCCGCCGCTGGCTATCGATCCGTCCGCCTTCTGGACCGGTTTCGCCGCTGTCTTCGCCCGCTTCGCATCGCTGAACCGCGACCTGCTGGCGCGCCGTGACGACTTGCAGGCCCGGATCGACGCCTGGCATGTCGAACGGCGCGGGCGACCCTATGACGTCGCGGCGTCCGAGGCCTTTCTGCGCGACATCGGCTATCTGGTCGACGAGCCTGCGCCCTTCGCCGTCGGCACGAGCCGCGTCGATCCAGAAATCGCCGTGCTGGCCGGGCCGCAACTGGTGGTGCCGGTGCTGAACGCCCGCTTCCTGCTGAACGCCGCCAATGCGCGGTGGGGCAGCCTGTATGACGCCCTGTACGGCACGGACGCGCTGTCGCCGCCCGACCCGTCGCCTCGTGGCTATGACCCCGCGCGCGGCGCTCAGGTCATCGCCTACGCTAAGGCGTTTCTGGACCAGGCCGCGCCGCTGGCGTCCGGCTCGCACTCCGAGGCGACCGGCTATCGCATCGAAGGCGACGCCCTGGTCCCTGCGCTGAAGGACCCGTCGCAACTGGTCGGTTGGACCGGCTCGGCCCAGGCGCCGTCGTCCGTCCTGTTGAAGCATAACGGCCTGCATCTGGAGCTGATCCTGGACCGCGCCCATCCGATCGGCGCGACCGATCCGGCGGGCCTGGCCGACATCGTGCTGGAGTCTGCCCTGACGACCATCGTCGATCTGGAGGACTCGGTCGCCGCCGTGGACGCCCAGGACAAGGCCGCCGCCTATCGCAACTGGCTGGGCCTGATGCGCGGCGACCTGTCGGCCCGCTTCCAGAAGGGCGACCAGACCCTGACCCGCGCGCTGGAGAACGACCGTCGCTGGACCGCCGTGGGGGGAGGGGAGGCGGTCCTGCCCGGCCGCAGCCTGCTGTTCGTGCGCAACGTCGGCCACCTGATGACCACGCCCGCCGTGCTGCTGGCCGATGGGGCCGAGGCGCCCGAGGGCGTGCTGGACGCCATCGTGACCAGCCTGATCGGCCTGTTCGACCTGCGGGGCCTGAGCGCCCATCGCAACAGCCGCGAAGGCTCGATCTACATCGTGAAGCCCAAGATGCACGGGCCGGACGAAGCCGCCTTCACCAACGCCCTGTTCGACGCGGTCGAGGATCTGCTGGCCCTGCCGCGCCACACCATCAAGGTCGGGGTGATGGACGAGGAGCGCCGCACCAGCGCCAATCTGGCCGCCTGTATCCACGCGGTTCGGGATCGGATCGTCTTCATCAACACCGGCTTCCTGGACCGCACCGGCGACGAGATTCACACCGCCATGCAGGCCGGTCCGGTGGTGCGCAAGGCGGACGTGAAATCCAGCGACTGGATCGCCGCCTATGAGGCGCGCAACGTCGCCATCGGCCTGGCCTGCGGCCTGTCGGGCAAGGCCCAGATCGGCAAGGGCATGTGGGCCGCGCCGGACCGCATGGCCGATATGCTGGCGCAAAAGGCGGCCCATCCGAAGACCGGCGCCAACACCGCCTGGGTTCCCAGCCCGACCGCCGCGACCCTGCATACGCTGCATTACCATCAGGTCGATGTCTTCGCCGTGCGCGACGCGGTGGCGAAGCAGCCGACGCCGGGCCTGACGCCGCTGCTGACGCCCCCCTTGGCGGAGGGCCGCAACTGGTCGGAGCAGGAGATCGCCGACGAACTGGACAACAACGCCCAGGGCATCCTGGGCTACGTCGTGCGCTGGATCGATCAGGGCGTTGGCTGCTCCAAGGTGCCGGACATCCACGACATCGGCTTGATGGAGGACCGGGCGACCCTGCGCATCTCGGCCCAGCACATGGCCAACTGGCTGCTGCACGGCGTCTGCACCGGGGTTCAGGTCGAGGCGGCCCTGCTGCGCATGGCGGCCAGGGTGGACGCCCAGAATGCGGGCGACCCGCTGTACCGGCCCATGACGGCCCACCCCAACGACAGCCTGGCCTTCCAGGCTGCGCGGGCGCTGGTGTTCCAGGGCGTCGAACAGCCGAACGGCTATACCGAGCCGCTGCTGCACGCCTTCCGCCGTCGCGTTAAGGGGACCTGACCGATCGGTAACTTGCCCCGGCGCCGCCTGACCCCCTAACGTCTTCGGGTTTGCAAGAGGGGATCGGGCATGCTCAGCATCAATCAACTGACTCACGTCTACGCCAATGGCGTCAAGGCGCTGGACGACGTCAGCCTCGAGATCCCCACCGGCATGTTCGGCCTGCTGGGCCCGAACGGCGCGGGCAAGTCGACGCTGATGCGCTCGATCGCGACGCTGCAGACCCCGACCTCGGGCGCCATCCGTTTCGGCGACATCGACGTGATCCGCGAGCCCGAGAAGCTGCGCCGGACCCTGGGCTATCTGCCCCAGGATTTCGGCGTCTATCCGCGCGTCTCGGCCTACGACATGCTGGACCACATGGCGGTGCTCAAGGGTGTCGCCTCGGGCAAGGAACGCAAGGACACGGTCGAGAGCCTGCTGAACCAGGTCAATCTGTGGAGCGTGCGCAAGAAGGCTCTGGCCGGTTTCTCGGGCGGCATGCGCCAGCGCTTCGGCATCGCCCAGGCGCTGATCGGCAATCCCCGCCTGATCATCGTTGACGAGCCGACCGCCGGCCTCGACCCGGAGGAGCGCAACCGCTTCCTGAACCTGCTGGCCGAGATCGGCGAGAACGTGGTGGTCATCCTGTCCACCCACATCGTCGAGGACGTGGCCGACCTGTGCCCGCGCATGGCCGTGCTGGCCGGCGGCAAGATCCAGCTGGAAGGCGCGCCCGCCGACCTGATGCAGCGCCTGGACGGCCGCGTCTGGAAAAAGACCATCGACAAGGAGGCGCTGGACGATCACCGAGCCCGGCACGAGGTCATCTCGACCCGCCTGTTCGCCGGCCGCACCGTGATCCACGTTCTGGCGGACAAGCGGCCGGGCGACGGATTTGAGCCGGTCTCGGGCGGGCTGGAGGACGTCTATTTCTCGACCCTCAGCGCCTCGCGCCGCGTCGCCGCTTGAGGTCCGCATCATGTTTGGAAAAATCGCGGCCTTCGAGCTCCGCTATCAGCTTCGTCAGCCCGCCTTCTGGGTGATCTTCTGCCTGTTCGCCCTGCTGGGCTTCGGCCTGGTGGCCAGCGAGAACGTGTCGCTGGGCACGGGCGGCAATGTACACAAGAACGCGCCCTTTGCGCTGGTCCAGGCGCACGCCGTCTTCAACATCTTCTACATGCTGGCGACCACGGCTATCGTGGCCAACGTCGTGGCGCGCGACACCACCACCGGCTTCGGCCCCATGATCCAGACCACGCGGATCAGCAAGGCCGCCTATCTGTACGGCCGTTTCTTCGGCGCCTTCGCCGCCGTGGCGCTCAGCTTCCTCAGCATCAGCCTGGGCATACTGCTGGGCACGGTGATGCCGTGGGTGGACCCGGAGACGCTGGGCGCCTTCCGGCCCGGCGACTACGCCTACGCCTATCTGGTGATGGGTCTGCCGGGTCTGTTCCTGACCTCGGCCATCTTCTTCGCCCTGGCGACGGTGACGCGGTCGATGATGGCGACCTATGTCGGCGTGGTCGCGGTCTTCATCCTGTATCTGGTGACCACCAGCGTGCTGGGCCAGAAGCCCGAGCTGGAGACCCTGATGGCCTGGGGCGAACCGTTCGGCATCGGCGCCTATGAACTGGTCAGCCGCTACTGGACCGCCGCCGAACGCAACACCCTGGTCGCCCCGCTGGAAGGCATACTGCTGTGGAACCGGGTGATCTGGACCGGTGTCGCCCTGCTGTTCCTGGCCGCCGCCTATGGTCTTTATCGCCCCGCCGCCCGCGGCGCGAAGCTGAAGAAGGCCGACCGCCTGCGCGCCCTGGCGGACAAGGAGGCGACTGCCGCCGCCCCCGCGCCGTCCGGCCCGCTGCCGACGCCCAGCTATGGCTTCCGTTCGGGCCTGGCCCAGTTGATGAAGCGCACCGGCTTCGAGATGGCGCTGGTGTTCAAGAGCCCGGCCTATCTGGTCCTGTTGCTGCTGGGCTTCGCCTTCTCCATCGCCGCCCTGGCCTTCAGCGGCGAGATGTACGGGGCGCCGATCCTGCTGGTCAGCCGCGTGGTGATCGATACGCTGAGCGGCTCGTTCGCCATCGTCGTCATCATCATCGCCATCTACTATGCGGGCGAGCTGGTCTGGCGCGACCGCGATCGCAAGATGCACGAGATCATCGACGCCTCGCCGACGCCCGACTGGACCTTCCTGGTTCCCAAGACGCTGGCCCTGATCGCGGTCCTGACCTCGACCCTGCTGGCGGCCGTGCTGGCCGGCGTCATCGTCCAGACCTTCAAGGGCTATACCCACTATGAACTGGGCCACTATCTGGCCTGGTACGTCTGGCCCCAGGCGATCAGCTTCAGCCTGTTGGCCGTGCTGGCGATCGTGGTCCAGTCGCTTGTGCCGAACAAATTCGTCGGCTGGGCGATCATGGTCGTCTATCTGATCGGCACGATCGTGCTGACCAACCTCGGCTTCGATCACCTGATGTACCGGTATGGCGCGACGCCGGCCGTGCCGCTGTCCGACATGAACGGCACGGGCGATTTCGCGACCTTCGAGGCCTGGCTTAATGCCTACTGGATCGCCTTCGCCGTGCTGCTGTTGGTCGGGGCCTTCGCCCTGTGGCGGCGCGGGACCGAGACCCGGCTCAAGCCCCGGCTGATGCGCGCGCCGCTACGCCTGAAGGGGACGGCGGGCCTGATCGGCGGCGTCGCCCTGGCGGCCTTCATCGGCCTGGGCGCCTATGTCTATCTGAACACCAACGTCTGGAACGAGTATCGTAGCCGCGACGATATCGAGCTGCTGCAGGCCGATCTGGAAAAGACCCTGCTGCGCTATGAGGACACGCCCCAGCCGGCGGTCGTCTCGGTCACGCTGGACCTGGATCTGCATCCGCACGATCCGCGTCTGGTGACCAAGGGCGCCTATGTCATCGAAAACAGGACCGCCCAGCCGCAGACTGAAATCCACCTGCGCTGGAACGACGATCTGGAGATGACGCGGCTGGACGTCCCGGGCGCCCGTGTCGCCCAGGAATGGCCGCGCTTCCACTATCGCATCTATCGCTTCGACCGGCCCCTGCTGCCGGGCGAACGTCGCACCATCGCCTTCGAGACGGTGCTGGCGCAACGCGGCTTCAAGAACAGCGGCAACACCACGCGGCTGGTCGACAACGGGACCTTCGTCAACAACGGCGAGTTCGCGCCCAGCATCGGCATGAGCCGCGACGGCCTGCTGCAGGACCGCACCAAGCGCCGCAAGCACGGCCTGCCCGCCGAACTGCGCATGGCCAAGCTGGAGGACACCTCGGCCCAGGCCAAGAACTACGTCGGCGTCGACTGGGTCAACGCCGACATCACCGTCACCACCGACGCCGACCAGACGCCCATCGCGCCCGGCTACAAGGTGTCGGACCAGACGAAGGGCGGTCGCCGCACCGCTCGCTTCGTCACCGAGGCGCCGATCCTGCATTTCTTCTCGGTGC
>Ga0160449_1001104_pt1 | contig 13755 bp, 10 predicted proteins | sample HID1975I_E1MG_FD_108216 | JGI IMG/M metagenome (GOLD analysis project Ga0160449, IMG submission 108216) | Enriched soil microbial communities from UW Madison campus, WI, USA - HID1975I_E1 MG | ecosystem: Environmental > Terrestrial > Soil > Unclassified | place: USA: Madison, Wisconsin...
ACCTCTTACAGTGGGAAGATTGAGTACTTTAGAAAAAGTATACAGCTACAACCCAACTCCGGTTGACAGTTTATCGGTTGAAGAACAAAAATATATTATCGGAGTTCAAGCCAATCTTTGGTCTGAATATTTAACTAGTCCAGCAAAATTGAATTATATGCTTTATCCGCGCGTTTTGGCTTTAGCAGAAATCGCTTGGACAGAACCAAAAAATAAAAATTACGCCCATTTTATTCAAAATCAGCTGCCCTATCATTTAGAAAAGTTAGAATTAGAAAATCGATTGTATAAAGTCCCAACGCCTTTTGGTACTGATGAAACGGCTTTAATTGCATCAAAATATATTTTAGATTTAAAACCAACCATCAAAAACGGAAAGATATTTTATACGATTGATGGTTATAATCCTGATGAAACGACAAACTGGTATCAAAATCCTGTCACTATCAAAATTCCGAAAGGAGAATATCGAATTATCAAAACGATTCAAATTAGCGAAAGCGGCAAAAGAAGTTCCATCAATAAAATTATTGTTCGAAACCCAGAATTAAAACCTGCTTTGACCATTCAACCCAAAAAAGATGGTTTGAAATATGAATATTTTACTGGAAATTTTTCGCAGGTTCAGGATTTAGAACTTACAAAACCTGCAGCGACAGGAGTTTTTGAAGGCAAAATCAGCGTTGAAAAATGGAAAACAAAATTAGAACGTTATATCGGTTTAAAATTTAACGGATACATCTTTATTCCTGAAACTGGAAATTATACTTTTTCGACCCTTTCAGACGACGGATCGAAGCTTTTTATTGATGGTGAATTGATTGTTGATAATGACGGTATTCATTGGGCAAATGAAGCTTACGGAGCGGTTAAACTAGAAAAAGGTTTTCATAAAATCAACATCAGCTATTTTGACTTAACCGGCGGTACAATTTTAAATTGTTTCATTCAGAAAGAAGGGAAAAACAAAGAAGAAATTACTGCATCGCAATTATTTTATGAATAGACAAAACATAATATTCAATAAATTAAAAAAAACAAGGCTGTTACTAATCCAGTAACAGCCTTCCTTTTTTTTATATTAGAATAGAATTATCTTCTACCTCTGAAACCACCACCTCTAAAACCACCTTCGCCAAATTGGCCTCCGTTATTTCTAAAATTGCTGTTGTTTCTAAAGTTTTGGAAATTTTGATTTCTCACTTCACCCTGTGATCTAGAATTTTCAAAATGATCCAGATCTCTTGTTACATTTTGTCCTCCAGCTTCACCTAACGGTTTCTCTGGTCTGCCCAATGTCTGATCGGCTTTTGGAAAATTATCCGCGCGATCGCCAAGACGATTGTTTTCTCCTAAAGATTTATTTGCCAATCCTGGTTCCCTATCCCTTTTCGGTAAATTATTGAGATCTGGTTTATCAGCTTTACGCTGTGATCCGCCAAGAGTTCCGGCTTGAGTCCAGCCTCCATTTCCATTATTATAATGACTCCAATTGCCATTTTGGTCTCTTTTATAAATATGTCCGTCATGTCCTGCGTACATATTATTATTAGTATGAATAGTCGTTCCGCCACCTCTTCTATGCGTGATAACGCCTTTATTTCCACCAGAAGTTTCATATCCAACTGCGGTGCCTCGTCTTGTAGTTACATGTCCAGTTTGAACCCAATCACGTCCGTTTGTTGCTGCCGAATGACCCCATTGCGCATAAGCATTATGTCCCTGAATAGTTTGCCCATAATTTCCTGTCCACGGATTATAAGTATTGGCCGCTGTCCTGCCTCCGTACCAGCCTTGCACACTTGCCGAACGCCCGTACCTGCCTGTTGCTGGATTATACCAAGCAGATGTTCCAGCAGCACCGTAAGGTCCGTAAACTCTTCTTCCGGCTGCCCAGCCCCCTGTCCACGGATTATAAACTGCTCCGGCTCCATACGTACATGGCCATGGTCGATAAATTGGATACAATCCTCCGTAGTAATAATAAGGCGGATAATAAAATCCTGTACCATAAGTTAAAATTGCACCAACAGTTGCCCCTATTATAAAGGCTCCAAAATAACCCGCAGTTGTATTACTTTCTACAGTTGTATCGGTCACATTAGTCTGAGTAACATATGTTACATTATAAACAGGTGAACTTGGTGGAATGGTATAAATTTCTTTGGGAACAGAATCTGTGACTTTCCAAGGTCCGTTTGGACTTGTAGACATAAACCAGACAGCTTGAAAACACAAATAATACAAATCACCTACTCTTATCACTTTTTCTTGCGTATTGCTGGCATACTGCATTTTTGTCCCTTCTATTGGTTTAAATTGAGGCGTACCATCGTAAACGACTTTTGCTTTTGCTTCTGCATCGGCTTTGTTTACTATTGCAGTTGTAGGCACCTGTGCTAGCATTACGGCATCTTTTGCTTCCTGAGTTCCAGGAACAGAAGCCAAAACACTTGCCCTCGGAGAATCTTTTGGGATTTTGGCAAAATCGGCAGGAAGGTTATTCCCCGCATAACTCCACGGTCCGTCCAAGCTTTTAGAACCAAACCATCTTCCTGATAAAAGCACATAATATTGTCCCTGCGCTTCATTGGCAAAAACATCATTTTCGGTATTATCAATATACAATAATTGGGTGCCTGGTATTTTTTCAAATTTTGGAGGACCATTTACTAAAATCAATTCAGCAGGTACTTTACTAAAGAAAACATTCGGCGCACTACCAGATTCTGGAGGTGGAATCATTTTTTTAACTTCGTCGAAATTTTGCCCAGACGGCAGATTTTTCAAACCATCTGGCAGTTTTATCGCTTTTGTCCATTTACTATCTAACTTTTTAGAAGTCAGCCAAATATTTTCGGCAAGTAAATAATAATCACTAGTAGTTTTATCAAAAAATAAATCCCAATTTGTATTTACCACATATTGTATATCTGATTTTTCTACAGGAACCAAAACAGGTTCTCCCTGAACAATTAGCAATATTGCTGGACTTGAACTGTAAAAAATTGGTGGTGGAGTATTTTGCGCAGCAATTCCTTTTGCAGGACTAGTTGTTTTATCTAAATCTGCCAAGATACGATCAACAGAAACGGGATCATCTCCTTTCGGAAGTGTTTCTTTAAACAGCTTTTCCATTTCGGGAATCTTTTTTTCATCCAAAGCTGGAAAGCGAACATCGGTTACTTTAATATCTTTCAAGAAAACACTTCGGCTGTCTTTATCTACTAAAGTTGACGCCTGTAAAGATGCAACTCCTAAAACTTGCTTTCCATCTTTTGGAGTTAACGAAAAAGCTAATCTTGCTTTAATTTCCTTATGGTCATCCCAGCTATCAACCTGCGGTTGATAATAAACTAGTTTTGTCCCATTATTTGTTGTCTCGCGAGGCCAGCCATTATCAGCAATCTCTGTAGAATCTTTCTGATCAGCTACAGCCATTTTTTGATCATCTACTTCTTTATTTTTTTTGCAGGATAAAAGAATGTAGGTGAGGAAGGTAATTAGTACAAAAATCTTTTTCATAATTAGATTACTTTATAAATTGAAACTTATCTTTTTACTTCTCAAAATGATACTTGGGTTTCACAATGCCATCACACTGTAAATCTGTCGGTTAAAATTAGACTTTGACTTATAAAAAATCAAAAATTGAGAATGCTAGTTGGTTTCAAATTATAAAATGCTACAAAAAAAACTGCACCATGATAAAAATTACTACTGTAAAATACATGAACGAAAACAAGATTAACATTCAATAGATCACAAAAAAAACGCATTCAAAATGAATGCGTTTTTACTATAGTGTAATTGGATTTTATTATCCTTTCAAGCTTGCTGCTAAATACTCACGGTTCATACGTGCAATATTTTCAAGAGAAATTCCTTTTGGACATTCGATTTCACAAGCTCCTGTGTTAGTACAGTTACCAAAACCTTCGTGATCCATTTGGTGAACCATGTTTAAAACACGATCAACTGCTTCAACTTTACCTTGTGGCAATAGTGCATATTGAGAAACTTTCGCAGCAACGAATAACATTGCCGATGAGTTTTTACAAGTTGCAACACATGCTCCACAACCAATACAAGCTGCAGCATCAAATGATTTGTCTGCATCGTCTTTGTTAATTGGAATTGTATTTGCATCGATTGTATTTCCTGAAGTATTTACAGAGATAAATCCACCTGCGTGTTGAATTCTGTCAAAAGAACTTCTGTCTACAACTAAATCTTTAATTACTGGGAAAGCTTTTGCTCTAAATGGCTCGATAAAAATTGTATCTCCATCTTTAAACATACGCATGTGTAATTGACAAGTTGTAACACCTCTATCTGGTCCGTGTGCTTCTCCATTAATGAATAATGAACACATTCCGCAGATTCCCTCACGACAATCGTGGTCAAATGCTACTGGCTCTTCTCCTCTATTGATCAATTGTTCGTTAAGAACATCAAGCATTTCAAGGAAAGACATATCTGGTTCGATTCCGTCGATTGGGTATTCAACGATTCCCCCTTTATCTTGGGCGTTTTTTTGACGCCATATTTTTAATGTAAGTTTCATACCTTTTTAGTTTGAAAGTCTTAAAGTCGAAAGTCGAAAGTCGCTTGGCACATTTTGCCTTTTGACTTTAAGACTTTGGACTTTCGACCAAATTCTTATTTATAGCTACGCTGTACTAATTTAATGTTTTCGTAATTAAGAGGTTCTTTGTGTAATACGGCGTCACTTGGTTTTCCTTTGTATTCCCAAGCGGCAACGTATGCAAAGTTTTCGTCGTCACGAAGTGCTTCTCCTTCTTCTGTTTGGTATTCCTCACGGAAGTGACCTCCACAAGATTCGTTACGGTGTAAAGCATCTTTCGCGAACAATTCTCCTAATTCTAAGAAATCGGCAACACGAGTTGCTTTTTCTAATTCCTGATTAAATTCGTTAGCGCTTCCAGGAACTTTTACATCTCTATAAAACTCTTCACGTAAAGCAGCAATTTCTTCGATAGCCTCAGTTAAACCTTTAGCATTACGAGCCATACCTACTTTATCCCACATGATTTTTCCTAATTTCTTATGGAAATAATCTACAGAATGTTTTCCGTTATTATTGATAAATCTTTCGATTTGATCTTTTACATTTTTCTCAGCTTCAACGAATTCTGGTAAGTCTGTAGAAATTTCTCCCATTTTAATATCTGGAGCTAAATAATCTCCGATAGTGTATGGCAATACGAAATATCCATCAGCTAATCCCTGCATCAAAGCAGAAGCTCCAAGTCTGTTTGCTCCGTGGTCAGAGAAGTTAGATTCTCCAATTGAGAAACATCCAGGAATTGTAGTCATTAAGTTGTAATCAACCCAAGTTCCACCCATTGTGTAGTGAACCGCTGGGTAAATCATCATCGGTGTTACATAAGGATCTTCGTCTACAATTTTCAAGTACATTTGGAATAAGTTTCCGTATTTACTTTTTACAATTGCAGTTCCTAATTTAGTAACTAAAGCTGCATCATTAGCATCTAAACCTTTCACGTAAGCTTCTTCCGTTCCGTAACGTTTGATCGCTGCTGCGAAATCTAAGTAAACTGCTTCTCCAGTTTTGTTAACTCCAAAACCAGCATCACATCTTTCTTTAGCCGCACGAGACGCAACGTCACGAGGAACTAAGTTACCAAAAGCAGGATATCTTCTTTCTAAGAAATAATCTCTCTCAGCTTCAGATAAATCAGTTGCTTTTTTTCTTCCTTCACGAATTGCTTGAGCATCTTCTAATTTTGCAGGAACCCAAATACGACCGTCATTACGTAACGATTCAGACATCAAAGTCAATTTTGACTGGTGATCTCCAGAAACCGGGATACATGTTGGGTGAATTTGTGTGTAGCAAGGATTTGCGAAAAACGCTCCTTTTTTATGAATTTTCCAAGCTGCTGTTGCGTTACTTCCCATAGCATTTGTTGAAAGGAAAAATACGTTTCCGTATCCTCCAGAACCAATTACTACTGCGTGAGCAGAATGTCTTTCTATTTCTCCAGTGATTAAGTTACGAGCGATAATACCTCTCGCTTTTCCATCAACAATTACTAAATCCAGCATTTCGTGACGATTGTACATTTTAATTTTTCCACGACCAATCTGACGGTTCATTGCAGAGTAAGCTCCTAACAATAATTGCTGTCCAGTTTGTCCTTGTGCATAAAATGTACGAGAAACCAAAGTTCCTCCAAAAGAACGGTTATCTAAAAGTCCGCCGTATTCACGAGCCAATGGCACCCCTTGAGCCACACACTGGTCAATAATATTAGCAGAAACTTCAGCCAAACGATGAACGTTTGCTTCACGTGCACGGTAGTCACCTCCTTTTACAGTATCGTAGAACAATCTGTAAACTGAGTCACCATCGCCTTTATAATTTTTTGCTGCGTTGATACCCCCTTGTGCTGCAATAGAGTGCGCACGACGTGGTGAATCTTGGAAACAAAATGCTTTTACGTTATATCCTAACTCAGCTAGAGTAGCCGCAGCAGAACCTCCAGCCAAACCTGTACCAACTACAATAATATCTAAATTACGTTTGTTAGCAGGGTTTACTAAATTAATATGATCTTTATAATTTGTCCATTTGTCCGCTATAGGACCATTTGGAATTTTTGAATCTAATGCCATTATAATTGATATTAATTATTGAAATGATGAAATAATGCGATAATTACGAAAAGTGCTGGAACAACAACTGCGAACCAGTAACCTACTTTTGCTAAAAATCTTGAATATTTGTTGTGCATCCCCATTGATTGAAGAGAAGATGCGAACCCGTGCCATAAGTGGAATCCTAAAAGGATAAAAGACACGCAGTATAATCCTGTACGGATTGGATCGTGAAATTTATGAACTAACTCTCCATAATACCTTGTAGCATTTGGTACTTCTCCTGCTATATACTTATAGTTAACTTCAGGAAACCAAAAATCATAAAAATGCAATCCTAAGAATGCCAAGATAACCAATCCAGAAATAATCATATTTCTAGAACTCCAAGAAGCATTTGCCGCTCCGTTGTATTTTGCATACGCAATTGGTCTTGCTGCGCTGTTTTGAGCTGTTAGAACAAATCCCATTACGAAATGGAAAATTACCCCGAATGCCAAAACTGGCTGCATTACATATTGTATCAGCGGATTGTATCCCATAAAGTGAGAAGCTTCATTGAAAACGTCTTCACTAATAATAGAAATAAAATTTAAGGAAACATGCAGCGCTAAAAACGTGATTAAGAATATTCCCGAAAGAGCCATAGCTACTTTCTTTAAGATGGAAGCATTCAACTGTGCAGATTGTGCCATAAGTGTTTAAGTAGTTTGTTTTAAAAAATTAGACAAAAATAACTCAATTACAAAAGAACTACAACCATTTCGTTGTTATTTATAATGATTTTAAAGAGCCTCAGGCAACATTATTGCAAATTATTTAAAAACAAGAAAATAGGTTTTTTTCTCAATGCATTTTAACTTAATCCTGATTTTTATATAATTACCAAATTGTTATTTTTTTCTCCTTTTTGATTTATTTTCCTCAAAAGTAATTCCAAATTAAATTTTAATCGAATAAAACAGCGCTACTTTAGAAGCATAATTTTACCTTTATCGGCTTCAAAAAATAATAGAATGAAAACAGGAATTGATGCCATCGCTTTTGATGTCGCAAACATACACTTACCTATAAAAACTTTGGCAATCGCCAGAAATATTGAACCCGAAAAGCTAGAGAAAGGTCTTGGATTACTAAAAATGACTTTCCCAGACGTACATCAGGATGCTGTTGTTTTTGGAGCAAACGCTTTAACCAAACTTATTACCGACAATAAAATTAACCTAAACGAAATAAGCAGAATCTATGTTGGTACCGAAAGCGGTATTGACAGTTCTAAACCAATTGCTTCTTATTTAATTAATTTAATGGAGCAGAAATTTGGTGAAGATTCATTAGCAGAATGTGATGTTGTCGATTTTACTTTCGCTTGTATTGGCGGTGTTGATGCATTACAAAACTGTCTGGACTTTGTAAAATTAAACCCTACCAAAAAAGCAATTGTAGTTACAACTGATTTTGCAAAATACGATTTAAATTCGGGCGGAGAATATACTCAAGGAGCCGGTGCAGTTGCAATGCTGATTACAGCAGATCCTAAAATTATTGTTTTTGATGATAATTGGGCAACGAGCACAAAAGGTGTTTTTGACTTCTTTAAACCATATAGAACTATTTCTAAAGAAGAAATCACAAAAAACACCAACAACGATTCTTGGTTTGACAATTTAGAAGCCGAAATCGAAATCCATAAAGACCAGCCGGTTTTTGACGGTCAATATTCTAACCAATGTTATATGGATCGTACGCGTAATGCTTACTTTTCATTTAAAAAATTAAAAAATACTACCGAAACTCTTTATAATACTTGGCATAGTATTGTAATGCACTTGCCTTATTCTTTTCAAGGAAGAAGAATGTTATCTGAAATCTATGCTTTAGACAGCACTGAAAAAATTATTGCTGATGATATTGCTCCTGCAGATTATCAGACAAAAATTAAAGAAGTGGCAAAATCTGACGATTACAGAAGTTTTGTAACTGAGAAATTACAACCTGCAGAATTGGCTTCTTCTTTAATTGGAAATCTGTATACAGGTTCTATTTTCATGGGACTGTTATCTACTTTGGCGCATTTTTATGATACCAATAAAGAAGTTGGCGGAGAACAATTCGGATTCCTGGCGTACGGAAGCGGATCGAAATCTAAAGTTTTTGAAGGAACGATTCAGCCAGAATGGAAATCGGCTTTGGCCAATGTAAAGCTTTTTGAAAATTTAGCTGAAAGCGTAGAAATTGATTTCAATACTTACGAAAGCCTTCACAAAAAAGAGCAAAAACAAAGTGTTAGAACTCCAAAACAAGAATGGGTTTTAGACAGAATCGAAAAAGAAATTCCAGTTTTGATTGGGGCGAGATATTATAAATGGATTGATTAAATTTTAATAAAGAAATTCCAAATTCCAATAAAAAAACCGAAGCGTGTGCTTCGGTTTTCTTTTTATATTTAATAACAAAATTAAGATTAATATGATTCAGGGTTATCCCCTTCGTAATGCTCCTTAATCTCTTTTAAAATTTCAAAAACGACATCAATATTCTTTTCTTTATATCTTCTTGCCCAAAAGCTATAAATCCAGATTGTACTCATTTTTTGACCGTGCCCTTCTACATAATTATCCTTATTTGCATTTGTTTCGGCATCTTTTTTAATTGAGTTCCTAACATTTTCAGAAACATAAGGACTTAGCTTTTCATAATAATACTCTGGAAAATCTTTTTTTCCTCCAAAAAACATTATTTTATATATTTTATTTAATGATTCTTCTGGATTTTCAGTTCCATAAATATCTTCATGACTATTAATTAAAGCATCGACAATTAAATTTAAATTTGATCCAAAATAAATTTTCTCTGATAAAAAAGCATACAGCATTGGATTATAATTATCAAAAGTTTCGCGAATTGCTACAGGATCGAGTCTTAATTTTTCATCAATAGCATTAATATCTGGAAATTCCCCAAAATAAACGCCATTTTGAATTGCAATTCTAAATCCATTGAACGATTGGTTTTCTGCGAGTTTTAAATATTTAGCCAAAAAAAGTTTAAAAAGACTTTGTATATCAGATTTTCCATGATTCAAATTATCCTTTATTTCTACATTTGAAAAGTTCATTTTATAAAATTCGTAATAATCAAAATCATTTTCATCTGTTCCTTCTTCATCGCCCTCACTTTCTCTTTCAGCAAATGTATTTTTTGTACCAGTTTCCTCAGACCTAGAATCTTCCTTATCAAAAAAACTTACTAAAGTCCCATATAAACTATCAGGTTTATAGGAGGTTACCCACAAAGATTCACTTGAAACCAAAAACAAACATGCTGAAAAAATAATCACGGCAATTACTCCTAGTAAAAATCCTAAAAGCTTTGCTACTTCATTAATCGACTCCCTAACTCTTAACAAAATTCCGATTGTTAAACTTGAGATTGTTAGAGTTAATAATGAAACAGAAAAATTGAACATAAAAGCACCATTCTTAACTCCTATTTCAATTTCTGAACAAAGTCCAACAATAGATATAATTAGAGTTAAAACACCGAGAATGATAGTAACTAAAAAGGAATTTCTCCAAAATTTGTCATTTGTCGTCTGCTTATTAACTTCCTCAATTGTCGAATCTGAATTTATAACCTCAACTATGATCTTCTGAATCAATACAGAAAATCCCGCTATGACTAAGGGCGAAGAACCAAATAATAATACCAAAGCTCTTGAAATCTGATCATAATCTGAATAGTATAAACCTTTGGATACAAAAAAACCAATCAGTATTAAAACCATTTGAATTATTAGAACTATTTTGTATGATTTTATCATTCTTGTATTTTGTTATAATATTCTTTTATTTCATTTAAAATTATGGCCACTTCTTTGGCATTTCCTTCGTGATTTCTTCTGGCCCAAAAACTGTAAAACCAAACTATATTGCCTGAATCATCGCCGTAACTAGAAAGTTTATAATTTTTAAGTTCTTGCATCGTTTCTTGAGAAAAATAATGCTCTAAGTCTGAAAAATAATCTTCCGCAGTATGTTGCGATTTTTTATCGGATTCATCCATTAACTTGTAGATTTTATTTAATTTATCATCTTCCTGCCCCAAATCATCATACGTAAGCAGTAAACCATCAACGATTTTATGTAAAATACCGTCGTGATATATTTTTGACGATACCAGATTATAAAAAACAGATTTATATCGTTCAAATCCAGCATAAAGCTCATCAGGATTTTCTCTTAATCTGTCAATATATTCAATAAAATAATAGTAATCGTTTTCAACAATATGATCATCCAAACTTTGACCGATATTAATCCTGTTATTACTAAATTCATATGTTCCATCAAATTTTCCCCAATCTTTAATTAGCGAATTCCATGACGAAATCAATTTAGATTTTTCAAGTTCCGGATCAGTTTCTTCATCATCTTGACTTTCTTGTACATAATCTTCTGATTTATCTGACGAAACTCGCTTTTCGTTTCTTTCATAAACATATCTTTCAGAACTCTCCACAAATTCATACATAAATCCAAATTCATACACGATTGAAGCACAAAAAATTACTATCGCAAAAAAAAGTATAATAATGCCCATTGTACGATTTGCTCTCCAGTACACTCCTGTCGCAAGCAAAAATGAAGCTACTACTAAACTTAATACAACAACAAGCAGAGATCTTGTAAAAACTAAACTGTAAAATAAAACGGGCTTAATGATTATAAGTGGATCTAATCTAAAAAGCGATACGGAGAAAACAGTAATTACCAAGATAAAAAAGACATTACAATAAAAAGCAAATTTCCAGAAGTTTTGCTGACGAATCTTTTTCTGATCATCAAATTCATTTTCTGTAACATTTTGTGATTTTAAAATAATAGTTAAAGTCGAAACAAGAATAGAGATACTAAAGAAAATTACAGGAAGAGCATGTGCGTAATTGAATTCGAATGGATGGAGACCTCTGATATTAATTAATTTTTGATTTCTAAAATTCAATAAAATCATAATGCCAATTAAAATAACAGGAACGAATTGGACTAATAAAACATTTTTAAAAAATTTGGATTTTTTATCCATTTGTAAATTTTATATTTATAAGAAATTTCTCAAAATTATAAAACTTTTTAAATTTAATACGATTTAAAATAAGAAATATTTTCCCATAAAACAAAACAGTTAGAATTCAACATTTTACCTCCTAATATTTATGAGATGAAACAGACGAAAAAAGATTGCATGTAAAAACCTTTGCCAAAGTGTAAAACTTTGACAAAGATCACAAGACAAAGAAATAATTCTCTAATTATCAAATTGACTAATTTTCTAATTAAAACCTCAATCCTTCTTATGCTGTTCAGTATAATTTTGATTTCCTTTAATTCTGGTATCTTCGGTATGCATTCCGTTTGCCATTCCTAGCATAAAAGCTGTAATTATGATTATAAATTTTCTTTTTATCCAATGAAGAAGTGGTCGCTTAGATTGCTCCAAGTGAGAATTTTTATTTTGTTTATACATTTTGAAAATGATAAATGATTAGACATTATTGAATCATCTATGCTCAGAAATAAATTTTCTTAAGCGATGTATAAACTTTTCCCGAAGTGTTTTGAAATGATGATTTCATTTATAAAAACAGATTGATATATAAATGAAATTAGTTTTTGATGAAGCAGATCTTGCAGTTTCTGGAGTTTTTCAATTTGAAAAGTAAAAACATTTTCAACTTTCAGAAAATTTAAAACAATTGAAAATCTTGTTTTACCATAAGAAGTAACTTGACCGAATTTATATAAACGAGAACTTTTAAGATTTACTTCTCTTCTTAAAACTACAAATTAAGACTCGTAATATTCTGCCGATTTAGATTGAGCATATAAAGTACCATCACCCGCAATCACAACAAAAGTCAGAAAGAGTGCAATTAAGTATTTTATATGTTTTTTCAATTTATTTATTTTGAATTAAGAAAATAGTACAATATTACTTCATTGCTTCCAATATATCATATATTTTTTTAGTATCATCACTCACTTTCTCCCATTCTCCTGCAGACTCGTATTCACAACTTAATGTTACAATTCCGTTTCTTAATTTAATTAAAGCATATCCAGCATAGCAAGTAGCTCTTGTATTTGGAAAAACTGGTTTTGTCATCACTCGATAAACTGCCTTAGACAAACTATCACGTTTTACGCTGTTTAATCGGAAAATCTTCTTTTCTATTTTATCTAATTTATACTTTGCAGAAAAACCATTTCCGCTTATTTTTTTTAAAATTTCTTTTTCAACAGATACAGTATCGGTCTCCTGATAAATTTTTACCGTCTGATTTTTAGTCTGAATTTCAATTTCATCCCAATATAAATCCTGCTTCTGTTCTTTTTTACTTGAATGACAAGAAAGGATCGACATTGAAGCCAATAAAAAAAAGATTGCAATTGAGCGTTTAGTCATGATTTTCATTTTTTACAGAATCGGTAAAATACACAAATACCTTATTTAATATTACACTTTTACAAATTGCTTTTCCTGATCCAAAAGCAATAATCCCAATCCTAAAACAAAAACCAGACAGCTCAAAACCATCAAAATCCCATTTTTCAAAGCAAAAAAAGAAATTCCAACAGCGACAGAACCAACAATTACCATTAGAGATTTTACAGTTTCTGTTTTTATAAAAGTAAATGCGTGCAAAGCCAGACCAATAAAAAGTAAAGACGGACCAACGGCCACAAATGGATAAAAAATGAATGGTGAATTACTGATATGCTGGCTTAACTGTTCTTTTTCAATTTCATTATTTCCATAACTTGACATTATAAAATCGATTGTACAAAGTCCGATATGAGCAATAACACCTAAAGTTGTCAAAATCGAAGCGACTTTATTTGTCTTTGTTTTAGGAAATACATCATTAAATGACAACAAAAAACAAGCTCCAATTAAATTGAACCAATGCGCAAAATCTATTGAGTCGCTAAAACTTGGCAAAAGTTTGGAAAAGAATAAATAACTGATTAGAAAAAACACTAATCCGATCAAGCAACGTTGTTTTGTATTCATAGTTTGTTTTCTCAACTTTTATTGTTTATAAATCGT
>Ga0160449_1001110_pt1 | contig 13706 bp, 8 predicted proteins | sample HID1975I_E1MG_FD_108216 | JGI IMG/M metagenome (GOLD analysis project Ga0160449, IMG submission 108216) | Enriched soil microbial communities from UW Madison campus, WI, USA - HID1975I_E1 MG | ecosystem: Environmental > Terrestrial > Soil > Unclassified | place: USA: Madison, Wisconsin...
ATATATTTGAAACCATATTTTTCGTAAAATCCAATGTGATCGGTACATAAATTCAGATATTTAAATCCTGAATCTTTAGTGTCTTCTTTAGCTTTATTAATCAAAAGTTCACTGTAATGATTTCCTCTGTAATCTTCATTGATAAATAGGGCACAAAGCCACGGATACAAATCCATTCTGCTGATAAAATCATTGGTTATTAATCCTGCGCAACCGATAGTTTCTTCATCTTTTTCCAATAAATACCACTGTGGTAAAGATTGCTCTGCAGCAATACTATTCGATATACAGTCTTCATAAATAATTGGCGAAATTTCAGACCAGCTCTTCTGGAAAAATTTAATTGCTTTTTCTTTATATTCGGGATTTTGTCTTACGGATATTACTTTCATGATTATTAATTTTCAACTTCATTTAATACAAGAAAGATAAACTTAATGAAAATCCGTTGAATTTGAAAATTTTATTAAAGTCAAAAGTATCTTAAAATTTCCCACATGAAAGAGCAGGATGCTGTAAAGTGGCGGAATGTATATTTTTATGAAAATGAAATGAAAGAATAATTTTCTTTAAATAATGAAAGTTATTTTACTGATTTTTGTGGTTTATAATCAAGTATTCATAAAAATCAAGACATACAGCAATATAATAAAGTTATGAAATATCGAAATACATCTAATTTCCTTTGGTCTCTTTTAATTCTCGTTCTATCTTCTTCAGGTTTCAAAAGTCAGGATAAATTCCCTGACGGAACGATGATTCCAAAATGGTTTAAAGAAAATAAACCTACAGACATCAATAAATTAGGCAAAAAATATATCCTGACAGAAAATGGAGTGAAGAATGACAGTACCGTTCTTCAGACCAAGCAGATTCAGGCAATTATCGATTTGGCTGCTAAAAATGGGGGCGGTGTCATCATCGTTCCGAAAGGAACTTTCCTGATGAGTTCAGTTTTTTTTAAGCAGGGAACTCATTTATATTTAGAAAATGGAGCGAAATTAAAAGGAAGCGATGACATCAATGACTTTCCAGTGGTAACCACAAGAATGGAAGGACAGACTGTAAAATATTTCCCGGCTTTAATTAATGCAGACGGATTGGACGGTTTCACAATTTCCGGTAAAGGAACTTTGGACGGAAACGGGCTTCGATTCTGGAAATCATTCTGGAAAAGACGTGAGTGGAATCCTAAATGTACCAATATGGATGAAATGAGACCTAGAATTCTTTACGTTTCAAATTCTAAAAATGTACAGGTTGAAGGAATCACCATTAAAAATTCACCTTTCTGGAGCACGCATTATTACAAAAGTGATTTTGTGAAATTATTAAATCTCACGATTTTAGCTCCGAAAGAACCTGTAAAAGCACCAAGTACAGATGCTGTTGACATTGATGCCTGTACCAATTTCTTAATTAAAAATTGTTATATGTCGGTCAACGACGATGCGATTGCATTGAAAGGCGGAAAAGGTCCGAAATCTGATAAAGATCCGAATAACGGCGAAAACCGAAACATCCTTATCGAAGACAACAGCTTCGGCTTCTGCCACAGCGTTTTAACGTGCGGAAGTGAATCGATTCATAATTATAACGTGATTTTGCGTAATTCTAAAGTGAAAGATGCTTCAAGATTATTACATCTGAAAATGCGTCCGGACACGCCACAACATTACGAATATCTTACGGTTGAAAACATTACCGGAAACGTAAAAACCTTTTTATATGTAAAAGGTTGGAACCAGTTTTTTGATTTAAAAGGTGAAGAAAGACCTAAAAAAGGATTAGCCAACAATATCACAATAAAAAATATCGACATCAGTTGCGAAACTGCGTTTTCTATTGAAAAATCAGATTTATTCGATTTGAAGGATTTCACATTTGAAAACTTTAAGATAAAAGCTTTAAAACCTGAAATGCAAAACCTGAATAACATTCAAAATTTAAAACAAAAAAATATTAATGTAACTCAGGTTGCTTCTCTCACTCAATCTTACGATAAAAAAGACGATTCCGATATTGCCGCAAAATGAGATGTTTTTCCAAAATATTCGTTCTATTATGTTTATGCTCTCAATTGTTGCATTCTCAATCTAAGGAAATTCAATTCCTGAGCGGGACAGATTCTGAGCATACGAAAGAATGGAATTTTTGGATAAATGGTGGAAGAAAATCAGGAAACTGGAACAAAATTCAAGTCCCTTCTCAATGGGAACAGCAGGGATTTGGCTCGTACAATTACGGACGAGATTATGTCACCTATGGCAAAAACTTTAAATTCAATGACGAAGTTGGTTTGTATAAACACCAATTTTCAGTTCCTAATTCCTGGAAAGGAAAATCAGTCAATATCGTTTTCGAAGGTTCGATGACCGATACCGAAGTAAAAATCAATGGTAAATTAGCCGGAGAAACTCACCAAGGTGCTTTTTATGAATTTAAATATGATATTTCTGACAAATTAAATTTCGGAAAAGAAAATATTCTTGAAGTCAAAGTTTCGAAAATGTCTGCTGATAAATCGGTTAACAATGCAGAACGATTGGCTGATTATTGGGTTTTGGGAGGAATTTTCAGACCGGTTTATTTGGAAGCTAGTCCAAAAGAAAATATTTCATCAACATCCATTGACGCAAAGGCAGACGGAACTTTCCGTTCTAATATTCATTTAAAAGGAATCCAATCTGCCAATAATGTAAAGGTCGAAATTTTTGACATTAAAAATAATTTAGTTGGAGAATCTCAGATTCAAATTCAGAAAGGAGATACTTTAAAACAGATTCAATTCTCCGTTAAAAATCCTAAACTTTGGACAGCCGAAATGCCGAATTTGTACAAAGCAAAATTCAGTTTAAATAAAAACAGAAAAAATATCTTCCAAACCGAAGAGAAATTCGGCTTCCGAACCATTGAAATTAAAAAAGGTGACGGAATTTACATCAACGGGACCAAAATCAAAATGAAAGGCATCAACCGTCACGTTTGGTGGCCTGAAACCGGAAGGGCAGTCAACAAAAACATCGATTTGATGGACGTTCAGCTCATCAAGGAAATGAATATGAATGCCGTTCGCTGTTCACATTATCCGCCGAATAAATCGTTTTTGCAGATTTGTGATTCTTTAGGTTTGTACGTTTTGGATGAACTCGCTGGATGGCAAAAAAAATACAGTACCGAAGTTGGGAAAAAGCTTGTAAAAGAAATGGTTACAAGAGATGCCGATCATCCTTCCATCATTTTCTGGAGCAACGGAAACGAAGGTGGACATAATTTTGATTTGGATGCAGAATATGCAAAATATGACTTGTCAAACCGTCCTGTCATTCACGCGCATCACAAACCTGGAAATGCTTTCAATGGTATTGACTGCAATCATTACGAAGATTATTACAGCACCAAAAAAATCCTTGAAGGCGAAAATATTTATATGCCGACCGAGTTTCTTCACGCGCAGGATGACGGCGGCGGAGGAACTTCTTTAGCCGATTATTGGGAACTTCACTGGAACTCCAAAAAAGGAGCAGGCGGTTTTCTTTGGGCGTTTGCGGACGAAGGTTTGGTAAGAACCGATTTTAATAATCAAATTGATGTGAATGCGATTAATGCGCCGGATGGAGTGGTCGGCCCGCATCGTGAAAAAGAGGGAAGTTTTTATGCGATTCGGGAAATTTACAGTCCGGTAAAAATTGATTTGAAAACTTTGCCGAATGATTTTAATGGAATCATTCCCGTTGAAAATCGTTATCATTTTACCAATCTAAATGAATGTCAGTTTGAATGGAAACTGGTTAAATTTAAAACACCTTTTTCGTCAGAATCAGGATTTCAGATTATTCAAAAAGGAAAAACAGAATCTCCGAATATTAAACCAACAGAAAAAGGTAATATCAATTTAAATCTTCCTTCAACCTGGAAAGAAAATGAAGGTTTATTATTAACCGCAACCGATTTTTTTGGTAAAGAAATTTACACTTGGACTTGGAAAATTAAATCTAATGATGAAATTTCAAAACAATTTTTAAAATCTTTAATCAAAGAATTTCCGGTTTCGGTTGTAGAAAATGATTCATTATTTATTTTAAAATCAGAAGAAAAAGAATTTTCATTCGGTAAAAAAGACGGATTATTAAAGTCAATCATTGTCGACAAAAAAGGCAAGAAAATGACCTTCCGAAACGGACCTATTTTCGTGAATGGAAAAACAGAATTATCATCCATAAAATCTTTTACAGCAGGACAAAATCAAGTCATTCAGATTTCCTACAAAGACGGAAAAAAAGCATTCTGGAAGCTGAATCCGAATGGAATTTTAGAACTAAATTATGAATATTCGCTTTCAGGAGATTACCAGTTTGCAGGCGTAAGTTTTGATTATCCTGAAAATTATGTCATCAGCGCAAAATGGTTAGGCAAAGGTCCGTATCACGTTTGGAAAAACAGAACTCAAGGACAAACTTACAATGTTTGGCAGAATCTACGAAACTCAACCCGAACTGGTTTTTCGCCATGGAATTATCCCGAATTTAAAGGTTATTTCGATGATGTTTCTTGGTTGCAATTGAATACAGCAGAAGGGAAAGTCACTGTTGGAACAAAAGAAGAAAAAATGTTCGTCAGACTTTTTGATTTCTATGGAATTTATGGTGCTGAAGGTTACCCAAAATTGCCAAGCGGAAATATTTCTTTCCTCGATGCGATTCCGCCGTTGGGAACTGTTTTGGCGTTCAATATTAACAATGATACAGCAACTTTAGGACCCGAAAGTGAACCAAATCATCTGAATGGAACGTTTAAAAGAACATTATATTTCTATTTCGGTTTGCCGGATTTAGGCGATGAAAATAAGCAGTTTATAATGCCAAAAGAAAATATTTTAACAGATTAATGATGAAGAATTGGATGAAATATTTAACGCTTTTCTTAAGTTCTTTTTTGTTAGCGCAACAGACAACTTTTAAGTTTGATTTTGGTGGAAACAGAATTGAAAAAGGTTTTATTCCCATTAGTTCAAATTCAAAATTTGACAAGAAAATCGGTTACGGATTTATGGATATTTCCGGTTTAAAATCTGTAGACAATGGCGGAAATGCCTTGACAGGAGATTTTATTGCGAGCGATAAACCGTTTTATTTTTCAGTTGCGATTCCTGAAGGTAATTATGATATTCAATTAAATTTAGGCGATTCAAAAGGAACTTCTGAAACAACCGTCCGTGTAGAAAACCGCCGACTGATGCTGAATGATGTCAAAACAAAAAAAGGCGAAATCACAGAAAAACAAATTACAGTTCACGTAAAAGATAGCATTATCCGAAATCAAAATGGAATTGAAATCGGGATTGTAAAGTTAAAACCGAGAGAAAGAAAATATTTACATTGGGACAACTTATTGACGATTGAATTCAACGACAAAGCTCCGAAAGTCTGTTCGGTAATCATCCAACCCAGCAAAACTGCTAAAACGATATTTATAACCGGTGATTCTACGGTTGTGGATGCGCAATATGAACCTTGGGCGTCTTGGGGGCAAATGTTGCCGTATTTTTTCGTTCCGAATGAAGTCGTTATTGCGAATTATGCCGAAAGCGGAGAAACTTTAAAAGCATTTGAAGACCGCCACCGAATCGATAAAATCTGGAATAAAATAAAACCTGGAGATTATCTGTTCATCCAGTTTGGGCACAACGACCAGAAATACGGAAACAGTACGAAATCCGGTTATAGAAAAAGGTTAAAAGAATGGATTCTGAAAGCAAAACAACTGGGTGCAATTCCTGTTTTAGTTACTTCTATGAACCGAAGAGTTTTTGATGAAAATAATAAAATTGTCAATACTTTGGATGACTTTCCCGATGCAATGCGTGAAATTGCTAAAGAGGAAAATGTATATTTAATTGATTTGAATGCGTTGAGTAAAACCTTATTTGAAGCAATGGGACCGGAAGCTGCAAAGAAAGCATTTGTCTATTATCCTGCAAATTCTTATCCCAATCAGGCGACCGCTTTGGCAGACGATACGCATTTCAATACATATGGAGCGTACGAATTGGCGAAGTGTGTGGTAAAATCTATTGTTGATGAAAATTTACCTTTGAAGAAATATATTTCAAAAAGTTATAAAAATTTTAACCCCAATAAACCTGATGATATTGAAAAATTCCATTGGCCGGAAAGTATCTTTATGGAAACTTTAAAACCCGATGGAAATTGAAAAAATTCTCTGAGTAATAATAAGCAGTTTGTCATTCTGAATGAAACGAAGTGGAGTGAAGTGAAGAATCTATTTGTAAACAGATTTCTCGTTCCTCTAAATGACAAACGTTAAAAGTAAAGATTTAATAATGAAAATTAAAAATATCATAAAACTCAGTGTTATCTGTTTTGCGTTCGGAAATCTCTCCGCACAAAATCCATGGCCAAAAACTACTGAGACCGCCAAACCTTGGACGCGTTGGTGGTGGATGGGAAGTGCTGTTGATGAAAAAGGGTTAGAGAAACAATTGACGACACTTTCCCAAGCTGGTTTTGGAGGTGTAGAAATCGTTCCAATTTATGGTGCAAAAGGATTTGAAAATAAATATATCAATTATCTTTCTCCGGAATGGATGAAAATGCTTCAGTTCACGACCAACAAAGCAAAAAGCCTGAATATGGGTGTAGATATGTCGGTTGGAACAGGTTGGCCAATTGGTGGACCGCAAGTTGACGAACAGGATGCTGCGACGAAAATGATTGTTCAGACTTACACGATTGCTCCAGATGAAAAATTTTCGGAAAAGATTGTTTTAAAAGATGAAAAACAAAAGAATTTAAAGACGGTTAAATTAGATATTGTAACGGCTTATAATGAGAAAAACGAAGCTGTTGTTTTGACTGATAAAGTGAATAGTGATGGTATTTTAGATTGGAAACCTAATTCTGGTAAATGGACTGTTTATGCAGTTTTTGTTGGAAAAACGCTTCAAAAAGTAAAACGTGCAGCTCCGGGAGGAGATGGTTATACTTTAGACCATTTTTCACCGGAAGCAACTAAAGATTATTTGAAGACCTTTGACAAAGCTTTTGGAAATTCAAACTACGGAATCCGTTCTTTTTTCAATGACAGTTACGAAGTTTACAACGCCGATTGGACGCCGGATTTTAAAGATGAATTTAAAAAGAGACGACGATATGATGTAAGTCCATACATCCAATATTTGGTAAATAATGAAGAAAACGAAATTACGGGTAGAATAAAATCAGATTACAGAGAAACGATGAGTGAATTGATTTTAAACAATTTCACCAAGGATTTCACCAATTGGGCACATTCCAAAAACTCTAAAAATACCAATCAGGCGCACGGTTCGCCGGGAAATTTATTGGATTTATATGCTGCGGTCGATATTCCTGAATCTGAAACTTTTGGAAGCACAAAATTCGATATTACAGGGTTGAGAAGAAATGTAAAAGATATCAATACAAAGGAAATTCCTGATATTAATATGCTGAAATTTGCATCTTCGGCTGCAAATGTTACTGGAAAACCTTTGATTTCTAATGAATCTTTTACGTGGTTGACGGAACATTTTAAAACGTCTTGGTCACAGGTAAAACCCGAAGCTGAGCAAATTTTCTTGTCTGGAATCAATCATATTTTTTACCACGGAACGACATATACACCTTCAGATGTTCAGTTTCCGGGCTTGTTATTTTATGCTTCGACCAATTTTGTTCCGGAGAATAGTTTGTGGCCTCATTTGAAAGGTCTTAATTCTTATATTGAAAGAACTCAAAGTGTTTTGCAGAGCGGAAAACCTGATAATGAACTGTTGATGTATTGGCCAATTTATGACCAATGGGCGAGTCCGAAAGGGAAAGATGTGACATTCAAAGTTCATAATGTTGAAAAGTGGTTGCAGCCAACAGTGATGTACAAAAACCTGACGGAATTAAGCAAAATTGGGTATTCGATTGATATGGTTTCTGATAAAATGATTAGCGAATCGAAGTTGGAAAATCAGAATATTCAGGTTACCAAAAATGGTGGTTCTTACAAGGTTTTAGTTATTCCGGAATTGACTTATTTGCCAGAATCTACTTTGAAAAATATTTTGGAATTGGCTCAAAACGGAGCTTCAATTATTTTTCAAAACGAACCGAAAGATATTCCAGGAAATTTTGAAGTGGAAAAAAGAAAAACTCAGTTAAAATCTCTTTGGAATCAAATTCAGTTTCAAAACCAAACCGGAAATTTGAAAATGGCAAGTTTCGGAAAAGGTAAAATTATTTTAAGTTCGGATGTTGCGAAGGCTTTAGAATATTTAAAAATTGAAAGAGAAAAACTGACCGACACCGGATTGAAATTCGTAAGAAGACAGTTTGATGGCGGAAAATATTATTACATCGTCAATGATACTTCAAAAGAAATCAATGAGTTTGTTCCTTTACATTATTCAGGAAAACAGGTGGCTTTGATGAATCCTGAAAATGGAAATTTTGGAATTGGTGAAATACAGAATAATTCGGTTAGAATTCAACTAAAATCTGGTGAATCTTTAATTATACAAGCTTCCGAAAATACAGATATTACAATTCCAAAATGGAAATATATTGAAAAAACAGATACTCCGATTGTTTTAAATCAACCTTGGCAAGTGACTTTCAAAGAAGGCGGACCTGAACTTCCAAAATCCAAAACTTTAGACAAGCTTCAACCTTGGACGAATTTTACAGAAGATTCATCAACGCAGAGTTTTTCAGGAACAGGAGTGTATACGACTTCATTTAAATTAAAGAAAAACAAAGCAGATGATTTTGTTCTGAAATTTGACAAACTGTACGAAAGTGCAAAAGTAATCGTCAACGGTCAGGATGCAGGAATTGTGTGGAGTATTCCGTTTGAAATCAACATCGGAAAATATTTAAAGAAAGGAAAAAACACCATTCAAATCGAGGTTTGTAATCTGATGGCGAATCGAATTAAATATATGGATGAAAATAAAATCCAGTGGAGAAATTATCACGAAATCAATTTTGTAAATATCGATTATAAACCATTCGACGCATCCAATTGGAAAGTACAACCTTCCGGTTTGGATGGCGAGATTCAGTTAATTCCAATCCATTATTCAAAATAAAATTTTAAAATAAATGAATAACAAAATATTAAAAACATTCGCATTAGGAACTTTGCTGACATTCAGTTTTTCTAATGCTCAGCAGAAACCCAAAGTCGTTTTAGATAATTTTTTCAACAACGAAAAAAGAGAAAATAAAGAAACCAAAGAATTGGAATCTTGGCATTACACGTGGAACGACACGACCAATGGTGGATTTTCTTTGTTGGGAGAAATTTTCACAAAGCAAGGCGCAGAAATCAGTAGTTTGAAAACTGCACCCACCAAAAAAGATTTGAAAAATGCCAATATTTACATCATCGTTGATGCAGATATTGACAAAGAAGCGTACGGCGGAAAGGCTAATCTGATAGACCCAACAAGCATCAAAAATTTGACGGAGTGGGTTAAAAAAGGAGGCGTTTTGGTCTTGATGAGCAACGACAATGGTAATTCTGAATTTGAACATTTCAACAAATTAGCTGGCGAATTCGGAATTCATTTCAACGATGACAGTTACAACCGAGTTCAGAAAAGGGAATTTGAACAGGGAAAAGTGATGGTTACTGCAGGAAATGAAATTTTTTCTGAGCAAAAATTATATATGAAAGAAGTGGCAACGATTTCTGTGAAAAATCCAGCCAAAGAATTGTTGTCAGCAGAAGGGAAAAATATCGGAGCTATTGCAAAATTCGGCAAAGGGACGGTTTTCGCATTAGGCGATCCTTGGTGTTACAACGAATATATCGACGGCAAAAAATTACCCGCAGATTTTACCAATTATCAGGGAACTGAAGAATGGGTAAAGTGGCTGTTGAAGCAAAATTCAAAAAAATAAAAACAGAAGTGCAATCGATTGAATTATTGTTTAATTGTCCAAGGTTATTTAGGTTATCAAATTTATCGACATAAGAAAATGGAGCGTTAAAAAAATTAAAATTTAATACGTTAAAAAACTCCCACTGTTCGAAGCGCGACACAAAGTTTAATTCGAAGAAAGAATGCTTATTTCGCGCAAGTTTGGGCATTTTAGGAGTAAATTTTAATTTTTAGCGGAAGTTTCCAAGTCTTGAATTTTTGATTCTTTTGTTTTAAGACAAAAGAATTATTTAAAAAGAAATTGTGATTTTAAGTGAATAATTATTAAAAAACAAAACCCATTTATCGTGAATATAAAATTTAAGTACATTACAATTGCGGTTTTGTTTTCGCAATTATTTTCTGCACAAAGACAAATGGAATATCTGAAAAGAGGAATTGTCGCTATGCCTGCAGATTCGGGAGTTTTTGTAAGTTGGCGTTTGCTCGGAACAGAAGCTCAAAATACCCATTTTGATTTATATCGAGTTGATAACAATTCGACCAAAAAACTGAATGAAAAATCACTTTTAAAGGAAACTAATTTTTTAGATAAAACCGCTGACAAATCAAAGAATTATACCTATTTCGTCAAATCAAATACTCAGGATAAAACGATAGACATTGATTCTGCAAAATATGTAGCAAATCAGAAATCATATTTTTCAATTCCATTAAAAACACCAGTTGGATATACTCCAAATGATGCTTCTGTAGCCGATTTGGACGGCGATGGCGAATATGAAATTATCCTTCATCAAACAGGAAGGTCAAAAGATAATAGCCAAAAAGGCGAGACAGATCCACCGATTATTCAGGCTTATAAAATGAATGGTAAACTTTTGTGGGAGATTAATTTAGGGAAGAACATACGAGAAGGTGCGCATTATACACAGTTTTTAGTGTACGATTTAGACCAGGACGGAAAAGCTGAAATTGTAATGAAAACAGCCGATGGAAGCAAAGACGGAAAAGGGAAAATAATTGGCGATGCCTCAAAAAATTACGTCAACGAAAACGGAATGATTCTTTCCGGACCGGAATTTTTAACGGTTTTTAATGGCGAAACGGGCGAAGAAATTCACACAGTTAATTATGAAGTTCCAAGGTTTGCTGGCAGTTTAAATCCGACCAACGAAGAAATGACCGAAACCTGGGGTGATGCAAAAGGAAATCGTATCGACCGATTTTTAGGAGCAGTCGCTTATCTCGATGGAAAAACGCCGAGTATCATTATGTCGAGAGGTTATTACACACGAACAGCTATTGTAGCCTGGGATTATAAAGATAAAAAACTGAGTTTAAGATGGCTTTTTGATACTGAAAGTTCAGAAGAAAATAAGCAATATCGAGGACAAGGAAATCATAATTTGACTATTGCAGACGTTGATAACGACGGAAAAGATGAAATTGTCTACGGTGCAATGACCGTTGATGACGACGGAAAAGTTTTGAACAACACAGGTTATGGTCACGGCGATGCTTTGCACGTTGGTGATTTAGACCCAAGCAATCCGGGACTGGAAATTTTTGATATTCAGGAGAGGTTTGATGATGCGGGAGCGCATTTTCGAGATGGAAAAACAGGAAAGGTTTTATGGAAATTACCTTCGACAGTTTATAGTAAAGCAGGTAAATTTCAAGGACCGGGAAGAGGTTTGTCTTTAAATATCGACCCTCGTTACGAAGGTTCAGAGTCTTGGGCTGCAGGAGCAGGATTAAAAGGTATTTATGATACCAAAGGAAAAAAGATCAGTAATAAAAACCCGCCTGCCAATATGGGAATCTATTGGGATGGAGATTTTTTAAGCGAAATTTTAGATGGAACTGTCGTTTCAAAATGGGACTGGAAAAAAGAAAAGGCGAACGTGATTTTCGATGCTAAAAGCTTTCAGTGCGAATCGAATAATGGAACTAAAAAGAATCCGTCATTGGTTGCCGATCTTTTTGGAGACTGGCGGGAAGAAGTAATGTACAGAACAGCCGATAATCAGGAATTGAGAATTTTCAGTACAACAATTCCGACAAAACACAGATTATATACTTTGATGCATAACCCGCAGTATCGTTTGAGTATCGTTTGGCAAAATGTGGGTTATAATCAGCCACCGCACACCGATTATTATTTGGATGAATCGATTAAAGAAATGCCAAAACCGAATATTTATACGGTAACTCCTAAACAATAATTAATTATGAAAATCAAAATCATTATTCCGTTTATCTTATTGGTTATATTTATTGGAGTTTCATTTCAAAAACTTCAGGATAAACCTGTTCTTTACATTATCGGAGATTCTACGGTACAAAACGGCTCAGGCAAAGGTGCCGATTCACTTTGGGGATGGGGAAGTTTTATGAATTTATATTTTAATACAGATAAAATCGAAATTCAAAATCACGCAAAAGGGGGACGAAGCAGCAGAACTTTTATCACAGAAGGACGTTGGGATTCAATAATGAAAACCATTAAAAAAGGCGATTATGTTGTGATGCAGTTCGGTCATAACGATGGTGGAGAGTTAGCAGATACTTTAAGAGCAAGAGGTACAATCAAAGGCATTGGAAATGAATCGAAAGATATTTATAATCCTATTCGTAAAGTAAACGAAACGGTTTATACATACGGATATTATATGAGAAAATATGCAAATGAAGCAAAAGCAAAAGGAGCAATTCCGATTATTGTTTCGCCTATTCCAAGAAATAAATTTAATGAAAAGGGTAAAATAGAAAAAGATCAATATGGAATTTGGGCACAGGAAGTAGCCAAACAAACCGGAGCTTACTTTATAGATTTAAATGAAATGGTGATTGAAAAATACCAGCAAATGGGACAAGAAAAAGTAAAGGGTTATTTTCCGAAAGACCATACTCATACGAACGAAGCAGGGGCGATTCTGAATGCAGAATTGGTAACCAAAGGAATTAAGAAATTAAAAAATTGCGAACTGAAGAATTATATAAAATAAAAATAAATATTATGAAAAAGCTATTAACAGCAAGTTTTTTTGCGCTGATTATCGGAGGAATGACCTCCTGTTCGGTACAAAAACAGGCTTCTGCAAGTAAGGTAGAACTTCCGAATAAAAAAGAAGTTTTGGATGTTTCAAGAAGAGCCAATCAATATTTTATGAACAAGTGGCCAGACACAGGAAAAGACATCGTTGGTAAAAAAGTATGGCCAAGTAATCTTTGGACAAGAGCTGTTTATTACGAAGGATTGATTGCTTTATACAAAGTTGACCCTAAAAAGGAATACTACGATTACGCAATGTCTTGGGCTAATAATCATAAATGGGATCTGATGCGTGGAACGTATACCCGAAATGCAGACCACCAAGCTTGTGGACAAACCTACATCGATTTGTATGAAATCGACGGAAAGAAACATCCGGAAAGAATTAAAAATGTAAAAGCATCGATGGATAGTATGATTGCAACACCAAAAGTAGATGATTGGTGGTGGATTGATGCGCTTCAAATGTCAATGCCGATTTTCACGAAATTAGGCAGAATTACAGGAGAACAAAAATATTTCGATAAAAACTACGAAATGTATGCTTACACAAAATATAAGCATGGAGGAAACGGACTGTACAATCCGATAGATAAGATTTGGTGGAGAGACAAAAGCTTTGTTCCACCTTACAAAGAACCGAATGGTGAAGATTGCTATTGGAGCCGAGGAAACGGTTGGGTAGTGGCTGCTTTGGCAAAAACGCTTGATGATACGCCAAAATCTGAT
>Ga0160449_1001114_pt1 | contig 13692 bp, 30 predicted proteins | sample HID1975I_E1MG_FD_108216 | JGI IMG/M metagenome (GOLD analysis project Ga0160449, IMG submission 108216) | Enriched soil microbial communities from UW Madison campus, WI, USA - HID1975I_E1 MG | ecosystem: Environmental > Terrestrial > Soil > Unclassified | place: USA: Madison, Wisconsin...
TCCTCCCCTGGACCTATTCAGGCCCTGGCCTTCTTCTCGTTGATCAGCGGCAAGTGGCCGTGCTCTTTCTTGAACGCCAGCGCGGCCAGGATGATTTCCCGGGCCAGCACGCTGTGCTGCGCCCTGAGCTCCAGGGCGTACCCCTTCAGCTCGTTGAAGTCCTCGTCATCCAAGCGGACCTTGACCTGGTGGTCGTGGCGGTGAGCTTTGTCGTCGTAGGCCATCAGGTGTTCCCCTGGTTGCGGCTAGCGTTCTGTGGTTTGCGGGAGGGCCTCTGCCCTACCCTGAAGAGTCCCTCGCAGAGGCCCTTATTGGGGGCACTAACTGCAAGACTTTGGCCTTTCGGCGGCCAACCACTGACAAAGCACCACCGGCTACAGCTGCTTCGAACATCTCGTTCATCGCCTTGCTGAAATCCCAGTTATTAGCCCTCATCAGCCCCTCTATTCGCTGCCGCACATGAGGCGGCAGCTGATCAAGCTGTACGGTCATTTGGGCCTCCAAAGGGCCTTCAGCCCGCGATATCGTGCTGCTTGTCCTGCATCAGCTCTTCGATGACACCGTTGGCAACCGCCCACTCGATGATTTCGTAGAGATAGGTGGCGTGCTGCATGCGGGTTTTGCTCGCAGCTTTCCGCAGAATTCGATCCAGGACTGGCTCGAAGCGGACTTTCACTGGAATGGCCCGTTTGTGGTTAGGGTCCATGTGCATGGTTTGTGGCTCCTTGCGGGTATGAAGTGGTTAAGCGGCGGTTTTCTTGATGGGGCTGGCCGGGTCATCGTCACGCTTGGCGATTAGCGCCCCGCCCGACTCCTTCTCCAGCACACACTGCATGGGGTAGGAGAACCCGCCTGTCGCACGGCACTGAGATACGCGGCTACTGGTGACGCGAAGGGCGTCGCCGATAGCGCGGCCGGTGCCGAAATGTTTCAGGGCTTCGTCGTAGGTCATGGGTGTTTCTCCGATGTCTACGCCGAGTTTAGAGTTCTTAACAGCACAAGGCAAGTTATCTAAACATCGAAATGTTTAGAATCCTTAATATGGAATTCAAAGATCGCGTCATCGCGCGCATGAAGGAGCTGGAGATCAGCTCTACCGAACTCAGCAAACTGTCTGGCGTGTCCAAGGCAACCGTGAGCTTCTGGATCAACGGAACGAACGGCGCCAAGGGCAAGAATTTGCTCGCCTTGGCAAGCGCCCTGAAGTGCTCACCGCAATGGTTGTCCGACGGAAGCGGATCGCCTTCAGGCGAGATGCCGGTTGGCGAAGGCACAACATCGAGCACCGCCGAGCTTGTGGCTCAAATGCTTGCCTCTAAGGCGGGGAAAAATCTTTCGGAGAAAGCCCGGGAAGTGATGCTCGCAGCCGCAGCCGAAGCTGATAGCCCTGCCCCGGCTCAGGATTACTTGCCGGCCGCCTATTCGAGCCTCAAGCCGAAGCAGGATGAGATCTTGATCCCGCAGTACGATGTCAGAGCTGCGATGGGTCATGGCCAGGTCCCTGCCGATTACAACGAGGCCGTCAGGAACCTGGTGGTGAGAGAGGAGACTCTCCGCGAGAAGGGGGTTACTTACACCTCCGCCTCAGCTCTGGCGATGATCACTGGTTGGGGTCAAAGCATGGAGGGCACGATCAACGATAAGGACCTGGTGATCGTCGACCGCGGGATTAATGAGTTCATCGGAGAGGGGATCTACGTCATCACCTGGCACCAAGAGCTCTACATCAAGCGGATGATGCGACTGGACGAGGATCACTTCCGACTGATTTCGGACAACCCTCATTACGAGAACCAGACCGCGCGCATTGATGACGTCACCATTCATGCGAAGGTGCTGTTGATCTGGAATGCCAAAAAGGCTTGAGACGAAGCGAGATGGCGCATAGCCACTAGTGCTAGAATCCCTGTCTTTCTGCCTGATATGGAGATCTAGTTTGGACCCTACCGAGAAGCAGTGCCCCTTCTGCGCCGAGTCGATTAAGGCTGAGGCAATCCGCTGCAAACACTGTCAGGCTGACTTGGATCGAACGGTTCTCTTGGCGGGCGACTACATTCAAAAGCCCAAGGGAATGGGAGTGATCGCAAAAATCTTCCTCACCCTGCTGGCATTGATCGTCGTATTCTTGGCATTCGGTTTTTACGTAGGCAGCACCCCGGAAGGACAAGAGCGCTCTAAGGCCAGGCGGGCAATTGAGCTATGTCGAGATCGTGAGGCTTCATATCGTGGGTCAGAGGCCTCACGCGAAATAATCACTGGGGCCTGTGAAATCCTTGAAGACAAGTTTAGAAGCCAGTTCGGCCGCGAGCCGTAACATCTTTTCTGAGTAGGAAGCCCGCCCACAGAGCGGGCTTTTTTGTGGACTTCAGAACGGCGCCGGTTCTTCCATTGCCACGAATTCGTCGAGGCCTTCCGCTCGAGGATCATCGTCAGATGATGCTTCCCACTTCAGCGTCACAGACTCGTCCTCATCGTTGAAGGTCATCTCGATTCCGTCCGTCTCGGATAGAACGCCCATCACCTCCTCCCATTCCAGATCACCATCTGTGTCCAGTCGGTGAATGGTCACCCATCGCTGCTGCTGGGCGATTGGATGGTTGATCATTGACGACACCCTCAGGCCCAGGCGCTCCACGCCCGACATAACGACCTTCTCCTGCTGCTTCTGCTTTTGCGCCTTCGCCATGTGACCCTCCGCTTACTGGATATCCATACAGTTCCGACAGCAGAGTATCCCATCTCCTACAAAACCGTAAGCCCTGACATCGCCCTGCTTGAGAAAGGTTCCACTCGTCCATTCTGTTAAGTTTTCTAAAATAATCCTTGACGCCTTCTGTTTAGTTTTCTAAATTCACCTCAAGCAGTCACTCACCAGGGACTGCTGAGGCCCTCAAACCTCACCGCTCTTTAAAAAACAGCGCAACAACCAACAGACCGCATTGCCTCTACCGGCGACCGGCGATCAGACAGCCCCGAAAGGCTGCCCACGACAGGGACAACCCTGTACGGCTGACGAAGGTGAAACGCCTAAACCGAGAGAACGACCCGGGCATGCAATGCGTCCCGCCACCCCGGCGGTAATGGGACAGAACGATTCACTGAAGCACCTGGGCGACCGGGTGCTTTGGGAATCCACTGGAGAGAACCATGGAAACGCGAAGAATCACCATCAAGCCTGATACACCAGAGTTGAAGGCGCTTTGCGATGCCATCGACCGGGCGCAGGGCAATCCAATCCTGGAGGCCGCTCTCAGCCAGTACGTGAGCCGACTCGTTGTTTCGACCATGGCCGACCCCCGCTTCCGAACAAGCCTTTTTCAAGGCGCTGCAGTGACGAAGGCCAGGGCGAAGCAAGAGCAGATCGAAAAGCTCCGCGCTGAACTCGCAAAACTTGAATCCGAATAACCCCTTCCCTTCACATACGACCGCATTGGCAGGCGCCAGGCCACCTTTCACGGTGGGTTTGGTCACCCGCGCCTGGCTCCTGGCCAATGCGGTTGCCACGAGAGCAAACGAACATGAGCGAACTCGGATATTGCGAGGGCGATACCTGCGGCCGTGACGGCTGCGCGGGCGTAATCGAATCCCACAGGGTGGTCAATTGCAGTTGCCATATCTCTCCACCATGCGGCGCCTGCACCGAGCCGCGTGGCTACTGCGAGACCTGCGGCTGGGAAGAGTCGGAAGACCCGCCGCCGGCGCCTGAGACCTACAAGGGCAAGCCTTGGCAGGCGCCAGAGCCGCGCCCGCTGGACCCTAGCAAGGTCGACTGGCGGTTCGTGCCTCACACCCACTTCTCGATGATCAAGGAAGGGGTATATCCACCGCACATGACCCGCGAGGAGGTTGAGCGCGAGGTCATTGGCACCTTCGGCGGCCGCTTCGAGCAATTCGGCAATGGCCGCTTCAAGTACATCGCATACACCGACTGATCCACCACCTGGAGGCGACCATGGGCGCACTTCGAGCAGCACAATGGCAGTACGACAACCAGTTGCCTCCGGCGGTGAGCGAAAGCCCGGCGGAAGAAGCTGAGCGAATCTGGATCGACGACGGCATCGCTGAGCTGATGGCGCGCCGCGACTTCGTGTTTCAGCGCCGCCTGCGGCCGCAGCAGGGTGTCACCTTCGAGCGCTTCGCCCAGGCGGTTGATGAGTTCGTGATGGGCCAGTTGGGCCAAACAGACATAAGCGGTTCGGTTCTGGGCCGCCTGGTCCTGGCCGCGCGGTGTAAATCATCCGGCGACGCGGCTGCCGCAGCAGACGAGGCTATCAACGTGCCAAACCCTGAATCCATGCTGCAGGAGATCGCCCGGACGCTGCTCAAGCCCTTCGCGAAAGAGGGAGTGCTGGCCCAGGCCGAGGACGCGCAATGAGAAGCCCGCACGTCCTGATCGACGAAGAGCTCGACGCGCTGGCACACCCCGGCACCGACCTGAGCTGGCAAGTGATGGTGCAGAAGCTCCTCACCGAAATGCTGGCCGACCAGCGCATCACCATGGAAGAGTTCAACCACTACTGCGGGCGCCTCAACAAGATCGTTGATGGGCGCAAGGAGGTCGCGTGAGCAAAATTGATTGGGCTGCCAAGCCTGATGGATATCCACTCTGGATCGTCCCGATGCAAGGATTTGAAGCTTGGCCTGCAGGCTGGCACAAGGATTCTGGTGATTTGTACATCGATCAGATGGGTCGCCCATGGGCCAAGTCTGACGAGGGCAAACGCTTCAACGTGTTCACGGATCCAAACGGCTGGCCTAATGCTGGTCGCCCTCCGGTTGATACCAAGTGTCAGGCTCTTATCAAAGGCAAAGATGAATTGTGGGTTGAGTGCCATGTGATCTGGCACCACCCCGAATTCATTAGTTCGGCGGCAGTTGTGCACGGCGAAGGGCGACTTCTTTGTTGGTCGAGCAACTTTCGACCCATGCCCACGCCAGAGCAAGAGCGTCATGCAGGGCTGAACGAAATGATTCGCCATATCAAAGATCACCCTCTTGGAACTCACGGCGCCAGTCACTTGCAAGAACTGATGATCCATGAGGACGTTGCCCGAGACCTTTGGGACGCTGGCTACCGCAAGCAGGAGGCATCATGACCACGCCAATCGTTCAAACACTCATCGACGAGCAGATCGCCGAACTGCCCGAGGCTCAGGCCATGCCGGCCGACCGGGTGCTGATGCTGTTCAAGGGCCCGACTCTGTTTGACGCCAAGAAAGCCGCTGCCGAGGCGTTCATCGAAAATCCTGAGGCAGTCAGTCGCAGTTGGTGGATGTGCGGCGAGTGGACCCTGGGTTATGAGGTGCGCCTGTGAGAGACATTGAGCGCGCAGTAGAAATTGGCTGGGATGCCGAAAGCGCTGAGCGTCGAGCAAAGAACCGGCAGAGCAGTGCTGAAATGCTCGCCGAGCGCGGTATCCAGTTCGAAACCAGGAACATGGGCGCACACCTGATCGTTTCGCACGACGGCAAAGTCGCCGACTTCTGGCCTGGCACCGGCAAGTACATCCCGCGCGGCGGCGGAAGGCCTGGGCGAGGAGTCTTCAACCTGTTGAGGCTGCTGGGCGTAAAGCCATGACCAGCTACCAGAAAGCCAGGCGCCTCTACATGCTGCGCGGCTCCTTCTCCATGCTCTTCGCCTGCACCTTCTTCATGCTCTCCAGCGCACTGGCTGGCAGCATCACTTCCTGAATTCACACCCGGCGCACGGCGGACAGCATGATCGATCATCCGTATCTATCTGCTCGCCTTTCTTACTGTGACGTGACCGGCTTCTTCACCTGGCTACCAAGACCGCTTTGCGACTTCGTTTCCGAGGAGCGCATGAAAGCTTGGAACACCAGGTATGCCGGAACACGAGCAGGAAAGGTGAATGGCAGCGGTTACGTTCTCATCCAGATCAACGGCAAGCATTACAGGGCTCATCGCCTGGCCTGGCTGGCATCCACTGGAAGCTGGCCATGCCAGAAAATCGACCACATAAATGGCGACAAGCTAGATAACCGGATCATTAACCTGCGCGATGTGAGCACTCTTGAGAACAACCGGAATATGCCGCTTCTGGTTAACAACAAGAGCGGACGAGTGGGAGTCAGCTGGTACTCAGCCAGGTCCGAGTGGGTTGCCCACATCAAGGTAGACGGCCGGCAAAAAATTCTTGGCCGGTTTAAATCCAAAGATCTAGCCATAGCAGCTAGGGAATCCGCTGAGCGAGAGCTCGGATTCCACCCGAACCATGGACGCCTGCCTGGGTGACCTGGCATTCCCCCTATTTCAACTGACGGCGCCGGCCTGGCGCGAGGTTTTCCAATGTCCAATACCAACTTGCGCATCTGGGAGCAGGTGCAGACTACCGATACCCGCTACACCAAAAACGCCGAGGTCGGCGGCCAGAAGATCACCAGCCTTAATGGCACCGCGATGGTCATGAAGGCGACCGAAATGTTCGGCCCGGTCGGTATCGGCTGGGGCTGGAAGGTGCTTGAAGAGCGGTTCGACGACGGTCACGAGGTATTCGCAGGTGAAGGCGACAAGCGCATCTGCCTGGGCCGGGAGATTGGCCACACCGTCAAAATCCAGCTCTGGTTCATGCAGGACGGCCAGCGCGGCGAGGTCGAGCAGTACGGCTGTACCCGGTACCAGTACAAGACCAAGTACGGCATGACCACCGATGGCGAGGCGCCGAAGAAGTCCCTGACCGACGCCATCAAGAAAGCCCTTTCCATGCTGGGCTTCAGCGCCGACGTGTTCCTCGGGATGTTCGACGACCAGAACTACGTCCAGCAGCTCCAGGCCGAGCAGGCTATCGAGCAGGCCGAAGACCGCCAGGCAGAGATCGAGCGCCAACAGCAGGAGCGCCTGGACTTCATCAAGGACACGATCGAGACCATGAAGAAGGCGGTGACGCCGCATGAGCGCAAGAAAATCCACGACCACGCCGTGCGCAAGCTCATCGGCCGCAAGGATGAGAAAGGAGCTGCGCGGATCTCGCTCGAACTGAAGAACCTTGAAGCCGGCAAGCCACAGGAGGCTGCAGCATGACCCAGCTCTATGCGCTCACCGGCCAGATGGCCGAACTGGCCGCCATGTGCGACACCGATGACGAAGGCCTCAAGCAGGCCATTCAGGACACCATGGCCGGCATCCAGGGCGAATTTGAGGTGAAGGCCGACAACATCGTGATGCTGCGCCGCAACATCGAGGGCGACATCAGCGCGATTGACGCCGAGATCGACCGACTGAACGACCTTAAGCGGGTCAAGGCCAACAGCGTGACGGCGATCACCGACTACCTGCGCCGGAACATGGACGCCGCAAACATCAAGTCGATCAAGCGCCCGCTGTTCACCATCAGCCTGGTCGCCGGCAAGGAAAAGGTGATCGTCGACAACGAGCAGGCGGTGCCGGACGAACTGACATCAGTGCAGACCAAGATCGCGCCGGACAAGAACGCCATCGCCGCAAAGCTCAAAGCCGATCGAGAGCACAACGAAGCCGTCCGCAAACGCATGGCCGCCGGCGAAGACTGCGAACACGAACTGATACCTGAGCCAGCCTGGGCGCATTTGGAACGCGGCGAGAGCTCAATCCGCATCAAGTGAGGTCAGCATGAACCCATCAATCGACCTGGAGGCCGCCAAAGCGGCCTTCTTCACATCTGGAGGGAGCATCGTTGTGCTCGATGGCTTCCAATACGTTCCGCCTCGGCCGCACCGCGATGTCGAGGTGATCCGCGCGGCGCCGGAGAAGAAAGAAGACCCGCGCGTGGTCAAGCGCCTCTCCCAGCTGGCCGAGATCCGCAAGATGGCCAAGACCATGACCTGCCAGCAGGTTCACGAGGCCACAGGATATTCCAAGCAGGCCCTATTCCGGGCCTCACGAGAAGGGAATTTCGTGTTCCGTCGGCCTGAGCGGAAGAGCTCAGGAACCCACAAGCGCGAGGTTGAGCGCCAGATCCATCGCAACCAGAAGCGCATCGAAGAGTTGAAGCTCGTTGAGCGGATCTGCGCACTGCGAGACGAGGGCCTGCACCGCGCCCAGGTATCCGATCGGCTCGGAATCAACTACGGAACCATGGTGAAGATCATCGAACGAAACGCCATCGATTTTCCGCTGGCTCGCGCACGGAAATGAGGCGGCTCAGCAACCTGGTCCGCCATCGCCGGCGGCAAGAACAGTTCCACCTGCCGCCCAGCGGCTTCACGGAGCACAGACATGCAGAAAGCACCTTCTGGAGTGGTAACCCTGCCGGCCTGGATGAATCGGCCGGTCAAGAAGCTGTACAACACCCGCAGCGGCGGCCAGTACCGGCCTGACGATGTGGCCCTGGCCTTTGCGCTGAGCCTGCGCGAGCACGACAGCGCCGACCACCTGCGCAGGCTGGCCCGGCGCCTGGTCGAGAAGGTCTGCCTGGAACACCAGCCGAACATGAAGCGCCTGGCCCGCGAGCCGGACGACGCCAAGGTGTTCGACGCCGCGCTCAAGATCATCAACCGGGTGTGCGACCTGCTCGACATCGGGCCGGGCGCCACCTTCGTGCGCAATGGAGGCGATGATGGCTCTGACGCAGCAGCAGCGTGACGAGAAGCGCAGGGCCAAGGCCGAGCGCCTGCAGGAAGAAGACCTGCGCTTGAAGGTTCGACCAGGGACTAAACAGGCCCTGCTGGAGCTGATGGAGTGGGCTGGGATCGAGGAACAGGGCGAGGCGATGACTGTAATGATCCATCGCCTGCATGAGCTAACCCGCGATGAAGCGGTCAAGCTACTCACGCCTCCGCACCACAAAATCGAACTAAGCGGAAACGTGGCGCGCAAGCTTGACCGTTTCCGACTGAGCCGCGAACTGCGCGCGCCCAGCCTTGAGCTAGGCGACGACCCGGACGACACCGGCCTGCTGTTGCTCGCCAACGCCTGACCCGCGCTGCCCGCCAGCGCCTTCCCCTATTCAACGATAACGCCTCCCCGGCGAGGGCGGCGTCATCGCGAAGAGCGGGATTGCTACACCACTTTCATCCACGATGGGCTCTTTTGAAGTGCTTCGTTGCACTCATCCCAGAATTGAAACAACGCCGCTTTGGCATCTTCCACGGTATCGAAAAGACCGGATGGTATGGTTACGCCCCTCACCGCATGGTCGACCTCGATTCCATACTGATCCGCATCATGAAGGCGAACCACTCGCGCGCGGGTTCCCTCACCTACATTGAAGAACCCGTCAGCTTTGAATTCCGCGATGACTTCAACTACTTGGACCATCTCTAACCCCCTTCGTTGGTAAGTGATGGCACTTTAGCATGCGCTAGAGATTTTCCCATGACCACAGCAATTGACCTGTTCGCCGGCCTCGGCGGATGGAGCACCGGCGCGCGCGCCGCAGGCGTCCAGGTTCTCTGGGCGGCAAACCACTGGCCAGAAGCCGTGAAATGGCATGCAGCCAATCACCGAGACACCGACCACGTATGCCAGGATCTGCATCAGGCCAACTGGGCGGCGGTGCCGCGCTCGGATATCGGTATCGCCTCCCCATGCTGCCAGGGCCATGCAAAGGCCCGCGGCAAGAAGAACGGCAATCCAGAGCACGACGCCTCTCGCTCGACCGCCTGGGCGGTGCCATCTGCTGCTGAAGTTCTTGATCAGGATGCCTGGGTGGTCGAGAACGTGCCCGAGTTCGTTAACTGGGTGCTCTACCCCAGCTGGGTGGATGCCATGCAGCGCCTCGGGTACCAAGTCGCTCCGCACATCGTGGACTGCGCCGACCTTGGCGTGCCGCAACACCGGGTGCGCCTGTTCTTGATCTGCACCAAGAGCAAAGCGCCGATCCAATTGCAGCTGCAGCAGTGCGAGCACGTGCCGGCCAGCAGCTTCCTCGACTTCGACGCCGGCCGATGGTCGCAGATCGAGAAACCAGGCCGGGCCCAGGCCACGCTCGACAGGGTGCGCAATGGCCGCCAGCGCTTCGGCGACCGTTTCATCATGCCCTACTACGGCAAAGGCTCCGGCACCACAGGCCGCGACATCAACCGGCCGATCGGCACCATCACCACCCTGGACCGCTGGGCCCTGGTCGACGGTGACCGCATGCGGATGCTCAGCGCCAGCGAGGCGTTGGCCGCGATGTCGTTCCCGACTGACACCCTGCGGCCGGACAGCCACCGGCTGACTATGCATATGGCTGGGAACGCTGTTCCGCCGCTAGCTGGACAGAGGGTGATAGAGGCGTTGCTGAGAGCCGCGTAGTTACGGCTCGCGCTCTACCTAAGCCTTCGAGACTTGATCTGACAAAACCTTGGAGCCATTCCCCACCAGCGCCGAAAGCGCTTTCCACGCAATAGCTGCTCCAAAAAAACCGAAACCAACTCCTGGGACAAATGTGAAGAGGTTCACTTTCACGTTGCCGCTCTGAATCTCTAGCGACATCGCCCCTGTGGTTCCGTGCTCAATGAGAAAGAAACCCAGAATTAGGGCTAAAGCGGCTACAGAAAAAGCTCCCACCGTAACTAAGAGGGTTATGTGCACCGTAGTTGGACCGCCAGACATTCTTCCCTCCCCCAATAAGCCATCAAAGCGCCATGATAGCCGCGAGGTATCCCCATGCCCACAGAAAACCGATCCAGCAACACCGAGATGGCCGTAAAGCTGCAGCCTTGCCCTTACTGCGGCCAGCAAGACGCATTCGTAGAGCAACTGGACAGCGATGCCTCAGTAGTCATCTGCCAGGGCCGCACAGGCGAGCGCTCTGCTTGCCTTGCTCGCGGGCCAGTTGGGGTTCAGCAGCACGAATGTGAAGATCAGCCGGGCCATGACCAGGCCGTGCAAGAGTGGAACAACCGCGCAGCCCAGCAGCCCCAACCCGAGCCGATAGCGTGGATGGTTGGTACTGCCATCTGGTGGACCAAAGAAGAGGCGGAGCGGGATGCGGCTGAGGTTGGTCTACCGTTGGTGGGGCTTGGCCCGATGAAGGAACCGAGCGTGCCGGCTGTATCGATCCCCGACGGCTACTGCCTGATGCCCAGGCGGCTCACCGCCGAGAATGGTGCCAAAGCCCTGCTGCTTGGCGAGTTCAAGCTGGAGGTAACCCGCGAATGCCCCGAATGCCTCGAACTGGACGAGCCAACAGAGGGCTGCGAGATCTGCGATGGCGAGGGTGATTATGCTCAGCGCCACACGATCCCGTGGGACAAGATCAAATTCATTTACAGCGAGGCCGTGAAGGGGCTCGCTCTGCCGCCGGATGTCGCCGGGTAGCGGACAGCTGGCAGGAGCACATTTGTACTCCACCCAGCTGTGACCCCTTCCCCTCTATTTCGAGCAGGCGGCGAGCTTCTCCGTTGCTGCCAGGCCCTCAGTAGCGATTCGGCGAGCACGCCCCACGCCCCAGGCCAGTGCCCTGGTCATCGACTCGCCGGGGCGGGAGTCGAAAGCCTCTTCGTAAAGCGCAGCGCCAGCAGCCGCGTAGACGCCGATGAACATCTGCGTCTGGCCCGTTCGCGCCAGCCTCACCTGGACATCGATAAACGTGCCGTCATCGAGAGTCTCGTCGTGCTCCCGATGGTGGAGTGTGGGGTCCGCCCACTGCCAATAAACGTCTCCGCGAATTCGCATGCCGCCTCCTACGACTGAAGTCTTTCGTGTATGGCCAAAAACCACGATAGCGAAGCGGCGCCGCTGCACAACTGGAAAAAGCCGAACTGTGAACTGAATCAGACCACCGGCCCAAAAACTTTTACACCACCAATAACTTGTACAACTTCTGCCGCGATATGGCGGCCAAGGATCTGCCGTGGGCAAAACAATCATCCTGACGGGTCGAGCGATCGTGAACTTCAAAAGGGTCATGTACGACGTGCCGGACGATGAGGTCCAAGACCTGCTCGAAAGCAATGATCTGCGGGAATCGCAGATTGATGACGATGATCTCCGCGACATCGAGTGCATCCACGACGACGTCGCCATCGAGGTGCAGCCATGACCCGCCTCGCCCTCTGCCTCCTGCTGCTGGCCACCGGCGCCAGCGCAACCGAGAACGTCATCGACGTGCAGCACGACAGCCAGCGCGGCGTCACCTGCTACCTGCTCAACGGGGTCGGCATCAGCTGCATCCCCGACAGCCAGCTGCAGGCCGGCAACCAGCGCCAGCTCTCCCCGCACGAAACACAACCCGAACCTACACCCGCACTGGCGCCTGGGCGCTGGATTGACGAGAGGTATCAGCTGTGAGAAAGCCAGATTGGAAGGACGCCCCGCAATGGGCGGAATGGTTGGCCAGGGACAGCTTCGGCGAGTGGTATTGGTTCCAGGCGTTACCTGACTGCCGACGAGTTCTGTGGCTCGCGGACTATGACACCGAGCACACCATGGCTGGCAAAAGCGCTCCTGGTGGCGATTGGAAGGACTCTCTGGAGAAGCGACCATGACCGACCTGATCGAAGTGAAGACGGCTGACCTTGCCGGCGAGGCGCTGGGCTGGGCCGTTGGCAAGGCCGAAGGGCTGAACGTTGAACTGGTCCCGCCGCAGTACGGCAATCCCTGGCGGGTGTTTGCACGGTATCAGGGCCAGGCCCTCGAGCACACCAAACGCTTCAACCCGTGGGAAGACTGGGCTCTGGGCGGGCCGCTGATCGAGAAGTACAAGGTTTCGCTGTCGCCGCCGACCAGCGCCGTGCACCGCAATTTCGGCTACATGGACAAGCGCAATGGCTACTACGAATCCGGGTTCTGGAGCAGCACGATCTTCGGCAAAGAGCGCAAGCACCGCCGCACGGCATTCCACCACCCCGACAACCCGCTCACCGTGGCCATGCAGGCAATCGCCCAGCTTGAGCTCGGCGATACCGTCCAAGTACCGAAGGAGCTGATGCCATGATCGCCCTCGCCTACATGGCCTACCTGATCTACAGGGGGCCGCGATGAGCGCAGAAGTCTTCAAATTTCCGCTGAAGCGCCGGGCCCACAACAACCAGGTGATGGCCAACCAAGCAGAACGCAAGAGGCTTGCCGACTGGTTCCGCGAAATCGCCCAGCACATCGAGGGCAACGAGGTGGAGCGCGAGCCGCTGGCAGCCATGATCGTACTCAGCAGTGCAGCCGGTGACGAAGTCCTGCATGCCGGCTACTCAACCGACGCCACCTCACTCGTCCAGGCCGGGAACGCAGCCCGCCAATGGGCTCACCTGACCTTCCAGCGCCAAGCCGGAAACTTCTTCGACCGCCAACGCTAACCCCTCCCCCTACAACTCAAGCCCGCCGACATGCGCGAGCGAGGATTCCCTATGTCTGCAACTCAACGCTTCCACCAAACCGCAAACGACTGCCTCGAGCGTCTGGCCGCTGACCTCTGGCCCGGCGCCAAGCTTGCCCTGGTCATCTACACCCCAGACCAGCCCGAGCTGGATATCGTCCTTAAGGACAGCGGCCTCAACGTCGACGAGGTGATCAGCACGCTCCGCCGGCGCGGCGGCCTCAGCCTTGACGGCGACAACGTCTACAAGCGCTCGGTCTGTGACGTCATCATCGGCGCCCTTGCCACGGGCAAGCTGAACAGCAACCCACCGCCAGACGATCACTGGTGCCTGGAGTTCTGGGATGTCGGCCGAGCCGAGGGCGCGCTACAGGAAGAACTGGTCCATGCCCTGCGCCTGGCCCGCAAAGAACTGGATGCCTGCCAGCGCGTTATCCACTACGCCGGCGGCTTCGA
>Ga0160449_1001115_pt1 | contig 13688 bp, 7 predicted proteins | sample HID1975I_E1MG_FD_108216 | JGI IMG/M metagenome (GOLD analysis project Ga0160449, IMG submission 108216) | Enriched soil microbial communities from UW Madison campus, WI, USA - HID1975I_E1 MG | ecosystem: Environmental > Terrestrial > Soil > Unclassified | place: USA: Madison, Wisconsin...
GCCACGCTGTCGTCGCCCGAGGCCGTGCTCGCATTGCCGAAGGCCGAGCTGTTGAAACCGCTGGCGAGCGCACCACCGCCGACGGCGGTCGAGAAATCACCCGAGGCCTCGGCCAGGAAGCCGAGCGCCGCCGACTCCAGACCGCTGGCGACGCTTTCCGCGCCGACCGCGGTCGCGGCCTCGCCGGTCGCAGCCGCTGCGTAGCCGACCGCCACCGATTCGACGGTCGCCGCATCGGCATAGGCACCGAGCGCCAACGCGCCGTCGGCGAAGGCCGTCGCATTGAAGCCGATCGCCGTCGCGTCGGTGCCGCCGGCCGTCGCGCCGCTGCCGAAGGCCGATGCGCCGTCGCCGATCGCATTGCTGGCGTCGCCCGCCGCGGTCGCGTTGAGGCCTTCGGCGTATGCGCCGACATCGTCGTCCGGATCACTGTTGCCGCCGGTCGCGGCGAAGTACTTGTTGTACTGCGTCGCCTCTTCCAGCTGGTCCAGGTTCACCGCGTCGGTGCCCTGGGTGCCCGCGGCCACGTTGGTGATTTGGCGCTCGCTGCCTTCGGAGCCGACCGATACCGAATTCGCGCGATCGGCGTAGGCGCCGGCACCCAGTGCCACGCTGTCGGCCGTCACCGCGACTGCGTTCGCGCCCAGCGCCAGCGCGCCGGCGGCCTGGGACGAGGCGCCGAAGCCCACCGCCGTACCGTTCGCGAGATCCGCCCGCGCGGTCGCGCCGACCGCGGTCGCGTTTGCGCCCGATGCCGTCGCCGAGTCGCCCAGTGCCGTCGACCGGTTGCCGGTCGCACTGGTGTTGACACCCAATGCCGACGCGCCGAGCGCCGTGGCCTGGCTGTTGTACCCCACCGCGGTCGCGGTGGTGCCGCTCGCGGTCGCGCCCGAACCGGCCGCAGTGGCCAGCGCGCCCGATGCATCGGCGTCGTCCACGCCGTCCGCCTGGAAATGGCGGGTCGCCTCGGCGGTCACGTCATTGAGCTGGCCGACGTTGACGGCATCGGTCTCGTCCGTACCGGTCGCCACATGGATGATCTGGCGCTCGCTGCCGGCAGCACCGACCGAAACCGCGTTGGCGCGATCGGCGCGCGAACCGGTGCCCAGCGCGACGCTGTTGGCCGTCACCGCGACGGCGTTCGAGCCGAGCGCGAGCGCGCCGGCGGCCTGTGCGGCGGCGTTGCCGCCGACCGCGGTGCTGTTGGCGGACGTCGCACGCGCGACCGCACCGACGGCGGTCGCACTGGCCGCGCCCGCATTCGATGCATCGCCGAGCGCCGTGGCCCGCGAGCCGGTCGCGGACGCATTGACGCCGAGCGCCGACGCGCCGGTACTGGTCGCCTGGCTGTTCGCACCGGCCGCGGTCGCGGTCACGCCGCTCGCGTTCGCGCCCGCGCCCGTTGCAGTCGACAGCGTGCCGCTCGCCGTCGCGCCGGAACCGGCCGCGGTTGCCTGCGAACCCGAGGCAATGGCATCCGCAACGCCGTCAGCCTGGAAGTGGCGGGTGGCCTCGGCGTTCATTTCGTCGACCTGCCCGACAGTGGCGGCATCGGAAGCGGTGATGCCATCGCTGACGTTGACGAGGCGACGCGTCGCCGGCGTTCCCGGAAGTGCATAGCCACCACCGCCGTGACCGACCGAGACCACGTCGGCGGCTTGGGCCACCGCACCATGGCCGAGTGCGACGGAGTTCGCGGCGCCCGCGAGCACATTCGAATTGCGCCCGAGCGCGACACCGCCGTCGGAAGCCGCGGTCGCGGCCAGTCCGACCGCGACCGCATGCTGGGCCGTGGCCCGCGCGTTCGAACCGACCGCCGTCGCCGCGTATTCCGTGGCCTGCGAATAGGAACCGAGCGCCACTGCGTTGTTCGTGGTCGCCGACGCGTTGTGGCCGAGTGATGCGGCCATCGCGCCACTGGACGCGCCGCTGCCGACCGCGACCGCCTGCGACGCAGTGGTACCCGCGCCATGGCCCACCGCCGTGGTGTCGGCCTGGGCCGCCGACGCCGCACCGCCGACAGCCGTGCTGTTCGGAGCAGTGGCGACGGCCCCCGAACCCGCGGCGACGGCGCCGGCGCCGGTCGCGACGGCGTCCACGTCGCCGTCGGCGGCGAACAGCGGGCTCCCCGCAGCGCCGGCGATGGCCGCGTTAAGTTGATTGAGGTTCACGGCATCGGTGCCCTGAGTACCGGCAGCAACATCGACGACCTGACGATTGCCTACCGCCACAGTGCTCCCACGTACCGCCGTCGTGAAAGCACCCAAGGCAACACTGTTACTGGCGATCGCGCTACTGGCCGTGCCAATCGCGACGCTTTGTGTCCCGCCGGCATTCGCTAAATATCCAACCGCCGTTCCATAGGTAGCGCTGAACGCATGTGAGCCGATAGCGGAACTCGCATCAGAAGCTTGTGCATAGGCGCCAAACGCCGTGGATTCAGTGGTACCGACCGACGCGTTAACACCGAAGGCAGTCGAGTGCCATGCGCCTCCGGCTGCAGGGTTGGCGACGACGCACTGGTACACCTGCCCGTTGATCGTGCAGGGCTGCGTCGTCCCGTTCACGATGATCGACTCTTGCGCGAACGCGCCGACTGACAATCCGAACAGCAGCGCACCGAGCGCGATGGTGAGCGTGGGACGCGCGATCGGGCAGAACCCGCCACCATCCCGGACGCCTGCGCTATCGCTGCTCGCCAATTCCGAGGCGACGACCACTTGGCCCAGCGACTTGTTCCATACCTTGCGATAGATGCGATTCATTTCGACAGCCCCTCGAAGTGCTTGGTTTGATTGGAATTCCGGCGAAAAAAAAGCCGCAGGTCGTCGAGCGACCGGTGCGGCTTCGTGGTGTCTCAGGCGTTGGCGGTTCCGCTTTCCGGAACCGGCTCAGTGGCGCGGCGACGCGCTACATGAAGGCGGGATGTACGCAACTTGAATCTTCCCCAAACGCCAAACTGTGACCCGATACTCCTCCCGGGCAATCGATGGCGTCAAGGGTTGCGGCGCATATTGGTCAGTTCGAAGCCGAATATGCCTTCAACCGAGCCACTTACGCGTGCAACGGATATTCTGGATTCAATACGAATTGCAACCCATTGATAATAAAGGGATCCGTGTGTTCAGACAATCCGGTTCGGGCATAGGAAAAATCGCCGGGAACGGCCACCCGAAGCGCTTTCACCGGGTGCGGCAGTCCCGAAATGATGTCGGGCCTGTCGGGCCGGGACAACGTGTCCGCTGCCCGGCCCGACCTGTTCGCGCGAAAAGTGACGCCTTGCGTCACCTCATCCGAGATGCCGCCGCGCATTGCGGAACATCCGCAGCCACGGGCTGTCGTCCGGCCAGTCGGCGGGCGCCCAGCTGAGGTTGGCCGTGCGCGGGGTGCGTTCGGGATGCGGCATCAGGATCGTCGCGCGGCCATCGGCCGACGCGAGGCCGGCGATGGCGTCCTGGGAGCCGTTGGGGTTCGCCGGATAGGCCGTCGCCCGCCCGTCCGCGTCGACGTAGCGCAGCGCCACCGTCGCGGCGCGCCGGTCGGCGTCGGCGTCGAACTGCACGCGACCCTCGCCGTGGGCGATCGCGACGGGAATCCGCGAACCCGCCATGCCGGCGAAGAACAGCGACGGCGAGTCTTCGACTTCGAGCAGCCCGAAACGCGCTTCGAACTGCTCGCTGCGGTTGCGCAGCAGGCGCGGCCAGTGCTGCGCACCGGGGATGATGGGCTTGAGTTGCGAGAGCATCTGGCAGCCGTTGCACACGCCCAGCGAGAACGTGTCGACGCGCGCGAAGAAGCGTTCGAACGCGGCCCGCAGTTCGGCGGTCTCGAGGATCGACGTCGCCCAGCCGCGGCCCGCGCCGAGCACGTCGCCGTAGCTGAAGCCGCCGCAGGCGACCAGGCCCTGCATCGTCGCCAGGTCCACGCGGCCGGCGATCAGGTCGCTCATGTGCACGTCGATGGCGGTGAAACCGGCGCGGTCGAAGGCCGAGGCCATCTCGATCTGCCCGTTGACGCCCTGCTCGCGCAGCACTGCGATCGTCGGTCGGGCACCGCTCGAAATGTACGGCGCTGCGACATCTTCGGCCGGGTCGAACGTCAGCACCGGGCGCATCGCCGGCGCATCGAAGCGGCGCGCGACTGCACGTTCCTCATCCGCGCACTCGGGGTTGTCGCGCAGCGCCTGCATCGCGTGCGTCACCGACCACCACGCGTCGAACAGCGCCTCCCACTTCCATTCGGCGAGCACGTCGTCGCCGTCGAGTACGCGGATCGCGTTCGCGGTCGTCGGGCGTGCGATGCGCTGCGCGCATTCGATCAGGCCGTGGCGCGCGACGAGATCGGCGAACTCCGCGCGGTCCTCGGCGGCGATCTGCACCACCGCGCCCAGTTCCTCGGAGAACAGGGTGCGCAAGACATCGCGGCTGCGGTCGTCGCCCCAGGCTTCGAGATCGATGTCGAGGCCGACGTGTGCGGTGAACGCCATCTCGCACAGCGCGGCGAACGCGCCGCCGTCGGAGCGGTCGTGATAGGCCAGCAGCAGGCCGGCCTCGCGCGCCTCGCAGACCAGCTCGAAGAACGCCTTCAGGCGCTCGGGCGCGTCGACGTCCGGCACCGCGCCGCCGAAGCCGTCGAAGCACTGCGACAGCACCGAACCGCCGAGGCGCTGCTTGCCGGCGCCCAGGCCGATCAGCCACAGCTCGGTGTCGGGCTCGCGGCTGAGCATGGGCGTGAGCTGCGTGCGCACGTCGGTCACCGGCGCGAACGCGGTGACCACCAGCGAGACCGGCGAGACGACCTTGTGCGCGGCGCCATCGGCCTGCCACTGCGCCTGCATCGACAGCGAATCCTTGCCGACCGGAATCGCCAGGTCGATCGCCGGACACAGTTCCATCGCGACCGCGTGCACCGCGTCGAACAGGCGCGCGTCCTCGCCGGCGTGGCCGGCCGCGGCCATCCAGTTCGCCGACAGCTTGACCCGGTGCAGAGTCTCGACCGGCGCGGCGCACAGGTTGGTGATCGCCTCGCCCACGGCCATGCGCGCGGCGGCGGCGGAGTCGATCAGCGCCAGCGGGCTGCGCTCGCCGATCGCCATCGCTTCGCCGGTGAAGCCTTCGAAGTCCGACAGCGTGATCGCGCAGTCGGCGACCGGCAGCTGCCACGGCCCGACCATCTGGTCGCGCGCGGTCAGGCCGCCGACGCTGCGGTCGCCGATCGTGACCAGGAACGACTTCGACGCGACCGTCGGATGCGCGAGCACGCGCAGGCCGGCCTCGTGCAGGTCGACGGTGCGGCTGTTGAGCGCCGGCCAGCGATGCGGTGCGACGCGCGCGGTGTCGCGGTGCATCTTCGGCGGCTTGCCGAACAGCACGTCCATCGGCAGATCGATCGGCCAGTCACGACCGCTGCCGATCGTGTCCGGCGTCGCGCCATGGCCGACCGTGAGATGTTCCTCGGCCGTCGCCACGCCGACGATCGCGACCGGGCACCGCTCGCGCGCGCACAGCGCCTCGAACTCCGCGACGCGGTCCTGCGGAATGCCCAGGACGTAGCGTTCCTGCGACTCGTTGCACCACAGCTGCATCGGCGACAGCGACGGATCGTCGCTGGGCACGCGGTCGAGATCGATGATGCCGCCGACGTTCGAGTCGTGGAGCAGTTCGGGAATCGCGTTCGACAGACCGCCCGCGCCGACGTCGTGGAACCACAGGATCGGGTTGCGATCCCCCAGCGCCACACAGCGGTCGATGACCTCCTGCACGCGGCGCTCCATTTCCGGGTTGTCGCGCTGCACGGAGGCGAAGTCGAGATCCTCGGCGCTTTCGCCAGAGGCCACCGAACTCGCCGCGCCGCCGCCCAGGCCGATCAGCATCGCCGGACCGCCGAGCACGACGACCGCGTCCCCGGCCGACAGCGTCTTCTTCTCGACCATCGCGCGGTCGATCGCGCCCAGGCCACCGGCCAGCATGATCGGCTTGTCGTAGCCGCGGACCAGGCCGTCGTCGCCTTCGGGCAGTTCGAAGCTGCGGAAGTAGCCGAGCAGGTTCGGCCGGCCGAATTCGTTGTTGAACGCGGCGCCGCCGAGCGGACCGTCGAGCATGATCTCCAGCGCCGGCGCCATGCGCGGGTTCAGCGCGCGCGGCGCTTCCCACGGCTGCGGCAGCGTCGGTATGCGCAGGTGCGAGACCGAAAATCCGGTCAGGCCGGCCTTGGGCTTGCCGCCGCGGCCGGTCGCGCCCTCGTCGCGGATCTCGCCGCCGGCGCCGGTGGCCGCGCCCGCGAACGGCGAGATCGCGGTCGGATGGTTGTGGGTCTCGACCTTGATGCAGAACGCGCTGTCGACCAGCGGTTCGCTGCGGTATTCGAACGACACCGGGTCGGGCCGGAAACGCCGCGCCGGATAGCCTTCGACGACCGCGGCGTTGTCGCTGTAGGCCGACAGCGTGTGTTCGGGCGTGCTCGCGTGGGTGTGGCGGATCATGCCGAACAAGGACTGCGCGCGGCCGTTGCGCTGCATGTCCTCGCCGTCGATGGTCCACGACGCATTGAAGATCTTGTGCCGGCAGTGCTCGGAGTTCGCCTGCGCGAACATCATCAGCTCGACGTCGGCGGGATCGCGGCCGAGTGCGCCGAAGCGCTCGCGCAGGTAGGCGATCTCGTCCTCGGCCAGCGCCAGGCCGAGGCGACGGTTGGCGGCATCGAGATCGTCGAGTGCGATGCGCTCGAGCGCGCCGCGCGCGGGCGCCGCGAACAGTGCGTCGGCATCGTCGACGTCCCCGAGCAGCGACTGCGTCATCGGGTCGTGCAGCAGCTTCGAGACTGCGGCCTGCGTGGCCGCGTCGTCCGGCCAGCCGCTCAGATCCAGCCGCAGGCCGCGCTCGACGCGATGCACCGGCAGGCCGGCGCCGCGCAGCAGTTCGGTCGACTTGCTGGCCCACGGCGAGATCGTGCCCAGCCGCGGCGAGACGTAGCGCGAGACCGCACGTTCCGCGCGCGCCGGCGCAGGACCGGCATCGACCTCGAGGATGCGCCTGAGCGTGGCGTCGTCGGGCGACTGCCCGGCCTCGGCCTCAACGAAGTAGACATGCCAGGCGCCGGCCACTTCGAGCGCGGGCGACACCGACTGCAGACGTGCTTCAAGCCGTTCGCGGCGGAACGGCGACAGGGCCTGCTGGCCCTCGAGGACGATCATGTCCGGGGAAACCGTATTTCAGGGCCGGCCATTGTAGCCAATGGCCGCGCCCGCCGCCCCAACCGCGGCTGTGCGCGGGGCCTTTTCGCTCAGCGGCTGCCGCCAGCCGCCTCGTTGTCCAGGCGCTGCAACGCTTCGAGCAGCTGGTCGGGCGGCATGTAGCCGGGCATCTGGGTGCCGTCGGCGGCGACGATCATCGGCGTACCGGTCAGGCCGGCGCGCTGGCCGAGCGCGTAATGCGCGGCGACCGGGTTCTCGCAGGCCTTCGACTCGACGCGGCGGCCGGCCTTGGCATCGGTCAGCGCCCGCTTGCGGTCGCTGGCGCACCAGACCGATTCCATCAGGCGGAAGTCGTCGCTGCCCGGCCCCATGCGCGGAAATGCCAGGTACTCGATCGCGATGCCGCGCTTGTTGTACTCCGCGATCTCCTCGTGCAGGCGGCGGCAGTAGCCGCACTCGACGTCGGTGAACACCGAGACCGTGTACTTCGGGTTGGCCGGCGCGAAGATGATGCGCTGGTCCTCGGGCACCTCGGAGAGCAGGCGCTGGCGCAGCTTCGACAGGCCGGCCTGGCTCAGGTCACGCTTCTCGCGCGCATCGAACAGGCTGCCCTGCAGCACGTAGCGGCCATCGTTGCTGACGTAGAGCACCTGACCGGACACGACGACTTCCTGGAAGCCCGGCAACGGCGCATCGGACACGCTCTCGATCGACACGCGCGGATTGATCGCCAGGATCGCGTCGCGCGCCTCGGCGGCCGGCGAGCCGGCGGGCGCCTCGATCACAGGCGGCGCCGGTGTGGCGGACGTGGATGCCGCGGCCTCGGACGCACCCGGGTTCTGGGCACAGGCGGACAGGCTGAAAGCGCCGAGCAGCGCGAACACGTAGTGCTTCATCGAATCTGACGACCAAGGGGCGGGGGCGATCCCGGGGCCGGTCATTCTGGCATGACGGGGCGAGGCGGGTTTCGGGCCTGCTGGCGAGGGGCTGGGGGCGTTCATGGTGCCGGGATGCGGTTGCGCGGGATGGGCGGTTGCTGAAGCCCTGTTGCGAACGCCTCGATCTCGAGTGCCGAACAGGGCGGCTTTGTTGAAGCTTTTGGCTCCGCAGGCGTGGGTCGAGCCCACGGAAACCCGTCGCTATGGGCAGCCCGGAAACTGGGTTCGCCGCGACCTTCGGCCCTCACCCCAACCCCTTTCCCGGAGGGAGAGGGGCTTCGACACGTCAGACCTTTCAGAGCTTCAGGCTCACGAGCCGTTCGCGCATACGCGCGGCAAACGTCGAGGCGGTATCGGCGCTTTGTTCCGGCGCACGTTCGGCCCGGCGAAGCACGTCGGGCGTTCGGCGCATCCGCGCGGTCGGTGTCGAGGCGCTGTCGGCGCTTCGTTCCGGCGCACGTCCGGCCCGGCGAAGCACGCCGGGCGTTCGGCCCCGTCACGCGGCATGCCGCGTGAACGACGGGGCCTCACCCTCGCGGATGATGCGTGGCGTGCAGCCGCTTGAGCTGTTCGCGCGCGACGAGGGTGTAGATCTGCGTCGTCGACAGCGAGCTGTGGCCGAGCAGCATCTGCAATGCGCGCAGGTCGGCGCCGTGGTTGAGCAGATGCGTGGCGAAACTGTGGCGCAGGCCGTGCGGGCTGATGCGGGCGGGGTCGATGCCGGCCGCGGCGCCGTGGCGCTTCACCAGCACCCAGAACTGTTGCCGGGTCATCGCGGCGCGGCGCGAGGTGAGGAACAGCGGCGTGTCGCCGGCGGCGTCGCGCGCGGGGCCCTTGCCGCCGGCCAGCGTCGGCCGGGCCTCGTCGAGATAGCGCTGCAACCAGTGCTGCGCCTCCTCGCCCAGCGGTACGAGACGCGTGCGCTCGCCCTTGCCGGTGACGCGCAGCGCGCCCTGGCGCAGGTTCACGCCGTTGGCCGGCAGGCCGACCAGTTCGCTGACGCGCAGGCCGCAGGCGTACATCAGCTCGAGCATCGTCCGGTCGCGCAGGCCGTCGACGGTGGTGGTGTCGGGCACGCCGAGCAGCGCGTCGATCTCCGACTCGCCCAGCGCCTTGGGCAGCGAGCGCGGCAGCTTCGGTGGATCGAGCAGGGCGGTGGGATCGTCGATGCGTCCGTGCCGGCGCTGGCGATGGGCGAAGAACGCACGCAGCGCGGACAACAGGCGCGCATTGCTGCGCGGCGACCAGCCATGACGCGTGCGCCAGGCGAGATGTTCGAACAATGCGACGCGATCCGCATGCGCGATCCCGCCATCGCGACCGTCGCGCCAGCGCGCGAGGCCTTCGAGATCGCGCCGGTACGCGGCCGCGGTCTGGTTGGCGATGCCGTGCTCGGCCCAGAACGCATCGAGAAAGCCCTCGATGTCGCGGCGGTCATCGTCGCGCAGCGGCGGCAGGGCGACCGCGAGGGCGCGGCGTTCGGCGGGCGTGGACGTGGCGGTGCGGCTGGACATCGAGGCCAGCTTAGACGGTCGAGGCTGCGGCTATGCTTTGCCGATGTCCGACGATCTCACTACATCGCCCACTCCGCCCCGTCCCTGGATCGGCTGGCGGCTGCTGGCGATGCTCTACGACCTGTGGCCGGTGCTGGCGCTGTGGCTGCTGCTCTCGGCAGCGTTCACGTTCGCTTTCACTTTCTTGGGCCACCACGATGCGCACGAGAACATCGCGCCGCTGAGCGGATTGCAACTCGCATTGTGGTCGGGATGCTGGTTGATGACCGGGCTGTACGCCGTCATCAGCTGGCGCAATGGCGGCCAGACGCTGGGCATGCGTCCGTGGCGATTGCGTGTGCGCGCGTTGGATGGCGGGCGTGCGTCGACGCGGGCGTTGTGGGTGCGGTTCTGCGTCGCGACGCTTTCGGTACTGGCCGGCGGCCTGGGGTTCTGGTGGGCGTGGGTCGATCGCGAGCGGCTGACCTGGCACGACCGGGCGAGTAGGACGCGGGTGGTGCGCGAGGCGAAAAAAGCGCCAACGACCGGTTGATCTCCCTGCCTCGTCATCCCAGCGAACGTTGGGATCCATTTTGATCTGGCCACCCGAGGTGAAGGTTCGCGCGCGCGTGTCGAGATGCGACAGCCCCCATTGATTCGCCGGTCCGGCCTTGCAGAACAAGCGAGGCATTCGGCATCTCTGCGCGTCAGCGTCGAGACGCCAATGGCGAGTCATCGATGTACCCGGCCGGCCAGCGAAGCACACCGGCGTTCGCCCCGTCACGCGGCATGCCGCGCAAACGGCGCCGCCTCACCCACTCCGTCGTCGGAACAGCGACCAGGAAATGATCAGCATCACGACCGGCGGCACGAGGTAGGCGAGGCGGTAGTCAAGGCGGTAGACGGCGGCGAGCTTGACGATCTGGGTCTGGCCCAGCCAGAAGCCCAAGGCGAAGACCACGCCGATGAAGAGGCGTTTGCCGGCATTGCCGCTGCGCAGGGAGCCGAACGCGAACGGAATCGCGGCCAGGCACAGCGCCAGCACATTGATCGGGTAGAACCAGCGGCCCCAGTAATGCTCCTCGAACTCGCTGGCATCGAGCTGGTTGCGGTGCCGGTATTCGATGCCGGCGCGCAGCTCGCTGGCGGGCATGTAGCGCGGGCGCCAGATGTTGCTGGCGCTCGCGGCCAGGGTCGTGGCGTCGAGCTGCGAGTCCCAGTGCTCTTCCAGGGCCTCGGTGCGGGTCACCGCACGCGACTCGAACCAGGTGCGCTGGACGTCACGCAGCCGCCAGCCTTGGGCGCCGTGCTCGGCCGTCTTGGCATGTGCCACCGATTCCAGACGCCCGTCGCTGGCGAACTCGAACAGCCGCACATCCTGCAACTGGATCCGGGTACCGCTGCCATCGTTGATCTCGGTGCCGTTCTGCGCGTTGAGGAAGGTGTCGCCCTCGCGCGCCCACAGACCCGAGTAACGGCCGACGATCATGTCGCTCGAGCGCGCGGCCGACTTCATGCTGTCGGCGCTGCGCTGGGCCATCGGGCCGAGGGTCTCGCCGTTGAGCACCATCACCGCGGTCAGCGCCAGCAGCGGCAGCGCGACCGAGACGCTCAGTCGCGTGCGCGACAGCCCCAGCGCGCGCATCGCGATGAGTTCCGATGTCGCGGCGAGCTGTCCCAGGCCCATCAACGAGCCGATGACCGCCGCCGTCGGGAACATCGTGTACGCGCGCCGCGGCAGCGTCTGCAGGATGTAGGTGACCGCGCCGAAATAGGTGTAGTCGCCCTGGCCGACGGCACCGATCTCGTTGACGCCGGCCATCACCGCGTCGAGACCGACCAGCACCACCCAGGTCGCCAGCACCATGACGGTGACGACCTTGGCGACATACAGATCGTGGATGCGCAACAGCGGCTTCATTTCGCGCGCCTCCATTTGGGCGCGGTGACCCGGCCATCGGTGAAGTACATCCATGCCGCGAACGCCAGCAGCGGCAACACCAGCCACCACAGGCCGAGCAGGACCGGAATGCGGCTCTCGGCCACCCAGTCCTTGCCGAGCATCATCAGGTTCATGCCCATCACATAGGCGAGGAAGCCGGTCATCATCCGGCCGTAGCGCGCCTGGCGCGGCGGGCTGCGGGCCAGCGGCACCGCCAGCAGCGCAAACGCCAGCGTCAGCATTACCGGCGCCAGACGGTAGTGCAGCTCGGCATGCGCTTCGGGGCGGGCATCGCCAAACAACGAGAATGTGGGCTGCAGTTCGGGATCATCGCCATCGGCGCGCGATTCGACGGCCGGCAGGCGCAGCTCGTTGCTGGCGTAGCGCATCAGGCGATAGTCGAGGCCGGCATCGAGCGGGCCTTCGACGCGGAAGCCTTCGTCCAGGCGCAGGAAGCGCTCGGTACCGTCGATGCTCAATGCGCCGGTCAGCGACGTGGTGACGTCCATGCGCCCTTCGTCCTGGCGATACACGAACACGCGGCCGAGCCTGCTGCCGTCGTCGGACATCGCGTTGACGTAGACCACACCGCCGCCACCGGGGAACTCGACGAAACGCCCCGCCTCCAGACCCGAGACCAGCAGGCTGCGCTGTCCGGCCTCGATCATCTGCTGCGAATAGTCGCGCGCCCACGGCCCCAGCCATAGCGAGCAGGCACCGATCAGCAGCAGCATCGGCCCGACCACCAGCGACAGCGGCCGCAGCAGGCGCCGCGGCCCGACGCCGACCGCGGTCAGCACCGGCATCTCCGAATCGCGGTAGAGCCGGCCGAAGCCCAGCATCAGCCCGAGCATCAGGCCCAGCGGCAGGATCAGCGGCATGTAGACGATGACCTGCAGCCCCAGCTGGGCCAGCATCAGCTTGGCCGGCACGCGGCCGCGGGCGATGTCGCTCAGCACGTCCGCGAACACGCCGCCCAGGCTCACGATCAGCAGCACCACGAGGGCGGCGAACGTGGACTGGGCCAATTCGCGGAACAGGTATCGGTCGAGCTTCGACATCGGGCGTGGGGGCTTTGCTTTAGACTTGGGGGTTCGTCCAGCCGCGCCACCACGGCGCTTCTGCAGCGGCAAGCCTGACACGGGCGCCGCGCACTGGGCCGTGAAGTGTACCGATCACCCCATGGAATCTGGTTGATGACCCTCGAATTCTCCCTGAACCAAACGTCCCCCGCTGCGCTGTCGAGCGATTGCCTCGTCGTCGGCGTCTTCGCCGACGGCCCGCTGGCCGGCGCCGCCGCAGCGATCGACACCGCCAGCGGCGGCCGTCTGTCCGCCCTCGCCGCGCGTGGCGACCTGTCCGGCAAGGCCGGCCGCACCAGCCTACTGCACGACCTGCCGAGCGTCACCGCGCCGCGCGTGCTGGCGATCGGCTTGGGCGAACGCGCCAAGTTCGGCGTGCCGCAGTACCTCAAGGCCGTCGCCGATGCCGTCCGCGCGCTGCGCGACGGCAACAGCGCCAGCGCCGCGATCGCATTGGCCGATCTCGACGTCGCCGGCCGCGACAGCGCGTGGAAGATCCGCCAGGCCGTTGTCGCCGCCGACCATGCTGCGTACCGCTACGTGGCCACGCTGGGCGCGCGCAACAAGAAACGCGAGCCCGACACGCTGACCGCGATCACGATCGTCGGCGACGACGCCGATGCGCTGGCACAGGGCAAGGCGATCGCCGCCGGCGTGAAGTTCGCCCGCGAGCTCGGCAACCTGCCGCCGAACATCTGCAACCCGGCCTATCTCGGCGAGCAGGCGCAGACCTTCGCCTCGCGCTTCGACAAGGCCTCGTGCGACGTGCTCGACGAGACCCAGATGGAAGCGCTGGGCATGGGCTCGCTGCTGGCCGTGGCGCGCGGTTCGGCCAACCGTCCGCGCCTGGTCGTGCTGAGCTGGAAGAACGGCGGCGACGCCAAACCCTTCGTGCTGGTCGGCAAGGGCATCACCTTCGATACGGGCGGCGTCAACCTCAAGACGCAGGGTGGCATCGAGGAAATGAAGTTCGACATGTGCGGCGCGGCGACGGTCATGGGCACGTTCGTGTCCGCGGTCGGCCTCGACCTGCCGATCAAC
>Ga0160449_1001116_pt1 | contig 13685 bp, 10 predicted proteins | sample HID1975I_E1MG_FD_108216 | JGI IMG/M metagenome (GOLD analysis project Ga0160449, IMG submission 108216) | Enriched soil microbial communities from UW Madison campus, WI, USA - HID1975I_E1 MG | ecosystem: Environmental > Terrestrial > Soil > Unclassified | place: USA: Madison, Wisconsin...
CATCCACTTGTCGGCCAAGGCGCGCTGGCGCGGGTCTTCCAGGTACCAGCCCTGCTCGGCGCCGTACTCGGCGCACAGGTAGCGGACGATGGTGTTGGACTCCCACAGGGTCAGGTCGCCGTCTTCGAGCATGGGGACCAGGCCGTTGGGGTTGCGGGCGCGGTAGTGCGGCTCGTTGACCACGCCGAAAGCGCCACCGGCGTCGATGGACTCGAAATCAAGGCCCAGCTCCTGGGCGACCCATAGTGCCTTGCGCACATTGCTCGAATTCTTGCGACCCCAGATCTTCAGCATGGCAACGTCCTTATGAAATGCGGTGGTGGTGCAGTCTACTCCAGACCTTCGCCGCCTGTACCGGCCCTTTCGCGGGCATGCCCGCGAAAGGGCCGGTACAGGCAAACATATGAACTGAAACTCCCACCGCCACACCCTGTCACTGTTCTGACCCTGCCGTTTACAGCGTTGCGTCTAAGCTGTCTGGGACGGCCCAAGCCCCCTGGTTCCAAGGAGGACCGATTATGTTGCTGTTGTGGTTGGTAGTGCTGGTAATTGGCGCGGCGTACCTCACGCACCGGCGCCTGGCGCCCTTGCAGATTCTCGGCATCATGGTGGCCTATGTGCTGCTGATGGGCATTTTCAGCAGTGCGCCCGGCTGGCTGCTGGCTGTGATCTGGATCTTACTGGCCTTGAAGATCGCCCTGGTTGCACTCCCGGAGTGGCGCCGCAAGGTGTTCACCGGCCCGGTATTCAGCTGGTTCCAGCGCACCCTGCCGCCCATGTCGCAAACAGAGCGCGAAGCAATCGATGCCGGCACGGTGTGGTGGGACGGCGAACTGTTCAGCGGCCGCCCCGACTGGCGCACCTTGCTGGCCTACCCGGCACCGAAGCTGACAGAGGAAGAACAGGCCTTCATCGACGGCCCCACTGAAGACCTGTGTGCCATGGTCAGCGACTGGCAGATCGGCCAGGACCTGGACCTGCCGCCCGAAGCCTGGGAACACATCAAGCAGCATGGTTTCTTCGCGCTGATCATCCCCAAGGAATACGGCGGCAAAGGTTTCTCTGCCTACGCGCACTCGCAGGTGGCGATGAAACTGGCCACACGCAGCGGCGACCTGGCTTCCACGGTGATGGTGCCCAACTCCCTGGGCCCGGCCGAACTGTTGCTGCACTATGGCACCGATGAACAACGCAACCACTACCTGCCACGCCTGGCCCGTGGCGACGAAATCCCCTGCTTCGCCCTGACCGGCCCGCTGGCCGGCTCCGACGCAGGCGCCATGCCCGACACTGGCATCATCTGCAAAGGCCTGTGGGAAGGCGAAGAAGTGCTGGGCCTGCGCCTGAACTGGGAGAAACGCTACATCACCCTGGGCCCGGTCGCTACCCTGCTGGGCCTGGCCTTCAAGGCCCATGACCCGGACCACCTGCTGGGCGATGAGGAAGAGCTGGGCATCAGCCTGGCACTGATCCCTACCGATACACCCGGTGTCGACATCGGCAAACGCCACCTGCCGCTGGGCGCCGCCTTCATGAACGGCCCCAACAGCGGCAAAGATGTGTTCGTGCCGCTGGACTTCCTGATCGGCGGCCAGGCCATGCTCGGCAAGGGCTGGATGATGCTGATGAACTGCCTGTCTGTGGGCCGTTCGATTTCCCTGCCGGCGGTCGGCACCGGCGCGGCCAAGTACACCAGCCTGGTGACCGGCCAGTACGCGAACATACGCGAGCAGTTCAACGTGCCGCTGGCGGCCTTCGAGGGCATCCAGGAATCGCTGGCACGCATCGGCGGCAACGCCTGGCTGATGGACAGCGCCCGCCTGCTGACTGCCAAGGCCGTGGACCTTGGCGAAAAGCCCTCGGTGCTGTCCGCAATCCTCAAGTACCACCTGACCGAGCGTGGCCGTGAATGCATCCAGCATGCCATGGATGTGCACGGCGGCAAGGGCATCATCATGGGGCCCAACAATTACCTGGGCCGCAACTGGCAAGGGGCGCCGATTTTCATCACGGTCGAGGGCGCCAACATCCTTTCGCGCAACCTGATGATCTTCGGCCAGGGCGCCATCCGCTGCCACCCGTTCGTGCTCAGGGAAATGGCCCTGGCCGGGCGTGAGGACCGTGACCAGGCGCTGAAGGAATTCGACGACCTGCTGATGAAGCACATCATGTTCGCCGCCGGCAACGCGGCCAGCACGCTGATCTTCAACCTGGGGCTCGGGCGCTTCGAGCCGGTGCCTGGGGACACCTTGAGCCAGGGTTACTTCCGGGCCCTCAATCGCCAGGCTGCCGCCTTCGCCCTGCTGGCCGACCTTTCGATGATGCTGCTGGGTGGCGCTCTCAAGCGCCGCGAACGCCTGAGCGCACGCCTGGGCGATGTGCTCAGCTACCTGTACCTGTCCAGCGCCGCGCTCAAGCGCTACCACGACCTGGGCTCGCCCGAGCACATGCAGCCACTGCTGCGCTGGGCCATGGAAGAAAGCCTGGGCCAGGCAGAAAAGGCGCTGGACCGGTTGCTCGACAACTTCCCCAACCGGTTTGTCGGCTGTGCGCTGCGCGTGCTGGTATTCCCCTTCGGCCGCCGCCATACCGGGCCGAGCGATGAACTGGATGTCGAAGTGGCGGCGCTGATCGGCCGCAGCAAGGGCGACCCGGCGTTGGAGGAATTGCTTGCCGGGTGCTTCAGGCCGCAAGCCGAAGGCGACCCGGTGGCGGCATTGCAACATGCGAGCGACCTGCTGGACGAAGCCTTGCCGCTGTACAAGGCACTGCATCAGGCGCTCAAGGACGGCAAACTGCAGCCTGCGCCGGGGCAGTCGGCAACCGACGCGGCTGTTGCCGCCGGCGTGCTTCAAGTGGCTGAAGGCCAGCGATTGCAAGCGGCAGAAATCGCCCGCCGGAAAGTGATCGATGTGGATGCGTTCGACAAAGATGTGCTGGGGCTGACACAGGGTAAAATCCGCTAGACACCTTTACCATCAAGCCCATGGGACGTTTTGTCCCATGGGCTACTGTTCAGCTAGCGCTCGCGCAACCACATGCCAGTTCAGTCGTTGAAAAACGTAACGGCGTCAGTCGCTGAAAATAAAGGTACAGGAATAACCGTGACCGCCCAGTACAATAATCCACTACTGGCCAGATCGCGTCCTGAGATGACACTGACGGTCGAAGGGTTCAAGATGTTTGGGGTGAACACACCGGTCCTGGAAACCGAACCATTTCCCTGAAGGGTCGACCACTCCGTCAGTTCAGCAGGTACGCGCACATTTTTTTCTTCTTCCTCATCGTAGTACCACAATTCGAGGGTCAGCCGAGAGTCAGCAACCAAGCATTTAATATAGTGCGTCTGCTTGACATACAACGAAACAAAAGTAGAAAGGCCAGAGTTTCCATCCACCGTCACCTTGATGACGTCGACAACGGCCCGTTCTCTGAGCGTCTCTACCCTTGCAGGCGGCTGCAGAGTCTTGCAATTTGTTTCGTATACCACAGATGAAGAGTAAGGAGGCGGCACATAATACCAGGCGTCACTGCCTCTTTCGAGTGAACCATGCCAATCACCGACAAAATCTACCGTAGCGTTTTTAAAATCAGCTATTTCGATCAACTGACGTTCAAATCCCGCGCCGACTATGCTGATCAGGGGGCTCACAGATACGGGCTCGACCGCGACGGCTACATCATTAGGCTCCCCAGCAGAACCGGCAGAGCGTCTGTACCCGAACCGGAAGCCTGAACCTTTTTCCAGGTGATCTTGAGAGGGGTCTATCGAAGCCGTTCCTCCTGGCACCAGCAAAGACGCCATCCAACTGCTGTCAAGAGGGCGCCGATATAAGTTCTCCGGGAAAGCCCTTAACTCGCTCACTGCATGAAACCCATCAACGTCTAAAGGTAGAGCGGGGGCAATTAAGTCACTCTCCATCGCACTACCGCCTAGCACTCTCGAATGAAGGCCCAAGACCAAACCGTTGGCGGGCGGGCCATGGGGTATTAACGCGACATCTTGCAGCCACATGCTGACTGGCGCTAAAACCAGGCGATCAACTACTATACTTTTCTGCGCATCGTAGTGTTCGCTGAGCAGCCGTTTATCGGTGTCACTTCCGCTGTATGCATAGTCCGTAGGCCCCCTCCAAACTAAAGTAACAGCTTTCTGATCCTGTGTGGCATATCGAAGCTCATAGATGTTCCGGGTTGGTGAAATGATAATATCAATAGTCAACACCCTCTCAGCAGGCATCTCCATTTTCCGGATATGGTTCATCCATGGGGCCTCTGCGCCCGGTTCTGTGGTAAGCGTGACTTCCAATTCCCTCAGCGCCCGCTGGCTTAACGCTAGAGATATACTATTATCAATGGATTTCCATTCCAGCCTAGGCATTCCCATCTGCAGGCGCTTGAACTTTTTCGTGCCGGGGCCTGTTTCTCTATCCAAGTGGATCATCTCACCGGGTGTTGTAGGTAGTGCCGGATAACGGTCCCGCCATAGTCGATTGAACATACCGCCTGAAATAGTCATTACACCAAGTGACACTGAGTTTAGTGATTCAATGGTCATTGCTCACCTCTGCCGCTAGGCCTGACACAGGGTAAAATCCGCTAAGCATTAACTACCCGCAGCCAATCGGGCCCTTTTGCCTTATTGGCTTGCGTCTGCTATCGCACGCCTGTTTCAATCGTTGAAGAATGTAATGGTTTCGGCTTCTGAATATAAAGGGACCGGGATAACCGTAACCGCCCAGTACAGCAATCGGCTGCCGCCCAGATCACGCCCTGCGATGACACTGACTGTCGACGGGGCTGAGCTTCCTGGGGTGAAAACACCCGCACTGGAAACCGATCCATTTCCCTGAAGGGTCGACCACTCCGTTTTTTCAGCAGGCACGCGCACATCTTTTCCTTCTTCCACATCGTAGTACCACAACTCGAGCACCAGCCGAGCATTATTAATCAAGCATTTAATATAGTGCGTTTGCCTGGCGTATAGCGTAACGAATGCAGATAAGGCAGAGTTTCCATTCACCGTTACCTTGATGACATCCACAACTGCTCGCTCCCTCAGCGTATCCAACTGCGCTGGGGGCTGCTGTGTTTTACACGCTGCCTCATAAATGATCGATGGTGTTTGGGCAGACGGTGGCAGGTAGTAGTGGGCTCCACCGCTTCTCTCGAGCGCTCCATGCTGATCACCAACAAATACCACTGTGGCATTTTGCGCATCGGCTATCTCGATCAACTGCTTATCGTAGCCCGCGCCTACTACGCTGATCAAAGGGCTGACCGAAACGGGGTCAGGCTGCATGTTCACGCCCCCGCTGGATGAGCGTTTATACGCCGCCGTGAAGCTAATGGTGCCATGAAACTCGCTTTTGAGGGGGTCTGACTCTGCCGTTCCCGGCGGTACCAACAAGGACGGGAACCACTCCTTATCCACAGGTACGTTTGTGCGCTCAATCTCTGGGAAGGCTGCCGCAAAAAAGTCCATGCCAAATTCCGAAAGCGCAGTTAACGTGACACCTTCAGGCAATGTTTGATCACTCATCGTCATGCTGGAGGTGGACGGTGAAAAAACACCATAGTGCATGTCAAGTGCAGTCGTGGCGGCGACCAGCAACTCTACATCTTGCAAGTACGGACTGGCCGGGGGATTGGTCATTTGATAAAGCGCCATTGCGCGTTGCTTGTTGTAATGTTCCGAAAGCAGCCGCTTTTCAGTGTCGCTTCCGCTATAAGCGTACTCCACGGCCACTTCCCACATCACACTCACTTCCCGCCGAGGTGATGTTTTATAACAAATCTTATAAGGCGCTGCATAAGGTTCCAGGGGAGGGAACGTCGTCGTCAGCACCCGGGACACCGGCAGCTCCATTTTTCGAACCGTACTTAGCCACGGCCCAGAAGCCCCGGCCTCGGTGACCAAAATAACTTCGAGCTCACGTAGTACTCGCTGCTTCAACTCCAGATGTGATCTTGAATTTATACTTCTAAAGCCAAGCGTGGGCCGCCCCATTTGCAATTGCTGGAACTTTTTCGTTCCCGAACCGCTTTCCCTGTTCAGGTGTATCACATCCCCTGGCTCACTGGACAACACCGGATAGCGGACCCGCCATAGCTGATCAAGGATTGCCATCGAAATTCTCGCAATGCCAAGAATTTCTTTCCCATGCAATTTCTTGCTCACCGTAATCACCCTCTGCCATCGCTAGATTCTATCCACAATGACTATGCAAGGACCTTGACACTTTGGAAACTGGTAGAAATGACAGGTAGCGCCAACGCGATTGATACACGGTACAATCGCTGCATCGCTTCTCACCTAAGGACACACCCGTGACTAACGCCTTCCAAACCTATCACCTGCAACTGCTTGAGCACGTGCGCAGCATCCTTGCGGCCCTTGAAAACGCCGAGCAGGTGCCCGAAGAAAGCCATGCCCTGTTTCTCGAGCGCTTCGATGAATTGCTTGCCCTGTTGCCGGCAGAACCCCTGCAAAGTCAGTACCTTGGCCAAGACCTGATTTGCCAGATTATTCAGCGCTATCCACAAATCGCTCATCTGGTGCCACGCGATCTGCTCTGGTTCTTTGGCGGTGACTGCCTGCACTTCATGCCCGACGCAGAACTCGAGCTGTATCAACAGCTGGAAGAGCTTCGCTACGAAGCAGAGCAGCGTGGAGAACCGTTCGACTGGAACGTGGAAAAACAGCAACTGCTGGTCTTGCGGCAGGCTGACTGATTGCCGGGCTGGCAACCCCAACGAATCGATTTCTCGCAACCCTACAACGAATTGACCTACAGATTTGGTTTGTGCATCGCAGTTAGTCTTTCCTCCGTGATCAGCCGGCGTCCCCCACCGCCTTGGCTGAAACGCACAAAGCTAACACCCAACCTTCAATCTGGAGCGCTCAATGAAACGCATGCTTGCACTGCTCGCTTTTGGCCTTGGCTGCAACACAGCCATGGCCAACACGGGCATTATCAACTTCGAAGGCACTGTAAGCCCCGGCGGCACTTGCCCAATCAACGTCGTTACGCCAGGTGGCCCCAACCTGCCGAAAATCTACTTGGGTGACTTCAGGACCTCGGACTTCACTGCAATCGGGCAAAAAACCCCACTGCAGAGATTTGCCCTTCGTGTAGACCCTGCAACTTGCACCATCACTGCCGGTGATGTTGCAGCCGTCAAGTTCAGCGCCACCTATGGTGCCGACCCATCCGGCAAACTGTATCAACTGCAGAGCGGCGTCGACTACGCTAATGGCCTGGCACTGGCCATCATTGACAAGAGCAGCACTCAGCTCGACCCCGATGCAGAGTCCGTGGAATATGAGCTGAGCGACAAGCATCCTACCGACATGAACTTTACTACCCGGCTGCACACAACCGCAGCGTCGGTGACTGAAGGGCATATTGCCACCAGCGTCAACTTCGTAGTCGATATCCGTTAAATCGAAACCGTACAAGCGCAGCCTGCTGCGCTTGCTCTTTTATTCATTCATGATCTGCCAAATGTCTATTTCACGCCTTTTCCGTTGCTTCATATTCACCCTACTTACAAGCGGCATGATGGCTTCAGCCCAGGCCGCGCTTACTGTCAGCGCTACACGTATCATTCAGGCAAGTGACAAGCAAAGCAGCGCCATCATCGTTGCCAACCCCAGCACTCAAACGTTTGCCGCACAGACTTGGGTCAACACCGAAGCTGATGACAGCACGACCGCAGTGCCGTTGATTGCGACCCCCGCGTTGTTCCGCCTGGCGCCAGGCGGTGAACAAACCGTGCAGATCAATCAAATTCCCAATAACCTGCCCAGCGACAAGGAATCATTGTTCTATTTCAATGTACAAGAAATCCCCCAAACCGAGGGTGATGGGTCGAATACCTTGACCATTGCCCTGCGCACCCGTATCAAACTGATGTATCGGCCCGCCGAACTGCAAGAAACCCCTGAAGACGGCCTCAAGAAACTGACGTGGTCCATGCAGCGACTCGACGGCAAGGCTCAATTGGTTGTGTACAACCCATCGCCCTATCATTACACCTTCAGGCAGGTGCACCTTGACGACGGCACGGCCCGCAAACGCATCGAGGCTCATAAAATGGTTGCTCCGGGTGGCACACAGGCCTATCCCGTAAAAAACGCTGCAACCGCCCCTGATATGCACGTCATTTTCACAACGATCAACGACTTTGGGGGCACCACCGCCGAAATGAAGGTACCTGTTTCCGGCCCTTGACGGCCTCTTCAGGCTTCCAGGGTAGGGCTCAATTCAGGGTATTTCACCCAGCTGTGTCCCTCATTGAAACTCACGTTGACATGCACAGTGAACGGATTATTCAGCAACAGCGTTGACAGGAATGTTTTCAACACCACCGCATCGTTACGTGCGCCTATTTTGCGGCTCGCAACATCATCAGCGCTGACCACATAATTCTTCAACACTTGGTGTGGCTCCGCATCCACACCACTGCGCAACACTCCGGTCACCCAGATATCGACCCATTGTCCTTCTGCCATGAACTTCCAGCTCCCCAGCGTCACCACGTTACGCTCCGAGGCATCGGACAACTTGAATATTCTGTTACTTACACCCGCCAATTGCACGCCCGGCAAGCCCCTGTTCAACGAGCCAATAGCCAGGTCAACTACCGGTGAGGGGTAATCGTGACGCTTGTCTCCCGAGACGACATAGTTGACCTGCAGCGTCGTGGCGCCCTGCGCCAACACCTTGTCCATGGGGATCTCGAACTCACGCGAACGCCCCTGATACTCGGTAGACGTAGAGAAATAACCAGGGTCCCCAAGCTGCCCCCATTCCACCCGCAATGTTTCATCGGGGTAGACAACCGCTTCATCCGGCACCTTGACGAGCAAGGGTGGTGTCAGATCATTGAGCGCAAGATGTAAGTTTTCCGGCTCCCCTGTTGTCTGCTCAATACTCAGCAATGGCAGCGTTCGCAAGCCAGCGGATACGATCAGCTTCAATGGCTTGGGAAACAGGCTGATATTGCCGGCTCGGTCCCTGATGGCGTAGTACACGTATCGCTCTCCGTCACCACGCTCGAGGACCAAGGCACTGGGGAAGTCGATATAGACGGGCTCGGTAGTGTCTTCGAATGCCAGATCATGTTCACCGGCGTCCATTTCCGCATAAGGCTCGGTATCCCAATAATAGATAACCGTGTCACCGGCTTTGGGGGTGGTATATGCCGGTACCTGCGTTCGCAGGCGTTGATCATGGTTCCTCAGATAACGCTCCGTGAGGCCATCACGTTCGATTTCTTCCGGGTCTTCAAGCACCGTCAGCATTCCCTGACCTTCACCCAATACAGGCGCCTGCAGGTCGATCAACACCTGCAGCACCTCGGAATAACTCACGTTTTTGTCGCGATCCATTACTCGGTAGCGCAATACATGGGCACCGTCAGTAAGCTTGTCTTGGGGAACGCTGCGCATGAGCCCCTGAGGTGGCACAGGGACTTCCCAAGACGCTTGATCCACTTGCACATCATCCCAGTACAATGTCAGCACTTCCGGCCCCCCGGGGCGTGGATCAGTGAACGGCCACATGGGTACCGCCACGCTCAACGCCCGCCTGGTGGCGCTGACAGGGAGCAGGTTGTTTTCGCCACCCGGGATGTCCTCAAGCAGTTCAGGCACCTCAACAGGATCTAACAACTTTTCATCATCTGACACTCGGCTCATTTCATTGCTCCCACAAAAAAGGAGGCCCGAGGGCCTCCTGATCAGGATCTACCAACTGTAACGCACGCCAAGGTTCACACCCCAAGGTTGGTCGACATGTTCGCCGCGGCTGTGGTCGATATCGGCATGCAACTGCACGCGCTCTGCCACGGTAACAGCAACACCGGCGCCCACTTCGAGACGCGAGCCCGACAGGTCATTGGAGAAGCGGTTGTCGTTGACTTTCACATCATTGTTATTGATGAATTCGTGAACATAAGCAGCACGCAGGTAGGGTTGAACGATCCCCCCTGCCGACATCTCGAAGTTACGCCCCACTGTCGCACCCGCCTTGCCCAGCACAGAGCGGACGGCATCGCCTTGCGCTTGCAGGCCATTGTCCAGGTGATAGTCTTTTCCCTGAATGTAAGCGGTGGACCACTGGGTGAAAGGTTCTACGAAATACCCTTGGTCAAGCTCGATGTGACGGCCGAATTCCGCCGACACACCGACGCCGTGATTGTCGTACTGGCCTTTGGTTCGTGTGCCGTCACTCAAACCAACCTTGGAATCGTTGTCAAAACGGTTCACCTTCAGCACACCGTCGAAGTAGTACCCGCTCACGCGGTCAAGCCAGGTGGTGTACAGCCCGAGGTAGTAGCTGTCGACCTCACCACTGGTACCCCCTTCCAGGTTCAGGTCCGAACGGCTGTGCCCAGCCAGTACACCCAGCAACCATTGCCCATCGCCAAACGGCAACGGCGCATCGGCACCGAGTGAAAAGCCCTGTTGGGTTTGCTTGTAAGCAACACCGGAACTTGCGGCCACATCGTACTTGTTGCCATAGGTCCGAACCCAGCCACCGGCTTTGCCTTCATCCAGACGCAACTCACCCATCCGGCTGCGCAAGGACGTCAGCTCGCCGTACCATACGGTTGGCGCAGTATTGAACAACGCCAGCACGGAGCGGGTGCCAGGGCTGATGATCTTGCGCGAGCCATCGAGGTACCAGTCGCTACCGCGCTGTACCAACTCGTAGGAAAACGCCCCAAGGTCCACAGGCCCGTTCACCAACGAGAACGAGGCATCGCCCCCGCCCGTGTGCACGACCTGAAGCTGGTTTTCAGCTTGCGGATCTGCGCCACTGCTGCCGATCAGCAAGCCATGGTTGCCCGTGGCAGTGCCGGTGATATCGAGAAAATCGGTTTGCCCTGTGACGAAATCGGCATCCATCACGAAGGTGCCTTCACCCGCCAGGCTGTCCAGCGTCAGCCGATGGTAAGCATCGGGCTGGCCAAACTGCACAGTCCCGCCATCGAGCACCAGATCGCCAACCTTGGCATCGTCGACCATCGTCCAGCGTGACTGATTGCCAATCGACAGTTTGCCAACATTCTCCAACTGGCCGGTGAGCGTGGCTTGTCGACCAGCACGTAGACCACATACACCCCACCATCCCCTACAGCACGGATTTTATCTCCCGGGATCGAAACCACCTGCGCAGCCCCTGTTGTAGGCAGCGTCACGATCGGCGGATCAAGGTCTGCAATGTTGTCGGGAAGGCGGTTCATCCAGTACACCAGCACCTGATCCCCCTCTGCCCAACTGGTGTAGGCCGGTAATTCCAGTTTGGCTGTATCCTTGTTGTCGGCCAACGACTCATCGGTCACAGCCGGGATATCAGGGAACTTGGGCGGGGGATTTTTTGAATAGGGTGAGTCCCGGTCGAAAAGGAGCACCACAGACGGCGAGATGGAAGAATTCTCGTCATTGTCCATGACCCAACTTCTGAAATAGTGGACGCCTTCCACGCGAAGCGGGTCTTGGCTTTTGAGGATTTCTACCGGATACGGATCAGGCGTATTGGCGTCGCGATAATCCCCATACTCATCGGAAACCACCGTCCAAACCACGCCCTTGTCGGAGTGTTCGATTCGAAGCGTGTCTCGCTCGCTCCTTCTGTCCCAGAGCGGCACGTGCAACACAAAGGGTTCGTCGGGGTCGGCGGGGCCGGTGCTTTTTTCAATTGTGTATTTTCTGAATACCAAACCACTCGATTCATCAGCCAGCATACTTCTATCAATGACCAGTTCATCCATACCCGAATCAGCCTGGGGATCAAGACGTTTTTTTTGGTCAGCAAGCACATTCAGGTAGGCCCTGCGAACACGTTCGGAAGCACTGTACACCTTTCCGGAGTCACTCATGATGCACCTCGGGTTTATCAGGTTGACGGAGAGCTGCGCCGCTGAATGCATTCAAAATCAGATCAGCACTCCGCACAACTAGCAGTATTACCAGGTGACAAACCCATTAACGCCCAGCCATAGAAAAGGGCCGCAATGCGGCCCTTTTCAAGTTGCTCTACCACGGTGGCTCAAGGTTGTTCTTGAGAGACCAGTCGATCCAGTGGATCGTAACCATAGGCTAAACCATCAACGCTTTGCAGGCGCCCCAAAGCGTCATAGGCCAGTTGACGCTTCTGCTCATCAACCACCATATTTCCATCCTCGTCATATTCCAGTGCAACCTCCATGGGCTGCTCGGACATACCCTTGACAGTGAAGTCCGTGAGCTGTGCAGGGTCTGCCACATTGGCGAAGTGATAAACAATATCGACTGCGCCTTGAGCATGATCGGTGAGCACACGCACAATATTATCGAGCGCATCGAACCTGAACGTCTGCCGGCGTATAGAGTTACCATAAGGGTCCACGGGCAGATACTCATCTACCCCGCTGCATTTATACTCGAGCAACCGGCCTCTCTCATCATAATCGAACACTTCTCTGCGCAGCAGTTCTTTACCCTGCCGCAACACCTTGCCGATAATTCGATCTGCCTTGTCGTACCGCTGACTCAACGTTTGCTTCGCATCCCCGAAGTCGAATGTACGCGAGGTTTCCCTATCAAAATCATCAAATTCCAATCGGGTGACAAGCCGTCGAGGTGACTTGCCAGAGCTGTTGTCGATCGTCTCGAAAAAGTTGTTACGGCCCAGGCCATCGTATTCGAAGTTACTGTGCAGCGTGCCAAGGCTCGTCGCCGTTAAACGAGCAGCCTCGTCATAGCAGTATGTTTGCTCGCCCCCCAGCACATCGGTGTAGGACAACAGCTTCCCTTGCAGACTGTGAACATACTCCATCGTGTAAGGCGTGCCACCTTCAAACGCGCACGTTTCAGTTTTCAGTTCACCCGTGCTGAAATAGTCACGTGTCATGGCGATACCGTGCTCGGAACAGGACAGCAAGCGTGCATTCTCAGGGTCATATTCAAAATTCCCTGTAATGCCCACATCGACCTGCTTGCGCTCGACAGGCTCCTCACCCAGATGCGGCCGGTAGGTGTATTCGATACGCTTCTTTTTCGGCGTAACCACTGCCTTCGGCTTGCGCTGACCTGGGTCATATTCCAGGCTTCGCACGCGCCCCCCGTGGTCGACTCGACCAGACGGTCCAACCCGTCGAACCGCTGCAGGCCCAACAGGCTCGGTTGGTCGCCGCCGCGCCGAGTCACTTGAATCAGCTCCGGCAGGTCTTCAGTGCTGTGCAGGGCATAGTCACGATGGACCAGCGCACCGTCGGCAAGTGTGTGATCCACCAACCGATTGAACGCGTCGTAGCTAAACTGCGTTTCACTCTGTTCGGCATCCTTTTCCCTGACGGAACGCCCAAGGCCATCGTAGAAATACTGGTGGGCGCTGTAAGGCGTTCCATTCGCCGCTAAACGCTCGACTCTTTCCGGTTTTTCGAAGAGGTTCATGAATGTGATGGTGCTGCCGCTGCGAAGCGCCCCATCACCGGACTCACGCCATTCACGCCGCACCGGCCCGAGTCGTTCCGGTGCGCCGATGGGGTCGACCTGCTCGTGGTGCACAACCCTATCAGGGCCCACCGTCTTGCAGCGCTGCCCCCAGTCGTCATAACCGAAGGTGGACTTCAAAGGCACCTCTGTGTCGTTGTGCCAATCGAACTCGACTTCTTCAATCAGGTAGCCCAGC
>Ga0160449_1001125_pt1 | contig 13657 bp, 13 predicted proteins | sample HID1975I_E1MG_FD_108216 | JGI IMG/M metagenome (GOLD analysis project Ga0160449, IMG submission 108216) | Enriched soil microbial communities from UW Madison campus, WI, USA - HID1975I_E1 MG | ecosystem: Environmental > Terrestrial > Soil > Unclassified | place: USA: Madison, Wisconsin...
GGCCCAGACCCGACCAGAGCTGCGGATCGCCGAAGGCCCGGACGTAGTTGTCGAAGCCGACGAAGGCGGTGCCGCCGACGAGCTGCGCCCTGAACAGGCTCAAGTAGATCGAGTAGACGATCGGAGCGAGAAAGACGAGCGCGAAGATCGTCATGAACGGACCGATGAATCCCCATCCAGCCCATCCCTCGACCCGAGAACGTCGCCGTGCTGGAGTGGCGCTGGTGACTTGCTGAGCAGTGATCGTCACCGCAGCCCACCCCTTGACATCGCGCCCGATGTTCACGTCGCCATCGAGCCAGGTTCAGGGTGCCAGGCCCAAAGTCGTGGTGTCAACCGGACGCAACCGTTCAGATGGCAACGTCGCCATTAAGTCGTGCCCGCGTCTAGGGGCGCGCCTCGAAGTGTCCTACGACGTGCGGCGCGCACCTCGCCGCACCACGAGCAGCAGCAGCGACGCCCCGGCGCCCACGGCCGTGCCGATCACGAGCAGCCGGTAGTCGACGAGCGCGATGAGCGCCGCCGCGCTGAGCGTCGCGATGGTCTGCGGGAGGTTGAACGCCATGGCGCTCGCGGCGGCGGCGCGACCCTGGAGCTGGGCCGGCGTGAGGCGTTGGCGCAGCGTCACGAAGGCGACGACGATGACGGGGATCGAGAAGCCGGCGACGAGCATGCCGGCGATGGCGAGGGGTAGGCTCGTGCCCGCGAGCGGCACGCACGCGACGGCGAGGAGCGCCACGCCGAGCCCGACGGCGCGCCCTTCTCCGAGGCGGCCCACGAGCGTGGCGGAGAACAGCCCACCGACGACCGAGCCCGCACCCTGGATCGCGACGAGCACCCCGAGGGTCGAGGCGGGCACCCCGAGGCCCCGCTCCATGACGGGGAAGATCGCGACGTTGATGAGCCCCGTGGCCCCGAAGGCGACCGCGATCACGATCGTGAGGCGGCCGAGCAGCGGCGTGCGGAAGAGGTGCAGGAACCCGGCGGCGAGCTCGTGCCAGTACCGGCCGACGGCGGCGCGCGGTGCCGGCGGGCTCTCGGCGACCTGGACCCGCAGCAGCAAGAGGGACGTCAGGGTGAAGCACACGGCCGTGCCGACGACGACGGCGTACGGCCCCACGAGGACGTACACGCCGGTCCCGATGAGCGGCGAGATGAGCCGGAACGCCTGGTCGATCGTCGAGAGCACCCCGTTGCCGGAGGCGAGCTCTTCGTCGGGCAGTAGGTCGCGCACGAGGCCGGACTGCGCGGCGGCGGTGAGGTAGCCGACCGTGCCGTAGGCGAAGAGGACGACGTACACGATCCACAGGTGCGCGGGCGAGCTCACGGCGAGCAGGGCGAGCAGGCCGACGGCCATGGCCGCGTTCGCCCACACGAGGAGGCGGCGCCGTGACATGCGGTCCGCGAGCTGGCCGAGGAACGGGGAGATGAGCGCGGGCAGGCCGAGCGCCGCGAACACGAGCGCGGCCGCGCCGTCGGACCCCGTGAGGTCCTTGACCCAGACGGCGACCATGAGGAAGAGCGCGCTGTCGGCGAGGTTCGTGAAGACCCACGCGCGGGTGAGCTGGCGGAAGCCGCGACGCTGCCACGCGAGCGGGCCTCGCCGGGGGGTTGCTGCGGCAGGGCCTGGGGCGTCGGTCACGATGCACCCGACTCCTCGCGGTCGGGCGATCTGCCGGCGTCGGACACCGTGTCGCCGTCGGGCACCGCGGGTCGGTCGAGCTCTGTGCCGCCGTCGGGCGCCCCGGCGGGACCGAGCGGCTCCGGGTTCGCTGCGGCGAAGAGCCTGGCCCGACGCGCTCCCGATGGCCGCACGGACTCGTCGTCGCGACCGCGGAAGCGGTCGACGAGGCCCTGGATCTCCTGGCTGAGCTCGGCCAGCTCCTCGTGCGTGACCCAGAACTGCGTGGTCGTCAACGTGCTCGCCTGGACCCACACGTCTGGCTCGGTGTCTGCGTGGGCGAAGTAGTCACGCAGCCGCGCGGCGTGGTGGTCGATGTGGAGCATCGCGAGCTCCTGGACCGCTCGCATCGATCCGGGGACCTCGGGGTCGGGCCGCATGTCGAACCCGTCGATCGCCTCCCGCCATGGCTTCTCGCGCCCGCGCTGCGTACCGCGCTCGACGTAGCCGTACTTCTCGAGCATGCGCAGGTGGTACGAGCAGCTCGCCGGCGACTCGTCGAGGTGCTCGGCGCACTCGGTCACGGTGGCCTCGTCGACGGAGTGGAGGAAGTCGAGCAGTGCGAGGCGGACGGGGTGCGCCAGAGCGCGGATCCTGGCCGGGTCACTGATACGGGTGTACTCGGGCATTCCCCGAGGATAGATGTTCAAGGAACCTTTATCAAAAGATCCTTAGAATTGAACGTGTGGCCGTCACGGATCGATGCCGCGGTGCTGCGAGCTCCACCAGGGCGAGACGCGTGTGGTGCCGTCGTCCCATGAGCACCGCACGCCGAGCGGGGCCCAGGACCAGGAGAGCTTCAGCGAGGACGCGCCGTCGGGCCACGCGACTTCCTGCCCGCAGTAGGTGTCGGCGCGGTCCCACGCGAGCCGGAAGTAGGCCGCGCCGCCCAGCAGGAGCGCTACGACGACGGCGGACGCCGTGAGGGTGCGTACGAGCCGCCGCGAGCGCTTGCGGGTGACCGGGACGTGGGTGAGCGTTGCTGGAGGTTCCGGCGCGGCAGGCATGGACGAAACGTACCCCCGTCGGGTGCCTCACGACTCGGGCGCGGCAGGCTTGCGTGCGCGCACGATCGCGCCGTGCATGCCGTCGGCGACCCGATGGGTGAACTGGACCTCGGCCTCGACGAACCCGGCCGCGGCCAAGCCCTCCAGGTACTCCGAGCGTGACAGGGCACCAGCGATGCACCCGACGTAGGAGCCGCGCTCCGTGCGCTGCTCCGGGGTGAGGTGGTCCTCGGCGACCACGTCCGAGATGCCGACGCGCCCGCCCGGGAAGAGCACCCGGAACGCCTCGGACAGCACCGCGGGCTTGTCAGGGGACAGGTTCACCACGCAGTTGGAGATGACCACGTCAACCGTCGCGTCCCCCAGTGGCAGGTCCTCGATGGTGCCCTTGCGGAACTCGACGTTGCTCGCGACCGCCCTCGCCGCGTTCGCGCGTGCCAGCTCGAGCATCTCGTCCGTCATGTCGACCCCGTAGGCGAACCCGGTGGCGCCGACTCGGCGCGCGGACAGCAGCACGTCGATGCCACCGCCGGAACCTAGGTCCAGCACCCGCTCGCCTTCGCTCAGCTCGGCGACCAACAGCGGGTTGCCGCAACCGAGCGAAGCCGCCAGTGCCTCGGCCGGTACCGCTGCGGCGTCCTCCGCGCCGTACAGAGCGGCCCCGAACCCCTCGTCCACCACGAGGTCCGCCGGACCGCCGCACCCGTTGGCCGCTTCGCCGCCGCAGCATCCGGCATCCCCGGTGACCTGGACTGCTGCCTTCGCGTAGCGGGCACGCACCTGCTCTCGAGTGTCCTCGACCATCGCTCCTCCTCCATATGGACCATCGCCGATGGAGCGAGCGTGCCGCATGACATTGACCAGTGTCAATATCGACGTCCGCCGATGGATGCTGCCATGATGGGCGCATGGCTCTCGACCTCGCCCCCGTCGCCAGCACCTCGAACGCGGGGTGCTGTACTCCGACCGGGAGCCCGACGATGAGCGCTGAGGACGCCGCGCGCACCGCGCGCACGCTCAAGGCCCTTGCCGACCCCGCCCGCTTGCGGTTGCTGTCGATCATCGCCGCGCACGAGAACGGCGAAGCATGCGTGTGCGACCTCACCGAGCCTGCCGGGCTGTCCCAGCCGACCGTGTCCCACCACCTCAAGGTCCTGACAGAGGCGGGCTTCCTCACCCGTGAGAAGCGTGGGGTGTGGGCGTACTACACGCTCGTCCCTGGTGCGACGCAGCAGCTCGCTGCCCACCTGGGCGCGCACCTGCTCGGACGGGCGGACGCATGACCACCCCGGCCTCCGGTACGTCGACCGGCTTCGGCGTCGTCGCCATGACTGCCGAGCACGCCGACGCAGTCCTGGAGGTCTACGCCGCGGGTATCGCCACCGGCATCGCAACCTTCCAGGCCGAGGCGCCGAGCTGGGTCGAGTTCGACGCCGAGCACCTGGCGGACCACCGCTTCGTCGCCCGCGACGACGAAGGCGCTGTCCTGGGCTGGGTGGCTGTCTCGCCGGTGTCGGGCCGGTGCGTCTACGGCGGGGTCGTCGAAGACTCGGTCTACGTCGCACCCGCCGCGCAGGGCCGAGGCGTCGGACGCGCACTCCTTGCACGTCTGGTCGCCTCGGCACATGAAGCCGGGCTCTGGACGGTGCAGGCTGGCATCTTTCCCCAGAACACCGCGAGCCTTGCACTGCACCGCGCCGTCGGCTTCCGCACGGTCGGGACGCGCGAACGCCTCGGTCGCATGACCCACGGTCCACTCACGGGCCTGTGGCTCGACGTCGTGCTCACCGAGCTGCGGCTGTAGTCCTGCTGCGGCGTGGTTGCCTGGAACGAACCAGCCTGGGCGTGGCCGTGGATCTGTTCTCTACGATGACATGCGCGGGGCTGCACGCCGCGCGTGCCTTGGACGCAGGCGTCGATCCAGATGAGGTGGCTCCGACCGGCGTCGATCCGGTGACCTTCCGATTTGCAGTCGGACACGCTGAGGAGCGCTGGGCGACCATCCTGCCGTTCCCGCGAAGGGGGGCTCCGGAAACGGCAGGTGGCCGCGCCTACCCTAGCGCGCAGGGCGTCTGACCTGCGGCTATATCCGGCGCTTGACTCACGCTCCCACGTGAACGTGGCGATAGGTGGAGCATGCCCCTAACTGCACTCTCCCCGACACCCATCCGTCCCGCGACAGCCGCTGCTGTGGAGCGGTGGGCATTGAGCATGCGTGCTCGAAGCCTGGCCGAGCGCACCGTGACCGAGCGGGTGCGGTTCGTCTTCGCGCTCGAGCGGAGCCTCGGCGTTTCTGTCCTCGAGGCGGATGAGCTCGCTCTCTCTCGCTACCTTGCAAGCTCTCGGTTCGCGCCGACCACGCGGTTCAACTACCACGTGATCATGCGAACCTGGTATCGCTGGCTGGTGGAGACGGGTCGTCGTCACGACGACCCGACACAGGGACTCGGCACGCCGCGCCTCCCCCGGATGCGGCCCCGGCCCGCTGCCACAGCCCACGTCGACGCGGCACTATCCAAGGACAACCTTCGGCTCCGCACGGTGATGAAGCTTCTCTTGGCGTCGCGCCAGGGATGGCGCGTTCACGAGATCGCCAACACACGCGGCGAGCAGTTCGACCTGACGGTTCGCACAGTGCTCGTGACCGGCAAGGGCGGCGTCAAGGTGGAGACCGTACTCGACCCGGTCGTCGCAGAGTTGGCGGTGCTGTTCCCGGCCCGCGGGCTGTGGTTCCCCTCGCCCGTCTACCCGGGCCAGCCCGTCCACTACAAGAGCGTGTCCAAGACCCTCTCCCGGGTGCTGCGCAGCGTCGGCGCACAGGTCTCGGGCCACTCGCTGCGGCACTGGCTCGCCACAGAGCTGATCCGCGAAGGCGTACCGACCCGTGTGGTCCAAGAGATCATGCGCCACGCGTCGATCAAGACCACCGAGGGGTACACCGAAGTGATCGAGGACTCACGACGTGAAGCACTGACTCGGCTTCCCGAGGCGCCGCCCGTCGAGTTGCTTGCCGCTCTGCCCGACTACTAGAGAGCTCTTGTCGCGACGGGCGATGCTGCAGAAAACGCCGAAGACATCGTTCGCGTGTTCCTAGGCTCTGCAGCAGGACCGCGGCGTGCCTCGCGGCGCTCCTGCTGCACATTCGGAGACCGGCACCGGCCGACGTCGGGCCGTCGCCGCTACCGATCGCGATCGAGGTCCTCGTCCCGTTCGTCGTAGTCGGATGAATCGGCCTCGCGGGCCTCGAGCTCGATCTCTTCATCCAGACCGAGCTGAGCGAGCTCGGATTGGTTGAGCGAGAGCTCACACACGGAGCAGAAGAGCTCGTACGGATAGGCCGTCACCGGCACCCAAGCGCTGCCAGAGTCGGGGTCGCCGTCGAATTCGATGGCACCCTCTTCGGTCCAGCAAACTAACCACGCGTCCTGCTCGCAAACCGGACATTTGGTCCGTTCAACGTGCTCCGCGAAGACTTGCGAGCTCGACAGCGCCGCCAGGAGCGTCGCTCGCACGACATCGTCTAGGCCTGCCGTGATGCGACCGATGCGGGCGCGCGCAGCGCCGAACTTTGCGGTGATCATCTGCGCGACGGAAGCTCTCTCGTCTTCGATGAAGCCGTCGACTGTGTCTTGGTGGTCGCGCCAGAAGGCCGAGCGATCTGCGCCAATAGCGACAAGGAGAGCATCCACGGCTCGGCTCATCGCCGAAACTGAGCCGCGAAGCTCGTCACGCTCCACCAAGGCCATATGGGCCGCGGCGTTGCGTGTCTCAAACGCGTCAATCGCATCTTGTTCGGGTACGGCGATTCCCTTGTGGAAGTGGCGTGCAAGTCGAAACGCGGCGATCCCGGATATCGTCTTTACTCGCGTGGCGGAAGCTTCGGCGCGATCTCCGCTCCCGCTTAAGCGCAAGAGGGTGTCACGATCCGTCCTATCGGCGAGCAGAGTCGGCTCAACCTGAGCAACTGCTCCCTTACAGGCAAGTTCGAGACCTATACCAGCGCTGATTGCGGCGTCTAGTAAGTCAGTGCGGCGATCTCCCACGAAGAGTTGCAGCGCTTTGTGAGCGTGGTGGTTGGCCGAGCTCATCAGTAGTGCGACGAGATCCTCGTGCGGCGCAACTAGCTCACCGACTGGCCAATTCGAGCCCGTTGCGCGTGTTGGGTCCTTCTCTATGCCCGAGTACGGGAGCCCATAGATCGCCATCCGCTGATACTAGACCCTCCGATACCAAGTTCAATCGCCGCTGAGATCTGAGACCTCTTCGCGCGCAGTTCGAGCGCAGTGAGTTTGGCCGAACCGTCGCCCCGATGGTAGGCGGCAGGCATGGTCGAGACTCTAGAAAGCGGGCGGACTCTAGAACTGTGGACCGAGGTTGGAGTCGGGCCTGCTGGTAGGAGTGCTCGTCAGTGGCGGCAAGCCGGGCGGGAGCGGTGTGCCCACGACCCTGCCGAAGCCTGGCCCGGAGGAAATGACTGGCGGCTGGGTGTTGGTCGCGATCGCGACGTGGAGCTGGAGCGCCGGTGTGGCATCCCGCGAAGCGAACAGAGTGACCATGGCCGTGTTGTACGCCTGGCGCCACGACGCCGGGACGGAGATCGCGTCGTAGCCGTGGGCCATGAGGTGACCGTTCATCATGAGGCGGCTGGTGCGCTTGTTGCCGTCGAAGTAGAGCTGGGCGAGGCTCCCGAACATGTTGTAGACCAGCGCCTGCTCGAAAGGTTCGGGGAGCGTGGCGATCGCCTCGACGGCGCGCTCGTGCAGAGCTACGAGGTTCGCGCCGCCGCGCTCGGTGGGCGGCGGGGTGTAGGTCCGCCCATCACCCAACGCGACCCCCGGGGTGGCGTCGGTGACGGTGCCCTGGCCCCGAAAGTAGCCGGCGTCAAGGGCCTCGGACGCTGCCAGGCGGGCGTGGAGCTCGCGCGAGATGGCCTCGGTGAGTGCGAAGGCGCCGTCTGCGACGACGTCGTGCAGTTGACGCGAGGCGTCGATCAGGCCCTGGATCTGCTGCGCGTCGGACACCTTGCGACCCCCGACCGTGATCCCCTCCATCAGCGTCTGGACCTCGGGCAGGGTGAACGGGTTTCCCTCTAGCTTGCCTGAGTCCCAGACGAACTGAGCCATCGACTTCGCGAAGCGCCATAGTGCACGCTCGCGCCCACCTGGGTGGCGTTCGGGGATCTGCACCGCTGCCCTGTCCCAGGTGAAACCAACTGCTTCAAGCCAGTCGTTCACCGGTCCTCCTTGTCGTGGCTGTGCCTACCGTATCCGGCCAGGGTTGCGTGGGGTCAGAAGATCTCGAGGGTTCCGCTGGTGGTGAGTGATCCTGCCTTGGCTGTCCACTTCACCTTGCCGGCGTCGAGACCAGTGACTGTTCCAGTGAACACCGCCTCGCCTTCGACCGTGGCAGGGCCGGAGAGTTGTACACGCTTGCCTCCGATCGTCGCAGTGACCTTCGCCTTCACTCTGCCTTCGCTTCGGATCGTCACCGTGATGGTGGCTTCGCCCGATCCTGAGCGCACCGAGGCCCGAATCGTGGTGACCTTCCCTTCGGGCTGCTTCGTCTTGGTGGGTGACGGCGAGGGCTTGGGGCTCGGCTTGGGTGTGGGGCTCGGTGTCGGCTTCGGTGACGGGGTGGGCTCCGGGCGTCGAGTCTTCGTGGGCGTCGGGGTCGGCTTCGGCGACGGCCGCACCGTCGGTGACGGTGACGGTGACGGTGTTGGCCTCGGGGTCGGAGTCGGGGGCGAGGACGGCTCGGACCGGCTTGGGCTTGGTGAGGACGAGCTGGTGGGCCTCGACGTCGGGGGCGCCGCCGCCTTGGTGCCTGTCGCTGTCGGGGACGGTGCCTTCGCGCTCGGTGAGTTGCCGTTCGGCTCGGACGGCCTGGAAGTGGTCGGTGCGGCCACGGGGATCGGGGCCACCCCGGCGGCGTCCGGGATGTGCGGCCTGTTCGCCCACACTGCCGTGGTGGCGAGCGCAGCCACCGCGGTGATTGCGGCGGCCGCAACCAGGACGCGCCGGCGGGCGTAGCGCGGCCGAGGTGCCTCTGCCTGTTCGACGCGGGGAGCGTCGACGTCCCGCTCTCGTATGGCGGGAAGCTCGATGGCCTGGGTCGCAGCGCCGACGAGTGTGTGCGCCTCGAGGCGGGCCTGGGCGATGATCTGCGCAGCCTCGGCCGCCGCTTCATCAGCGGCGGCCTGTACCTCTGCGATAAGTTCCTGGCCTCGCCGTCGCGCGTCGGCCCTGGCCGCCTCGGCGGCGGCGATGCGTTGCGCTTCGAGCTCGGCTGCCTGAACGCGGGCGCGCTCGTGCAGCTCGGCCGCCGAGTTGCGTGCTGCCTCGGCGAGCCGCTCGGCCTCGAGGTGCGCTTGCTCGACGACGGCGGCCGCCTGCTGGCGAGCCGCGGCGACCTCGAGAGCGACCCAGTCCTCCTGCTCGGCTGCCGCAAACGCGGCGTGCAGCGCGGCGAGCTGCTCGGCCTGCACCACCGCTTGGTGCCGCAGCTCGTCAGCCGTCTGCTGTGCGGCCGCCGAGAGAGCGGCCGCCTCATCCTTGGCGGCCTGGACGATCGCTGCGGACTCGCGCCTTGCCGCGTCGACGTTCGCAGCGACCTCGCGGGTCACCTGGTCGACGAGACCGGGAGGAGGCGGGTACGGCGAGCCGTCGACCGGCGTGCCGTTCTCCGCGTCCCCGGCTGGGGGTGAGGGTGACACAGCCGCGTCACGACCGGCGACGTCCTTCGCCCCCGCACCCACCTCCTCCCTGCTCGTGGGGGCGGAGCTCGCAGGCTCCGCCGGCTCAACGACGCCTTCGACGCCGACGAGGACCTCGTGCTCTACCGCCCGTCCTATCGCGGCATCCTGTGCCGCCTGGACCGCCAGGGGCACCATGCGGCCGTCCGGGTAGAGAACAACCGCGCTGTCGCCCGTGTGGAGGTCGACCGCCTCTCCCGTGTCGACCGCGCGCCGTAGTGCCACACGCACCGCCTCGACCGGGCGTACCTGACGGGCCAAGGTTTGCCCCGCTGCATCGACGACGTCGACCAGGCCGTCGTCGTCGAGCCGCGCCGTCAGCTGCTCGCGCTCGTGAGCGCTCATGACGCCTGGACCCGCTCGCGCAGCTCGCCGAGACGCCGCCGCCCCGTGGCCGCGGAGACTCCCCACCTCTCGGCGTAGTCGGCTCCCGTGGTGCGCAAGCCAGCGCGCTCACGCTCGGTGAACCACTCCTCGGCCTCGCGGTCGGTCTGCGGCTGGGGGGGTGCGACGTGCAGAGCTGGGCGCGTCGCCTCGGCTGGGCCAGAGGACGCGACCGGTGCCGGCGCCCACGTCGCGCTCCGGGCGGGAACCTCATGGGCAGTCGTCTGTTCGGACGCCGCCGAGCGGGGCGCTGCCTTGCGCGTGATGGTCACTGTGAGGTGGGTGAACAGCAGAAGTGCGAGCGGCGCGAACGCAGCGACACCGGCGGCGACGAGCACCGGGACCGCTCGCGCCTGCGGGTCGCCGTAGACCGCGTGAGCAACGTTGCCGCTCACGGAGACGACCGCGCCGATCACCAGGACCGTCCACGGATAGCGCCGTGCGCGCGGCTCGTGAGCGCTCATCGCCACGAGCGCCACAGTGGCGCCGACGATCATCCCGTCCACGATCACCGGCCAACCCCACGCGAGCGCCGGCGCGATGCCTGAGCGCACGGCCAGGTCGTGCAGCGCAGCGAAGGACAAGATGAACGCTACGAGCGCGATCAGCACCGTGAGCGCGATCGCGGTTCCCACCGCCCACCTGCTCACCGAGCGCTCACGACGACGAACCGTTGCGCGCGTCTTGCCGCGCACCTGCGCATCCACCATGTCGGCTCCCCAGCCTGAGCGGCTTCCTGGCGCGCACCGTGCGCGCTCACCCCGCTCACCACCCACGGGGCGGTGAGCGCACGAGCGCTCACGCCGCACGTTCACCACGCCACCAACGGGGAGCGCGCTACCGCTCACGCGCTCAAACCCCCGAGCGCTCAGCGCTCGTGACACGAGCAGGCACGCCGGGTGATCTACGACAGCACGCTCAGCACGCGCGACCAGCCGGTTCGCGCACGCTCACCCGACCGAATGCTCAGGATCGTGGGGACGCCCGCGGCCCCGTCTGTCACGCGCGGAGTCCCGTAGTGCTCACCTGGGCGCTGCGCGCTCACCACCACGCTCTGGTCGACGCGCTCGCGCGCGTCGGCGGGGACTTGCCGCCCCCGCACCCCCGCCGTGCAAGTCCACCGCTCACCTGCCCCTCGCCCACCTGTGGACGGCCCGAGCTCCATCGCTACGCGGCTCAGCCCGCCCACAGGCTGGACGACGGGACCCACCGTCGGGCGCACCCAGCCCGGGCCGGTGCGCCACTCGCTGACGCTCCCGGCGCACCGGCCCGCACCAGGCACGCCCTGCCCCACCAGCCCTCACCTCAACCACGGTCCGCCCACCCCACGCGGACCCAGCGGCGCCACACCCCGGCACCGCGCGCAGTCCGCTTCGCGAACAGCGAACCGCAGACGCAAGGCACATCTGGCACTACGCGACGAAGTGGACCGCATGTACCCCGTCGCGGTGCCCGCCCCAGGCGGGCGAGGACACGACAGGCACAGGCAACGTGCCGCCGGGAGGAGCCACGTGAGAGACGACCTCGACGTCGACGTCGACCCCAAGCTGGGTCTCGCGTCCATTCCGGAGGTCACGGCCGGTATCGAGCTGGTGTGTCAGTGGTGTGGAGGTGGGTTCACGTCGACGAGGCGCACCGCGGTGGCGTGCTCGTCGTTGTGCCGGCGCAAGCTGCGAGTCTTCCGCGAGCACTACTGGCCGCGCTGCCCGGTGTGTAGCGGCCTCGTCGATCCCGCGGCGCGACGCTCGTACTGCTCTGAGCGGTGCCGCGGGACGGCGAAGGCTCGTCGACGGCGTGCGCGAGCGCGCGCGCAGGTGAGCACAGGTGAGCGCTTGGGCGCGGCGCGATCCGAGGTTGGCGGTGCTCACGACGCGCTCACCCCCGGTGGGGGTGAGCGCCCTGCGCTGCCGTTGAGCGAGGTGCGTGCGCGTGCCCGTGAGCGCGCACGGCGTCGGGTGCGAGCGCTCAACGCGCTCGACGACATCTGCGTGCTGCACGCACCTGTCCTTACTCCGAGCGGGGAGCAGTGCGCGCAGTGCGCACAACCGTGGCCGTGCGCGACGCACGCGATCGCCGCCGGAGCGCTCAAGAGGTCGAGGGCGCAGTGATCACGGTCAAGCAGCTCTACGACTCCGGACGGGGGTCGATCGTCGACTACCTGCTCGAAGCCGTCTCCGACGGGGTCGGCGATGTGCGCGCTCAGTCGGGTGCGACGCGCTACTACGCCGAGTCCGGCACCCCACCCGGGAGATGGCTCGGATCGGGCCTGGCGGGCCTCGGGGCAGGGCGCGTGCGCATGAGCGAGGGCGAGCAGGTAGACGCCGACCAGCTGCGCGCGTTGATCGCCGACGGACTCGACCCGCTCACCGGCGAGCCACTCGGCCGGAGCTTCGTGCGCGCCGTACCGCGAGCCGAACGGGTCCGCGAACGCATCGCCGCCCTGCCGCGCGCGCTGAGCGCCACCGAACGCCTTGAGGCGATCGACACGATCCGCGCCGATGAGTCCTCCCGCCGCCGCGTCGCACGCTCGGTGCACGGGTTCGACTTCACCTTCGCGCCCCCGAAGTCAGTGAGCGTGCTGTGGGCGCTGGGCGACGCCGGTCTGCGTGAGCAGATCGAGGCAGCACACCATGAGGCGATCGCTACGGTGCTCACACTGATGGAGCGCGACGTCGCGCGCACCCGCACCGGCTCCCAGGGCGTCGTGCACGAGACGACCCGCGGTCTGATCGCTGCCGCCTTCGACCACTGGGACTCCCGCGAGCACGACCCGCACCTGCACACCCACGTCGTCGTCGCCAACCGCGTAGAGGGCGCCGACGGGAAGTGGCGCACCCTCGACTCGCGCGGAACCCTTTTCCCTTCCACCGTCGCGATGAGCGAGACCTACGACAACCTCCTCATGGACAGCCTCGCCGAACGGATCGGCGTGCAGTGGCAACCTGCCCGACGCCCGCGCGGCAGCCGCGCGGCGACCTGGCAGATCGACGGCCTACCCCCCGAGCTGCTCGAGCACTTCTCACAGCGGCGCCGCGCGATCCTCGCCGCGCGCGGCGACGTCGATCAACGTGCCACCCGTGAACAGGACGCCAAGGCGTGGGCCGACACTCGCACTACCAAGTCCCACCACTCCCTCGCCGACCTCACCAGCTCATGGACTCAGCGTGCCCAGGCAGTCATGCGTAGCTCAAGGCGGCTGCGGGACGTGCTCGAGCGCGCCACGGGTCGAGACGTGGCCACCAGGCCCAACCAGACGGGCCGACGGCCTGTACCCGTGCAAGCCGCCGACGTGTTCGGTGAACACCTTCACGACCTGGCCGTGCGCGTGGTCGACGAGCTCTCCTCAGCGCGAGCGCACTGGAGCGACTGGAACATCCGAGCCGAAGTCGAACGCGCCACCAGGCACCTGCGCACGACCAGCCCGCTCGAGCGTGACGAGCTGCGCGCACGCCTGACCCGCGCCGTCGAAGCACTGTCCGTGCGGCTCGACACTGCGCCACTGGCCCATACCCCGGGTGCGTTCACTCGCGCCGACGGGACCAGCAAGTTCCGCGCCGAGTACTCGGCCTCGTGGACAACCGCCGCGATGCTCGCCGCCGAGGACCGCCTCCACTCAGCCGCCGACACCATCGACGCACCCGCCGTCGACCCCGGCCGCGCCACAGACGTCCTCACCAGCTGGCGCGGTGAGGGCGGACGCCAGCTCGGAGAGGACCAGGCCCAGGCTGCCTACGACGTCGTCGTCTCCGGACGTGGCCTCGACGTCTTGGTCGGTCCCGCCGGCGCCGGCAAGACAACCACGCTGGCTGCGCTGCGTATGGCCTGGGAGACGAC
>Ga0160449_1001126_pt1 | contig 13650 bp, 16 predicted proteins | sample HID1975I_E1MG_FD_108216 | JGI IMG/M metagenome (GOLD analysis project Ga0160449, IMG submission 108216) | Enriched soil microbial communities from UW Madison campus, WI, USA - HID1975I_E1 MG | ecosystem: Environmental > Terrestrial > Soil > Unclassified | place: USA: Madison, Wisconsin...
AAGCCGGGCTGCGCCCAGGCGTTTGGCCGCTGACCGGCGTGCCGTTGGCGTCCGTGCCATGCCAGCTGTAAAGCAGTGAAGTTGAAGTCATGCAAAGGTCCTTTTTCTGCCCCGGCGACAAGCCTGGAAACAGCTTGCCGCGTCCATGCAAGGGCGCGCGTCCGTGATGCTCACTAGAGTAGTTCAGCGAAGATGACGCCCAAGCGGGCAGGGGTGACAAAAGGTGTCTGTTCAGGCCTACTGCGCCGCTGCCGGTTGGGGCGCAACCCACCTCAATGTGTAAGCGAATCAAAAAGGAAAGATGTTCATGAAAGGGCAACGCGGTATCACCCTGATCGAACTGATGATCGTTGTCGCGATCATCGGCATTCTGGCGACCATCGCCTTACCGATGTACACCAACCACCAGGCACGCTCCAAGGCCGCGGCCGGCCTGCTGGAAATCAGCGCGCTGAAGACGGCGATGGACCTGCGGTTGAATGACGGGAAAGACGTAGCGGCCGTGGCCGAACTGGGTGGCCAGCCGGCGACCGCGCATTGTGCGATCACCGCTAGCGGCAAGGCGGCAGATGGCAGCGGCAGCATTGCCTGCACGCTGGTGGATGCGCCGGCCAACGTGCTGGGCAAGGCACTGACCCTGACGCGTTCGGCCAACGGCTGGGCATGCACCACCGACATCGAGGAAGACCTGGCGCCCAAGGGGTGCAAGGGGGCTTGAGGGTTGGGCAATAAACCAGCGGAAACAGGGGTTTGCGTTGCGGGTGTGAGCAGTGGTACGTTGCGCTACACGCCGGTGTAGCTCAGTCGGTAGAGCAGCGCACTCGTAACGCGAAGGTCGCAGGTTCGATTCCTGTCTCCGGCACCAGTTCAGCAGGTTTGATGCAGCTTTGGTTGCATACTGCCCTCCCCAAAAATGCCCGCCCAGCGCGGGCATTTTTGTTTCTGCTTCATTCGCAGCTACGCCCTCCATCCAATCACTTACCGTGACTTTTTCGACTTGGCCGTTAGCGAATTTCCACTTAGGGATGCACGGTTTTTGAGATAGTGCTTAGCTGCTAACTGCATTTAGCCCAATGATTACAGGGTGTTTTTCAGAAAATTTAGAGATAGTGCGTTTGCCGATTACAGATAATCTTTAGATGGCCACATCTTCTCATCACGATCTCCGTCTGCTGAACTTGGTTCTGCTGCGTGACATCAGACGCCATGCTCCCTGACTTTTCCTACGACACTCAGCGGCCATTCGCATAGCCCCGAACCTTGAACTCTAACCCCAGTAGCGATACCGTACTCAAGTCGCGGCCAATTCCGCGACCGGGTTTGGCGACCCGAACGAAAAGGCGCATCGGCGCCCCCGACCACGATTGCAGGCGCTTTTTTTGCGTCCGCAGTTTCGTGTAATGGCGGCTGTGCGTGGGAGACCTTCGGGTCTGCCGAGTTCCTTTTCCTCGGTTCGCCAACCTGCGTACAGCTGCCACCCTAATCGTTTGGCGACGGTTAGCGTGGTGCTTCAATCGAAAAGGACCGCATGCATGTCAACCGCAAGTCCATCCATGATCCTCGCATTCGTTCTCCACCGTCGTACCTCGACAGTCCCCGGCTACTTCACCGTCAGCAAATCCAGCTCCGACTCCGCCCAATCGGAGGCACGCCATGACTGACCAAGAACGCCTCTCCACCATCCAAAGCTATGCCTGGACCCTCGAACTACTAGGCGAGGCCTTGGTCCAGCACGATGAAATGCTGGAGTGCGAACACAACCCGCAATTGAGCTTTCGCAACACGGCCGGTATCCATCAGGCGATTCGGATTATCAGCCGGTTGGCCAGTGAGCAGTGTGGGAAGGTGATGGAGCGGAACGGCCATGAGTTGGAGGGATAGGGGAGGTCGTTGATGAGTGGGGGCCAGGTGTCGGGGGTTGCAGCTGGCTCCTTCTGTTGAAGGCCGATGGTGGGTTAATCCTGCCAGGCCGGGGTATGGGGCTGCTGCGCAGCCCATCGCAGGCAAGCCAGCTCCCACACCGGCCGCATCGACCTCATGCCTTGTGTACTACCGGCGGTATGCGGTACCAAGAGGCGGACGATTACCCGTCACGGTCAAGAAAAGGAAATCACGATGTCCAACCACCACTGGAATGACTGGGCCGGCGGACTGACGCTAGTCCTTCAGGCAATCGTTTATATCCCGCTGCTTTACATCCTCCTGATGCCATGGCTTTGCCTGGCGCCGGTCAAGCTTGGGAGGATTCCTTTCTTGCCGGGGTTTTCCAGTCAATGGCCTCGACCGGGCGGCTGGTTGCTTCTGGGCTTGCGGGTTTGGTAGTACTGTTTGTTGTGGTTCGTAGCTTGCCCCGATGATTTACCGGTAGCTAGCTGCTCCCAGTTCCATCCAACATCGAGAATACATCGCTATGGAAAGCACTTTCGCCCAAGTCAAAGACCGGCTGCACAATCGTCGTTTTGCAGTCGCCAACAATTCCCAGGGTCTGTCTGGCACTGGCACGGTTTTCCATTACCAGGTCGATGGTGTTGCGATCACCAGCACCTACCAGGGTGGCCGGATTCGGACCGGCCATCAGGTGGGCCGAGTAACTGGCCCCGATACCATCGAGCTGCTTTACCACTGCATCACTAACGACGGCGAAATGCTCGCCGGTTGGTCACGTGGCAGGGTCATGGTCGATGATGCGGGGCGTACTACGCTCCATTTCGTATGGGGTTGGTTGTCGGGTGCTCAGGGTGGTGGGGAGTCAAACTACGTTGAAATCGAAGCGGTGGACGCTCTGGTCAATTAAGCGAGGGTCGGCCATGAGCCCAGGCATGTAAGTAGAAATGCAGAAGTCGTCCGTATGGTTAGCAGCTGCTTCGGCGCCGTTCGTACATTATTCAGAGACGTTTCCTACAACTTCCATACTTGCCCCGCCAAGCAATGTGAGGCTAAATCTCTGCGTCACGGTAAATCCCGTGACCGGGCGTAGGAACCCGTTGGTAAACTTGGCGCATGCACTAGGCGCCCCTGCACCACAGCTGGCGCTTTTTTTGTGTCTGCCGTGCTGTGTCATGGCGGCTGTGTGTGGGCAGGCTTCGGCCTGGCCGGGTTTCCAAGTTTCCCGGTATTCCTACCCCGCACACAGCTGCCACCCAATCCCGTAGGAAGGATCGTGGCAGCTCCAACTAAAACTTGGAGCCTCATGCATGCTTACCTCAAGTCCAAGCAGGACCCTCGCATTCGTTCTCCACCGTCGTTCTTCGACGGCCATCAGCTACTTCGCCGTCAGCCAATCCCGCTTCACCTCCGCCCAATCGGAGGTACGCCATGACTGACCAAGAGCGCCTCTCCACCATCCAAAGCTACGCCTGGACCCTCGAACTACTAGGCGAGGCCCTGGTCCAGCATGACGAAATGCTGGAATGCGAACACAACCCGCAACTGAGCTTCCGCAACACTGCCGGCATTCACCAAGCGATCCGGATCATCAGCCGATTGGCCAGTGAGCAGTGTGGGAAGGTGATGGAGCAGAGTGGTCAGGCCACGGCTGATTAGGCTAGGCCTTTGCTGATTGGCGCTTCCTGCGCAGTGCGCCGCCGGCCAGCCGTTTAGCAGGCATCACGGTGGGTGGCACGGGCTGCGCCCGTGTTCGCGGGCTCGCCCGCTCCCACAGGGATGGTGTCAGGTTTCAGGTGTTGAGCAGGGCAGCTGTTGTACATCCGGTGTTTGGTGCGGAGGTATGGATTACCTGGGCTGCTTTGCAGCCCTTTCGCGACACAATGCCGCTCCTGGAAATGACCACTTTGGGGCGGGTTGGGGATATTTTTACAGGCATGGTAAATGGGGCTCATGCCTTGTGTACTAACGGCGGTATGGGGTACCAAGAGGCGGACGATTCCCCGTCACGTTCAAGATAAGGAAATCACCATGTCCAACCACCACTGGAATGACTGGGCCGGCGGATTGACGCTAGTCCTTCAGGCAATCGTTTATATCCCGCTGCTTTACATCCTCCTGATGCCATGGTTTTGCCTAGCGCTGGTCAAGCTTGGGAAAATTCCTTTCTTCCCGGGGTTTTTCCAGGCAATGGCCTCGACCGGGTGGCTGGTTGCTTCTGGGCTTGTGGGCCTGGTAGTACTGTTTGTTGTGGTTCGTCCCTTGGTCCGTTGATTTACCGGCACGAGGAAGGTGCTTTTGGAACCGTGTTGTTCACTGTTCGTAAGTCTTCAGGGCGAGGGTAAGCATTTCATGGATGTGCGCCCGCAAGGCAAGCGGCTCCAGCACCACCAACTGACCCCAGAGCACAACAAGCTGACCGACCTGAAGAAAGTGGATTTCATCCTCTGGCAGATGCGCGGTTAATACACCGTTTGATCCCGGGCAGTGCAGGCCAGTGTCCCGTCAGCTGCCGGCCATCAGCCTTTGGGTGGCCTTTTCGCCTCGGCGGGCAATACTTCTCTGTATATGCAGGCGTGTTCCTGGTGGCACGCGCCGCTGGGAGGTGTCAGGTGAACAAGCTAACAATCGTGGGCGCCGGCTTGGTCGGCGAGGCGGCGGCGCAGATCATTGCGCGGGATGAGTTGTGCCGTGAGCTGGTGCTGATGGACGTGCAGGGTGAGCTGGCGCAGGGCAAGGCGCTGGACGTGTGGCAGGCAGCCGTGGAATCAGGCTCCGATACCCGTGTTTACGGCGGGGGCAAAGCCGACATGCTGCACGGCTCCGAGCTGGTGGTAATTACCGCAGGCGTGCCGCGCAAGCCCGGCCAGTCGCGCCAGGATGTACTGAGCATCAACCTGCCAATCCTCGACAGCATCATGGCCGACATCAGGCACCATGCGCCGGCAGCCACGGTGCTGGTGGTGTCCAACCCGGTCGACGTGCTCACCTACCGCGCCTGGAGCGTCAGCGGCCTTGGGCGCGACAAGGTGTTCGGGCAGGCGGGGGTGCTGGATACCGCGCGCATGAAGTGTTTCATCGCCGAACAGACCGGGTTTTCTGCCCGGGATATCACCGCGCTGGTGCTGGGCGGCCATGGCGACAGCATGGTGCCGCTGATGCGCTACTGCCAGATCGGCTCGGTGCCGCTGTCGCACTTCCTGTCCAGCGAGCAGATCGAACAGATTGTCGAGCGCACCCGTAAGGGCGGCGGGGAGATTCTGGGGTTGAAGAAGACGGGGAGCGCCTGCGATGCACCGGGCGTGGCCATTGCGCAGATGGTCGATGCGATCGCCAATGGGCGGAACCGTATTTTGCCGGCGGTGGCGATTCTTGAGGGCGAGTATGGGCGAACGGATATCGCCATGGGTGTGCCCTGCGTACTGGCAGAGAAGGGGCTTGCGCGGATTATCGAATTGCCGCTGGATGCGCAGGAGCAGGCGATGTTCGACCACTCTGCAGACCAGGTGGCGCAGGATATTGCCGAGATGAAGGCGTTGTAGGGCTTGAAGCGTCATGCATCGGGTGTGGCGGCTCGGGCAGTGGGGGAACATTTTGCGTCCGTACCTGTCACACCCGTTCATTGGGGTTCAGACCCACCATTACCAAGGAGAGGTAGGCATGGCTTTCGACGCTTTCATCCAAATCGACGATATCGCTGGCGAAGCGCTGGATGAGCAGTACACCAACTGGATCGAGATCAACGGCTACAACTTCGGTGTCAATCAAAGCACGTCGGCTACCGCAAGCTCTTCCGGCGGTGCAACATCGGGACGTACCACCTTGACCAACTTCACGTTCACCAAGTTTCTCGACAGCGCGAGTTGCAAGCTGCTGGAAGCCAGCTGCTCGGGCCAGCATCTCAAGCAAGTAAAACTTGCGCTTTGCCGGGCAGGCACCGACAAACTCAAATATTACGAGATCGTGCTGGAAGAGGTCATAATCGCCGACTACTCGCAGAGCGCAAGCTCGGGCGTTCCCATCGAAATCGTCCAGTTGAACTATGGGCGTATCAAGACCACATATACCCGCCAGAAACGCTCCGACGGCAGCGGTGGCGGTAATGTCGCCGGCGGTTGGGACCGGATCAACAACAAGAAGTACGCGTGAGGTAGGGCCATGTCCGAAGCACGCAGCTTCATCAACCCCAGAACCCAGTCTTATCAGTCGCTTAAAGCCAGCACACCGTTGTCGGGGTATGCCAAAGGCAAGTTCGATGTGTTGAATGCCCACATTGCCAACAGCGTGGTCATGGCCGGGGAGTTGGTCATCCTGGGTGACGCTGGTACTCCTTCCTGCACCAGCCACGAAGCATTTCTGATGGCCAAAGCTGTCGAGGTGCACGCTGGCCTGCTGACTAGCGGTGTAGACGCGGATGATTTTTTTCTCGAGCACTTCGACTTGCTGCAGAGCTTGCTGGCTAACGCCTCGATTGGGGCGGGCGCCGCTAGCGAGGGCTGGAGCAAGCACCTGACCAATATCAAGACCACCCTTGAAGAAATCGAGAAACTGCACCGCGACTACCTCAGTTCTGGCACTCTCGCTGCCCGTGATGCTTTCTACGCCAAGCGCTCTGCACTTTTCATGAAGCTTGAAAAGCAATTGGGCAACGTTGCTGCGTATGGTTCTGGTTTACGCCGTCAGGGCAAGATCAAGCAGGCATTGGGCATCTCGACCCGCAGTTATCTGCATACCGGCGAGATTTCGGGTTATGCCGAAAAGGTGTCTGGCGTTGCCAGGGCGTCGAACTTGGTGAAGAGGGGCACTTATATCGGTACTGCGCTGGATGTGGCGTCCACCGGCCTCTCAATTCATAAGGCCTGCACCACGGGCCGGGAGGATCAATGTCGGCGCGCCAAGTATGTCGAAACCTCGACGTTGATGGGTAGCCTGGCGGGCGGTAGCGCCGGGGGCTATTTGGGGGGTATGGCAGGCACCGGTATTTGTGCCGTCGTTCTGGGGGTCACTACAGGCGGCCCCGGTGCACTTGCTTGTGCTGTCGTCGGAGGAGCAGTGGGCGGTAAAGTCCTCGGAGATGCCGGGGGCAAGGGGGGCGAGATATTTGGTGACTTTTTGTATGGCGAGGTATCGGAGTGAATGAAGTTGAGCCTGGGCTAATTGCGATTCTGATTCTTGCACCCATGATGCTGGCGATGGTCGTACAGTGTTTCATCGCACATAAATACACTGAGTACTACGAGTCTTTGCTAACGCGCTGTAGCTTCGTGACCGGCAATAAAATCACGTTTCAACATGCAGGCCTTCTGGGCAAGGTTATGCGTACGGGTTTGATCTCCATGGTGCTGGCTATACCGAGTCTCTTCGTGCGCAGGGGGTTGATTGACTTCGATGAAGTCACACGTTTCCCCTCAAGCATGAGACGACTGCTGGTGGGTCTGTTGGTAATTCACATCCTGCTGGCCGCCGCGCTGATTATTTTCACTTACGCGTAGCCTGGCAGCTTCTATGCGCAGAGCAAGATGACCCAGACCGAGGTTGGGGCAGGCTACAAGATCCAGCAGGACGCTTATCACCTGACCAACCTGCATGCGATCTACGAGATCAACAAGAACCTTGAAGCGCAGTACAACCTGGATAACGTGTTTGACAAGAAGTACTACCAGACCTTGGGCAACCCCAACTATTGGAACTTCTATGGCGAACCACGCAACTTCAACGTGGCGTTGCGGGCACGGTTCTAACCGGCAGACTTGACTCCCGCAACGCTGACATCGCCGCACCAGCCACCTCCAGCACGCGCGCGGCGATTAACCGGGTACTAGAAACTGTACCGGGCAGTCAGTTTCACGTTACGTGGGTCACCGTAGATGTCGTATGGGCTCCATCCACCGTTGGCCACACTGCTGTAGTAGGTGCGGTCGAACAGGTTGTTGACGTTCACCTGCAGGTCTAGCTGCTCGCTGGCCTTGTAGCCTGCCACCAGGCCGACCACCGTGTACGAGCCCTGCTGGTTTTGCCATGCAGTAGCACCGGCGCCCCCAGAGGTACGGATGCGGCTCTGTTGGTAGATATCACCGCCAATGCGCCAGCGCTGCAGCTCGCCGGGCAGGTTGTAGATCGTGGACAGTTTGAATAGCTGGCGCGGTTTGGCACGGTCGAAGTCTTCGCCTTCGCGGGCCTTGTTGGCGTCGTTGACGTATTTTGTCTGGGTGTAGGTGTAGCCGGCAGCCAGCTGCCAGTTGTCGGTCAGGGCGCCTTGAATTTCCAGGTCGATACCCTTGCTGCGTACCAGGCCGGCCGCCTCGTAGCAGGCACTGGCGGCGCCCGAACCGCAACCCTTGTTGTCAGCTAACTCCTGGGCGCGGTTCTTCTGGTCAATTTGAAAAACAGCCAGGCTGGCGTTCAGTGCGCCACCAAAGTATTCGCCCTTGATGCCCACCTCGTAGTTTTCACCCACCACAGGGTCGAGCACTTTTCTGTCCATGCCTTTGCTGGTCTGCGGCTTGAAAATATCTGTGTAGCTGACATAGACCGAGTGATGGGAGTCCAGGTCGTAGATCAGGCCGGCATAGCGGGTCAGGTTACGCGTGATCTTGTAGTTGCCTTCACTGTTTTCGCTGTCATCGAATTCATACCAGTCGAGACGGCCGCCGAGAATCAGCGACAGTGGTTCAGTCAGGCGCAGGCGGCTGCTGGCATAAACGCTGTCCTGTGTGGTGGTCTCGGGCAGGCCGTCAGGGCCGGTAACGTAATCCGGTTTGGCATGACCACGGGGGTTCCATTCGAAGGGGTTGCTGCCGGTGTCGATGAAATCGCTCCAAGCCTTGCCAGAACGATAATCCAGCTGGCGCTTGCTGATGCCCAGGGTCAGGTCATGTGTCTGGCCGAGCAACTGGAAGGGGCCGCTGAGTGCCAGGTCGTAGCCTTTTTCCTTTTGCTCCATGGCTTCTGTCCATAGATAGTGGCGATCATATTCCCATACCGAAGAGGCCAATACGTCGGTGTCGGTTTTCGTCTGCATGGCCGCCAGGCGAAGCGACCAGTCATTGGCGAAGGCATGCTCCAGGGTGGCGAAATAGCCGGTGGTGCGATTGTCCGAATATTCCCAGTCATGGCCCAGGAAGGTGTCGCGCGGCAGCCCGAGGTGGCCGCCGCCCCGGGCCATGGGCAACCCGCCCCAGATATAGTTGGTGTGGTTCTTCTGGCGGTAGGCCCCCAGCGTGAGGGTGGTGCTTTCGCTAAGGTCGGCGTCGACTACGCCGTAGAACAGGTCGTGATCACTCTCTACCGAATCACGGAAGCTTTTGGCGTCCTGCCGGGAGACCACGGTGCGGGCACGCAGGGTGCCGTTTTCATTGAGCGGGCCGCCGACATCCAGCGTGCCGGTGTAATCGTCCCAACTACCGGCACTGCCGGTGAGCGTGCCCTGAAATTCATGGGTGGGGCGCTTGCGAACCAGGTTGATTGCACCACCTGGGTTGCCGGCGCCTTGGGCCAGCCCGGTGGCCCCGCGTACGATCTCCACCCGGTCATACATGGCCAGGTTCGCTTCCCCACTGGGCAGGTAGGTCAGGAAGCTGGTGGGAAACCCGTCGTACATGATGTTGTCGACGTCAAAACCGCGGGCGCTGAAAGAAGGCCGCCCAGCGCCACCGGAGTTACTGAGAAAAATCCCCGGCGCACTTTTGACCACGTCGCTGATAGTCGTCATGGCCTTGTCGTCCATGCGCTTGCGCGTAACCACGCTGACCGACTGCGGCGTTTCGCGCAGGCTCAGGGGCAGCTTGGTGGCAGTCTGCATCGTGCCGGTGGTGTAGGAGCCGCTGTTCTCGGTAGTCGCCGACAGGCCCTGCGCGGTAATGCTGGTAGCGCCCAGCTCCATGCCTGTGCCTGTAACCTGCGGTGTCAGCAGGTACAGACCATTGCCTTGTGGTGAAGCTTGCAGGCCTGTGCCCTGCAGCAGTTGGTGCAGGCCGTCTTGCACGCTGGTGGCGGCGTTCAGGCCAGGGCTGCGCAAACCTTCCACCAGGCCCGGTTCGATGGGCAGGGTGATATCCGCCTGGCTGGCGAACTCGGCGAGGACGCTGCTCAGGTTACCGGCTGGTACCTGAAAGGTACGGCTCTGCTGCGCGGTCTGCCCGGCGGCTTGCGCCCCAACTGCCGCCAGGCTGCCACCGGTGATGATCAGGCCCAGTGCAGCAGCATGCACTGCCCGCGCCAATGGTTGCATGCCCTGTGTCGTCGCCATGTGTTCGTCCCCGCCCTGTGAAAGTGATGTGCTTACGGAAGGGACACGCAGCTTCAGGAAAACACGACAACGATTCTTTTTACGCGTTTGCGCGCGCGGTGAGGGTGACCCAGTAAGGCGTCCGGTAGTGGACAGCCACCGGTAATGTCTGGCTTAGGGCGCGCAGAATCTGATCGGTGTCGCGCAACTGGAAGGTGCCGGAAATCAGCAGCCCGGCCACGGCCGGATCGCATCGCAACAGACCGGGTCGATAGCGCCCCAGCTCGCTGATGAAGTCATCCAGGCGCGTCTTTTCTACCCGCAGCACATGGCTGAGCCAGTCGAGATGATGCTGGGCCAGCGGCATGGGGGGCTGTGCACCCTGGATGCTGACATGGGTTTGCTGGCCGGCAGCCAGGCGCACCAGGCCATCACCCGGTGACAACCGCGGGCGCACTTCGGCAGCGCCCTCCAGTGCGGCGATGAACGTGCTGCCTGGGTAATGACGCACTAGCAGACGGCAACCGAGCGTGGTGATTTGCGCTTCGGCGGTATCGACGATGAATGGGCGCCTTGCAGGCTCGCTCAGCACCTCGACCAGCATCTCACCGGTGATAAGGTGCACGCGGCGTGCACTGTCGTCGTAGGCGATATCGACGGCGCTGCCGGTATTCAGACGAATCTGCCCGCCATCCGGCAGGTGCACGGTGCGTAGCTCCCCGACGGCGGTGCGCGCGTCCGCCTGCCATTCGCGCCACGGCAGCCCTCGGTAGGCAGCGAGGCCAAGCGGAGCGGCGGCGATCAGCAGCGCAAGGGTTTTGAGCGCGTTCCGGCGTTCCAGGCTGCGCGGGCGCTCCAGGGCCACCCGTGCGGGTTCACCGGTAAGCTGCTGGGCCCGGCTGCTGAAGCGCACGGCCAGTTGCCAGGCGCGTTCGTGGTCAGTGTGCCGCGCTCGCCACTCGGCACCGGCCGCATGCTCTGCGGCGCCGGCGCTGCTGTTCTGCAAGCGCACGAACCAACTGGCCGCTTCACGGGCAATGCGCCGGTCGATGGGCGTATTACTCATGTTGCACGCACAGGCTGGCGAGCACTATGCATTCCTCAAACGCCCGCGCAAGGTGGCGTTGTACCGTGCGTACGCTGAGCTTGAGGCGGCTGGCGATCTCTTCTTGGGTATAACCTTCCAGCTGCGCCATCAGAAACGCCTGCCGGCTTTGGGCTGGCAGCAACGCAAGTACCTGGTCAACTTCGTCGAGGGCTTCGAGCACCAGCGCCTGATGTTCCAACGACGGTGCCAGTGCTTCCGGTGTTTCCGCCAGTGCGGCCAGATAGGCTTGTTCCAGTGACCGGCGGCGGTAGAAGTTGATGGTCAGGCGATTGGCAATGGTGGCCAGGTAGGCGCGTGGAGCCGAGCAGTTCAGCGGTTCGCCAGCCGCACTGCAGAGAAGCCGCACGAACGTGTCCTGGGCCAGGTCTGCGGCGTCGGCGGCACTGCCCAAGCGCTTGCGCAACCAGCTCTGCAGCCAACTGTGATGGTGGCTGTAGAGCTGATCGATGGCCTGATGCTGGGGGTGGTTTACCGATGAAGTGGATTGCACGGGATAGAATGAATGTTAATGAGAATTCATCGCATTCTATCAGGATAGGGTCGCGCGCGTACAAGCAAAAGGTTCAGCTTCCCTGAACCTGCCTTTGCTCATCAGCCTCGCACTAATGCGGGGACTACGCGCACATAAACCAGCTCACTCACCAGTTCCACCAGCGTCTGGGTAATCACTGCCGCTGCGGCCAGCCCGCGAATCCCCTCCGGCAACGCTAACGCCAGCGGCAACACCACCAGCGAATTACGCGTGGCGGCACTGAACGTTACCGAGCGTGCTGCGGTGGCCGGCAGGCGCAGCAGCCGCGCCGCGATGAACCCGAGCACTGGCGCCAGCAGCATGAAGCCGATGTACACCGGAATCACCGGCAGCAAGCGGTCGAAATCACGCAGCACCACGGCAATCTGCGAAGCGATCACAACCACCAGTACCAAGGCCATCGCCGGCACGGGCAACCACGCCCAGGCGTCATTCCAGGCCGCGACTGTGCGCGAGCGGCGGGCACCGAGGCTGGTGAGCACGGCAAGCAGCATGGGCAGCACGATCAGCAGCACGAAGGCTTCCACGAAAGGGGTGATGGAAATGGCCACGTTGTTGCTGTCTCCCAGCATCAGGGCCAGGTAGACCGGCAGCAGTGCCAATTGCACCAGCAATAGCACGGGTGTGGCGGCCAGGGTCAGGCGCGAGTCGCCTTTGCCGATGTGGGTGAACACCACCACGTAGTCGATGCAGGGTGTAAGCAGTACCAGCAGCGCGCCGACAAGGATCGCCGGGTGCTCGACCAGCCCACGGGTGATCGCCCAGACCAACAGCGGCACAAGAATGAAGTTGGCGAGCAGCAGGGCGCCCATGAAACGGCGATTACCCAGACCCTGGCGCAGGTCGAGGAAAGGGATTTGCAGAAACATCGCGTACATCAGCACGGCAATGGCGGGGGTGACCAGGGCTTCCAGGTGGCGTGCGCTGTCGCTGGCCATCAACCCGAAGGCAACGGCTGCGAGCACGGCAGTGAAGTAGATCGGGATCTGGTGGGTCTCGAGTTGTTCTCTGGTCAAGGTGTGGCCTGTGGTAGGTGGTGTCAAACAGGGTAATACGTGATGGCACGTGGCTGCTCGAAATCATTCCCTGTGGGAGCGGGCGTGCCCGCGAACACCGGCGCAGCCGGTGCCATCCACCGCGTAGCTTTCTTCGCGGGCACGCCCGCTCCCACAGGATGTGTATCAGGCCTGCGAACGTGTTTCATGGTCCGCTCACGAAAAAGCCCGGAACTGGGCCGGGCTTTTTCACTTCAGGCTGGCGCCAGTCAGTTGCCGTAAACCGGCAGCTTCTTGCAGATAGCCTTGACCTTCTCACGTACGGCGTCGATCACCGCTTCGTTGTTCAGGTCAGCCAGGATGTCGCAGATCCAGCCAGCCAGTTCCTTGCACTCGGCTTCCTTGAAACCACGGGTGGTGACGGCTGGGGTGCCGAAACGCAGGCCCGAGGTGACGAACGGCGAACGTGGGTCGTTCGGTACCGAGTTCTTGTTGACGGTGATGAAGGCCTTGCCCAAAGCGGCGTCAGCGTCCTTACCGGAGATTTCCTGCTTGATCAGCGACAGCAGGAACAGGTGGTTCTGGGTGCCACCGGACACCACGTCGAAGCCACGCTCGATGAATACGCTGGCCATGGCCTGGGCGTTCTTCACCACCTGCTGCTGGTAAGCCTTGAACTCAGGCTGCAGGGCTTCCTTGAAGCAGATGGCCTTGGCGGCGATGACGTGCTCCAGCGGGCCGCCTTGGGCGCCTGGGAAGACAGCGGAGTTCAGCTTCTTCTCGATGTCGGCGTTGGCACGAGCCAGGATCAGGCCGCCACGTGGACCGCGCAGGGTCTTGTGGGTGGTGGTGGTGACCACGTCGGCGAACGGAACAGGGTTCGGGTACACGCCAGCGGCAACCA